>Ga0209654_1003253_pt1 | contig 10128 bp, 7 predicted proteins | sample SaaInl1SG_22_DNA_FD_184646 | JGI IMG/M metagenome (GOLD analysis project Ga0209654, IMG submission 184646) | Marine microbial communities from expanding oxygen minimum zones in the Saanich Inlet - ESP_161SG_22_DNA (SPAdes) (version 2) | ecosystem: Environmental > Aquatic > Marine > Intertidal... | reverse complement strand
AGCGGCAGGAATTTCTCGCTATTCAGCGCTCCAACGCTATTGACCGCACAATTACGCTAACTGATCGAATTACCGTCATTGGCTTCGTAACCACTATCGCCGTCACAATGTTGCTTGTCATTGCGCTTATCAGGAGCACTAATGCCAGCTTGCACCGCCTGAAAACCGGCGTTCAGCGCTTCGGATCCGGCGACCTTACTCACCGTATTGATTCACGACGAGACGCGGGCGAGATAGGTGATTTGGCGCGCACATTTAATGACATGTCGAGCAAGCTACAATTTGCGATTGACGAAGTGCGGGCCGCACAAGCTGATGCAGATGCGGCAAACGCCGCTAAATCTATGTTTTTAGCCAACGTCAGCCACGAGCTTCGAACCCCCCTGAATGCCATTATTGGCTACAGCGAAATGCTCCAGGACGAGCTCGGTGACTCCCAAGACATTGACCGCGATCAGTTTCAACATGACCTAGGAACCATCATTTTCTCGGGGCGACAGCTACTCACACTCATTAACGATATTTTAGATTTATCTAAGATCGAGACCGGTAAGATGCAGGTCAGCAACGAATGGTTTAATCCGGCCGCCTTAGTATTCCAAGTCTGTGAGGCACTCTCCCCTCTGCTCTCTCAGAACAATAACGAGCTGCAACTCGATATCAACATGGATGAGATTGGTGAGATTAATAGCGACCGCGGCAAGCTTCAGCAGATCGTTACAAACCTTTTCAGCAACGCCTGTAAATTCACGAAAGACGGTCAAATCACGGTCAGCGCCGAGCGCGTCAATGATGATTTGCTAGTAACGGTGACTGATACGGGTATCGGCATGAACGAGGAGCAGCAAGCCAAAGTGTTTGAGGCTTTTGTGCAAGCAGAGGCAACAACCGGAACGCTCTACGGCGGCACTGGGTTGGGATTAGCTATTGTTCGAGATTTTTGCCAAATGTTAGGCGGGCATATCACGCTAAGCAGTACGCCCGGAGAGGGGTCTACTTTTCAGGTCACGATTCCGATTGACCAAGGGTTAAATCACGCAAGCGCTTAAGGGCTTCCTCGCGCTTCTCAAGATCTTTAGATAAGCCCTTATTGAGGGTGTCTAGCGCTTGGATTCGACCTTCGAGGGTTTGTACGGCGGCGAGCGCTAAGATCATGACCTCTGCTCGCTCATCAACGCCGGATGAATCCGACGCTCCACCGCTGCTCACGGCTTCGCTCATTAACGTGACAAATGCGATACCGACGTCGGCTTCACGCTGCGCTTCTTCAGACCCTTCTTTTCTATGGCGCTGGAAGTAATCCCTGGCCTGATCATATTCGCGGGCAGCCAGAGCTCGCACACCCCGATCAAAATAATTTTCGTTAACGTCGACGAGAGCCTCGCAATCGCAGTTACTCAGCGATTGCGGGTCTGGGATATTTAGCGTGACTTGTGAGTCGGAAACATGCGCAGAATCGTGTTCCTGATCAGGAGCACCGGCACACGCACCCAGCAATGCCGCCATGGCGAGAGGGACAAAGACATTCTTAGCTGTGAAGTGATGCACGGCTTTACTCACTCAACGTTTGGCAGAGCATAGCACCGCTTTCCTGTGCCTGCCAGACCGATTACTCAGGTCGCATGTGCGGAAACAGTAACACGTCACGAATTGACGGTGAGTTAGTGAGCAGCATTACCAAGCGATCAATACCGATACCCTCGCCTGCAGTCGGCGGCATCCCGTATTCCAGCGCTCGCACATAATCATGGTCGTAGTGCATGGCCTCATCGTCACCGGCGTCCTTTTCAGCAACCTGAGCTCGGAATCGTTCAGCTTGATCTTCGGCGTCATTAAGTTCGCTAAAGCCATTGGCGATTTCACGACCTCCAACAAAGAATTCGAAACGGTCGGTGATGAAGGGGTCATTGTCGTTACGACGTGCTAACGGTGACACTTCGGTTGGATAGGCAGTAACGAATGTAGGTTGCTCAAGACGATGTTCTGCAGTTGCCTCAAAGATCTCGATTTGAACTTTACCCAAGCCCCAGGTCGGCTTCACATCAATACCGAGCGACTTCGCTACTTGAGAAGCGGATTCTAGGGAATCGATATCGTCTATCACCAGCTTCGGGTTGTACTTAAGAATCGCCTCAACAACGGTGAGCCGCTCGAAAGGCTGGCTGAAATCCAGCGTCAAATCACCGTATTCCACAACAGACTTGCCCAAAACATGCTCAGTCACGTCTCGCAACATGCTCTCGGTGAGATCCATCGCGTCACGATAATCCGCATAGGCCCAGTAGAATTCGATCATGGTAAATTCAGGATTGTGTCGGGTAGACAGACCCTCGTTACGAAAGTTTCTATTGATCTCGTAAACTTTCTCAAAACCACCCACAGTTAAGCGCTTTAAATACAGCTCTGGGGCAATTCGTAGATACATGCCCATATCGAGAGCATTGTGATGCGTCACAAATGGCTTCGCGGCTGCACCTCCGGGAATGGGATGCAGCATGGGCGTTTCCACTTCCATGAAACCACGCTCATCAAGAAAACGACGGATGCGACTGACTACTGCGGAACGAACGCGAAACACCTCGCGACTCTCGGGATTAACAATGAGATCGACGTAGCGCTGCCGATAGCGCATCTCCTGATCGGCAAGCCCGTGATATTTATCCGGCAATGGTCGCAGCGCCTTGGTCAGCAGCTGCGCCTCTTCCATGTTGATATATAGATCGCCTTTGCCACTTCGATGCAGCGGGCCGCGAGCCGCGACAATATCACCCAGATCCCAGCTCTTAATCATCTCAAGTGTGTCGGCATCCAAGACCTTGCGATTTATATAAAGCTGAATCTCGGACGTGTCGTCTTGGATTAACAAAAAGGCACCACGATTGCGGATGAGTCGCCCCGCCACCGCAAAAATTTCGTTGCGCTCTTCAAGGACTTCCTTGGTCTCATCAACATAGCCGTTCTGCAGCTCACCAGCCTTGGCGGTTCGACGAAAATCATTCGGGAAGGCATTGCCGCGCTCACGCAAATGAGCGAGCTTCGCACGTCGCTCAGCAATTAGCTTGTTCTCATCGGGTGCTACGGTTTTATCAGCATCGGTCATAACGCTCTCCGTTAAAGCCCTTTCTTTAGTGAGGCTTCAATAAACATGTCTAAATCACCGTCGAGTACCGCTTGGGTGTTACGGTTTTCAACGCTTGTGCGCAGATCTTTAATACGCGAGTCATCCAGCACATAGGATCGAATTTGGCTGCCCCAGCCTATATCGGCTTTACTGTCTTCCATGGCCTGTTTCTCGGCATTGAGCTTAAGCATTTCCATTTCGTATAACTTGGCTCGCAACTGCTTCATTGCATTATCTTTGTTCTGGTGCTGGGAGCGCTCGGTTTGACAGCTCGACACAATCCCTGACGGTTCGTGGGTGATCCGTACTGCAGAATCCGTCGTGTTAACGTGCTGACCACCCGCGCCACTGGATCGATAAGTATCTATGCGTAAATCAGCTGGGTTGATATCGATCTCAATATTGTCGTCAATTTCAGGTGACACAAAAACCGAAGCGAAAGACGTATGACGGCGACCGCCGCTATCAAACGGTGATTTGCGAACCAAACGATGGACGCCAGTTTCCGTTCTTAGCCAACCGAAGGCGTATTCCCCTTCAAACAGGACAGTAGCACTCTTTAGACCCGCCACTTCTCCAGCGGATGCTTCAACTACCGTCGCTTTAAAACCTTTACTCTCGCCCCAGCGCAAATACATGCGCAGAAGCATTTCTGACCAATCCTGCGCTTCGGTACCACCTGATCCTGCCTGTACGTCCAGATAGGCGTTGTTAGGGTCCATCTCCCCAGAGAACATACGCCGAAATTCGAGCTTCTCGAGCTGTCCGATCAGTTGCGCAATATCCGCGGCAACCGCGTCAACAGTCTCTTGATCGTCCTCAGCAGCAGCCATTTCTAAAAGATCGCCCGCATCAGCGCCGCCAGCGTCGAGCACGTCAATGGTTTGAACCACATTTTCCAACGAGGCCCGCTCTCTTCCGAGTTCTTGAGCTCGAGCGGGGTCATCCCAAACCGTGGGCTCCGAGAGTTCTAATTCAACTTCAGCGAGTCGGTCTTTCCTAACAGCGTAGTCAAAGATACCCCCTAAGCACGTCAGTGCGCGCTCGGATATCTTTTAGCGATTGGATAAGCGGGTTAATTTCGAGCATTTTGTCTCATTTCTTTGAAAATCGAGGGAGCGGAGTCTAGCTGACAGAGTGCGTCGCGGCTAGTTCTAGGCGCAGTTAGACCTCAGGCCACAGGCTGTCGATTATAAGTTGAAGTCGGCGTTCGCCACGATATTCGTTCACATCGAGCTTGTACACCGCGCCTATGCTTTTAATCGACTCGTCAGGCCACTGGTTTAAATCGACGTTGAAGGCGATGGCATCGAAGGTGATCGCGTTTGCTTCCAATACTAATTTCAAATGTTTCTCACCGACGATCCGCTGACTGCGCACCTGAAAGACGCCATCAAAGACCGGCTGGGGAAAATGCTGACCCCAGGGTCCAGCAACGGCGATGGCCTCAGCCACAGCGATACTCATATCGGTCGCTGCTAGCTCCCCATCGGTTTCGTGCACGGGCTCAGGCGCTTTATGGTGTAACGCTTCGGCAACGGCGTGATCAAAAGCGGCTCTAAACAGCTCAAGATCTCGACCTTCTATAGTCAAACCTGCCGCCATTGCGTGCCCGCCAAACTTCGAAACTAAATCTGGATTCGTGGTCGCAACTCGATCGAGCACATCACGAAGATGCAGCCCTTCGATAGAGCGCCCCGATCCCTTCATGGTGCCATCGCCAGCATCGGCAAACACGATCGTAGGCCTGTGGTAACGCTCACGCAGGCGCGAAGCTAATATACCGACCACACCCTGATGAAAGCCTGAGTCGTAAATACTCAGGCCAAAAGGTAGATCGCTATCTCCAAGATCAAGGCTCTCAAGCTGCGCAAGCGCATCTTCTTGCATCGTCGCTTCGATATCGCGACGTTCGCGATTCAAGTCATGAAGCTTCTGTGCCAGGGGTCGAGCTTCTAAGCTACTCTCTGCCAGTAAACATTCGATGCCAATAGACATATCTTCGAGACGACCTGCCGCGTTTAGGCGTGGGCCCAGCACAAAGCCAAGATCCGTCGCTGTAATCGATGAAGGATCGCGACCTGCCACCTCGAACAAGGCCTCTATTCCAGGTCTCGCTCGACCACTGCGCATGCGGGCAACACCCGCGGCAACTAAAATGCGGTTATTGCGATCGAGGGGCACTACATCGGCAACAGTGCCCAGTGCCACCAAGTCGAGCGCATCGCCCAAATTAGGCATCTCACGGCCGGTTTGCTCGAACCAGCCCCGATTGCGAAGCTCGGCGCGCAACGCGGTCAATACGTAAAACATTACGCCAACGCCAGCCAGCGATTTACTGGGAAAGGTACAGGCCGGCTGATTGGGGTTAACGATGACATCGGCCAAAGGAAGATCATTGCCAGGCAGGTGGTGGTCAGTGATCAATACACTGATACCGAGTCCTTGTGCCGTCGCCACCCCAGCATGGCTTGAAATACCGTTATCGACCGTAACGATAAGGTCTGGCTCGCGCTCGGCAGCGAGGGACACGATCTCCGGAGAAAGTCCGTAACCAAACTCGAATCGATTGGGCACCAAATAAGATACTTCGCTCAACCCCATTTGGCGCAATACTGATACGGCCAGCGCTGAACTCGTCGCACCATCGGCATCGAAGTCGCCCACGACGACAACTCGCGCTTCGCCCTCGATTGCATCAGCAAGAAGTTCGGCAGCCTCTCGAGCGCCTTTTAACTTGACGGGGGGAATCAACCCATTGAGCGCGAGATTCAGCTCATCGGGTGTTCGAATACCCCTGTTCGCATACAAGCGCTTAAGCAAGGGTGGCAGCGACGAGCTCTCGAGCGCCGCGGTGACATCATTGGTTCGGTGCCGAATCGCTGCTCGCATCAGACGCTAACAGTCGCAGCCATATGCTGCTGAACCTTAGCGAGATCGTTGTCGAGTACACAGAAACGCTCGGGGCGCTCAAATAAATCGACTAAATGCGCAGGTAACTTTGCCTTCTCAGACACGCCGCTATTAGCAATAGCGTCCGGGAATTTAGCGGGATGCGCAGTGGCCAGTGTCACCATCGGGCTGCTTGCATCTACACGACAATCCCATGCAGCACGTGTTCCAATTGCGCTATGAGGGTCGAGCAGATACTCATTCTCTCGCCACACCCGAGCGATCTCAGCGCAGGTCTCATCGTCAGAAACACACTGACTAGCAAACAAACCTCGCGCCTCTGCCATTGCCGATGCTGACAGCTCTATCTCTCCGGATTGGAATTGCTGCATGAGGTCAAACACCGCGTCGCCGTTACGATCGTAAAGATCAAACATCAAACGCTCAAAGTTAGAGGAAACCGTAATATCCATACTTGGTGATAGCGACTGTTCAAGCTGGAGTCGTGAATACTTGCCCGTCGTTAACAAGCGATGGAGAACATCGTTCTTGTTAGTGGCAATAACCAAACGATCGATTGGCAAGCCCATACCGCGGGCCAGATAGCCTGCGAATATGTCACCAAAATTACCCGTTGGCACCGAGAAATTGACTGCGCGATCAGGGCCGCCGAGGGCAAGCGCCGCATAAAAGTAATAAACGATCTGAGCCATAATGCGCGCCCAATTGATCGAGTTCACCGCGACCAACGAGCGATTTTCGGGCAGGAAGGGTTCGGCGACAAAACTGGCTTTAACCATTGATTGGCAATCATCGAAGTTTCCTTTGATGGCCAGGTTATGAATATTGTCCCCGACGACTGTCGTCATCTGACGACGCTGCACCTCAGATACACGGTCATGTGGGTGCAAAATGTAAATATCGATATTGCTGCACCGACGGCAGCCTTCTATCGCAGCGGATCCTGTGTCGCCGGAAGTCGCACCCATAATGACTACTTTTTGGTCGCGCTTTTGCAGGACGTAATCCAGCAAACGACCCAGTAATTGCAGAGCAAAATCTTTGAACGCAAGCGTCGGGCCATGGAATAACTCTAAAACCCACTGGTTATGTCCAAGCTGTACAAGTGGAGCTACCGCCTCATGCCGAAAAACCGCATAGGTGTCGTCGATCAACACTTTCAAATCATCCTCAGGAATACTGCCTTCAACGAATGGCTTTAGAATGACGAACGCTAACTCGTTGTAAGGTAAACCTCGCATGGCTTTGATCTGGTCACGATCGAAGTGCGGCAAGTTATCGGGGACGTAAAGACCGCCATCTGATGCCAAACCAGCAAGCAAAACTTCTTCAAAGCTTAGTCGGGGCGCGCGGCCTCGTGTGCTTATGTAGCTAATCGGCACGTCTTAACTCTCCTCAAAATTTTCGACACGCAAAGCAACAACCTGCTCGCTTACCGTTTCTAATGCCTCAATGTCATTCAATGCGCTTTCGATACACTTGCCCGCAACGCGATCAGTAATAATCACCACATGAACGCGATCGGCCCCCGCTTTCGGCGGCCGCTGAATGAGTGACTCAATGCTGATACCTTGGCCTCCAAGGAGTCGAGTAATTTCAGCCATAACCCCCGGCTTATCTTGTGCAAAGAACCGCAAATACCACGCACTTTCTACGTCACCCTTACTAATTCGCGCCGGGTCTTTCAACGCTTCTTGGGGCACACCTAGCGCGGGGATCGAGCAGCTTTGGCCACGACCCAACTCACGGCCTAGATCCACCAAATCCCCCCAAACAGCAGACGCTGTTGGCAATGATCCTGCTCCTGGGCCAATCAGAACAAGCTCACCAATAGCGTCGCCAGATACCATCACTGAATTGAGCACGCCATCGACATTGGCGATTTGCTTATTTGACGGAATAAGGGTGGGATGGACACGAAGATCGACACTATCACCGACCCGCCGAGCAATACCTAGATGCTTTATTCGATAGCCGAGTTCAGTGGCAAATTTCAGATCGTCAGGCGCGACACAATCAATGCCTTCTGTAAAAGGACCGTTAATATCGAGAGGCATACCAAAGGCAATCGCTGCGAGAATCACCAGTTTGTGCGCAGCATCAGTGCCATCTACATCGAATGTTGGATCGGCCTCCGCGTACCCAAGCGCCTGCGCTTGCGCTAACACGTCGTCGAAGGTTCGATCGGCATTCGCCATTTCGGTCAGAATAAAATTTCCAGTGCCATTGATAATGCCCGCCACGCTGTCAATCACATTACCAGCTAAAGACTCGCGCAAGGTTTTAATAATCGGTATACCACCGGCTACAGCGGCTTCGAAACGAAGAGCAACGCCCGCCCGCTCGGCTAGCGTAATCAGTTCGTTACCATGCTCAGCTAGCAAGGCTTTGTTTGCGGTAACCACATGCTTGCCGTTCGCTATTGCCGTTTCGACAAGCTCCTTCGCGACAGTCGTACCGCCAATAAGCTCAACAAGAATGTCGACGTCAGGATCTCGCGCAACCGCAAAAATATCGCGACTAACTTTGAACGTGCTCGTATCGCAGTCTGTGTTATCGCGCCGCGCACCAATGTGACTGATTTCGAGCGATGCTACCGATCGATCATTGAGCAATGACTGACTGCGGTTAAATATATTAATGACGCCGCTCGCCACTGTGCCTAAGCCACAGATGCCGATACGAACGGTACGCCCTGTCATGATGCAATCTCCGCAGCCGGCGCGCCCTGCCGCAATACCTTCTTTATACCTCGAATGGCCTGGCGGGTGCGGTGCTCGTTCTCGATCAAACCGAAACGTACATAACCCTCGCCATACTCACCAAAGCCAATACCTGGGGAGACCGCGACATTGGCTTCTTGCAGCAATAACTTACTAAACTCTACCGACCCTAAATGACGGAAAGCCTCGGGAATTTGAGCCCAGACGAACATAGTTGCCTTCGGCGGCGTTACCATCCATCCCGCCTCGTTGAGGCCAGCGCACAGTACATCTCTGCGCCGCTTGTACATTTCACACACATCGGTAACACACTGTTGATCGCCCTCAAGAGCCGCGATCGCAGCAACTTGGATCGGCGTAAAGATGCCGTAATCCAAATACGATTTGATCCGAGTCAGCGCGCCAATCAGCTCCTGATTACCCACACAGAATCCGACGCGCCAACCGGGCATGTTGTAACTTTTTGATAGGGTGTAAAACTCGACAGCGATGTCGCGCGCGCCTTTGACCTGCAGAATACTTGGCGCTACGTAGCCATCGAAACACAAATCTGCGTACGCCAAATCATGCACAACCCAGATACCGGCTTCCTTGGCTATAGCGACGACCTTCTCAAAAAAATCAAGCTCGACGCAGTGACCCGTAGGATTCGATGGGAAATTTAATACCAGCATTTTAGGTTTTGGGTACGTGTTGCGAATGGCCTGCTCGAGTTCGTCAAGAAAGGTGTCTTCATCCAGCATAGGAACATGGCGCAGATCGGCACCCGATATCACAAATCCGTAGGGATGGATCGGATAGGAGGGATTAGGCACCAATATGGAGTCACCGGTACTCGTCGTAGCGAGCGCCAGGTGCGCCAAGCCCTCTTTGGAGCCCAGCGTCACAATCGCTTCTTTGGTGGGATCGAGAGTCACATCGTAGCGGCGTTGATACCAATCACAAATGGCGCGGCGTAATCGCGGTATCCCTTTCGATTGTGAATAGCGATGGGTATCACCGCGCTGCACGGTCTCGACCAACTTATCGACGATATGTTGAGGCGTCGGCTGGTCCGGATTGCCCATGCCAAAATCGATAATATCTTCACCGCGTGCACGAGCCGCTGTTTTTAGCTCGCCAATAATATTGAAAACATAGGGAGGCAAGCGCTCTATGCGTTGAAAATTGTGGTTCACGTAATCGAACTCCAGTAAGAGGACATCTTGGTAACTCGCCAAGAGTTGGCCATTAGTTTAAACCCAGTACCTGTGCGATATCCGCCGCTGGCCGGTACCCTGGAATCATTTGTCCCCCGCTCGTCACTATAGCGGGCGTACCCCTAACACCAAGCTCCACACCCAATTGATATTGCGAGGCCACCGGCGATGT
>Ga0209654_1003251_pt1 | contig 10132 bp, 6 predicted proteins | sample SaaInl1SG_22_DNA_FD_184646 | JGI IMG/M metagenome (GOLD analysis project Ga0209654, IMG submission 184646) | Marine microbial communities from expanding oxygen minimum zones in the Saanich Inlet - ESP_161SG_22_DNA (SPAdes) (version 2) | ecosystem: Environmental > Aquatic > Marine > Intertidal... | reverse complement strand
ATTTCGGGTTGCAATTTATCAGAAAATTATTAGTATTCACGCCCTTGACGCGCTCGTAGCTCAGCTGGATAGAGTACCTGGCTACGAACCAGGCGGTCAGAGGTTCGAATCCTCTCGAGCGCGCCAATTTTTCTCTGCAAAGATCAAGCAGTTACACCACCTGAAGCCGCAACCACCTTCTCCTTAACGACAGCCAACGCCGGAGTTTCGCCGGACTGGTCCTCGCAGATCCTATTCGCCGCCGCCAACCTCTGTAATACAGGGGCTGAGCAGTGCAGCGCGTCGTAATGTCTCAGTTTCTGTGGCCCAGCAAATTACATTTGATTATTTAAATACTGGAGGTTTAGACAGTCGATATCCAAAGCCAGTCTTATTTGAGATAACCGACGGGCTCGCAACCGCGCTTAACTTTTTACGAAGTCTCGAGATTGCGACTTCAAGGTTCGCAACGCCTCGCTCGTCAAAAGAAATACCAACCACATCCATGAGCGCGTGATATTCCACACCTGCCTCGCCAGCAAGCGCCATCAGTCGCATCATCCGCACTTCACGATCAGTCAGATGAGTCTGGGCACTATTAATCCGGAGCAATTTGTTTTCTATCACGCCGCTGTCGTTGTGATTCATCGACAATTGCGTCAAACGTCTAGCGATAGCTAGTAACTCGTCAGGCTCAAATGGTTTCGCGAGGAACGTCACCCCTCCGGCATGTGTGGCAGCAATTCGATTCTCCACATGCGCAAACGCGCTTAAAAACATAATTGGGATCGAAGGCAAGAGACGTGAGAGGGATTCAGCGATCTCAATTCCAGACTCACCCGGCAACTGAATATCTAGGATCAATAAATCAGGCACTGCATCAGCGACTAATTCTCGAAGCTCATCACCATCAAACGCTCGAGTGACCTGAAACCCACCATCAATAATTAATAAATCACTGATCGCCTCGCCGAGTGCCAGATCGTCCTCACAGAGATAAATGGTCTTCATCAATATTCGGTCCGGAAAACAACTTCAATCACAAACTGGTCATCAATCATTTTACATTTGATTTGATAGCCATTTGCGCGACAAATCCTTTTTAAAATCCACAATCCAAGCCCTGTACCACGGATGCCAGTAACACGGTCCGAACGCCAATATTTCTCAAATACTGCCGCTGAATCAGAAATCGGGTAGAGCGTCTGATTTCTAATTCTTAAACCCAAATACCCTCGGACATCGAAGATACTTAAAAAAATCCTTGTATGTGGTGTTCGGTATTTGTTCGCGTTTTCAAGAAGGTTGCGAATAATTGTCGTAATAACCACCGGGTCACTTTGCATCAATGTTTGACCGCGCCAACGGAAAACCACCTCAGCTGGATTCTCAGTCGTCTTAGATAAGCGATTGATTTCGGCTAAGACAAGGTTCTGCAAATCGACTTCTCGCTCGGTAGTAGAGCCTGTTACCATCATCTCGAGCATTCGAGTCTGATCCACCACGTGGTCGATATGACTAATCTGCGCGCCTACCCCATCGCTCTGCGCGAGCTTCCGTGTCATCAACTTGAGAGTCGTCAACGGCGTTTTGATTTCGTGGGTCAGCATTGAGACAAACGATCGCTGGTCTTGAAGCTGATCCTCAAGCAATATTTTCGCTTGTTTTAATGTTCGGTTTCGAATTTGGGAACGAACATAAAAGCGTCGCTCCAGAAATGACCGCGTCAACATGAGGAACATCAGGACAGCCATGGTCAATAATGCATGAAAATATGTCAGAGACAATTGATTACCGACTCCAAGACCTGAAACAGCTGTCACCGAGACAATCACAAATAAGCCCGCATAAAAGACCCGAATGCGTCGCCAAAAGATCCCCACAATTCGGTTGCGAGGCTTCACGATTAACACCCCAATGAACATGATGAGTGGGATAATGCTGATCATAATGATGTTGCTCTGGAGCGCTACACGCTGAAATCCAAAGACATAGGCAGCAATTAAGACGATCGAGGCTAAAGACACGGCTCGTAAAGTCAACGACAAGACCTTTGATCGTGTTCCATACTCAATGATCCGAGCATGCGTATAGGCACCAAGCCCTGTTGCAGACAATGCACCCAAGCTGACAAAATAATCAGATAACTGATTGGTCTCTGGGTAATACACCCGAACAAGATTGGATAAACCTAAGAGCAGGATAGACCATGCCGACAGGTAGTAACCAACGGTAACTAACATTCCATCGCGAGTGAAGGTGCCAAAACTCAAACTAGCCATCGCACCGAAAAATAACAACGCGAGCACGAAATATTGAATGCCAGCACTATGGAATGTCATGCGAATCAGTTCGGATTGATTGAGAACATTCACATGAGCCCTGAGATTACCCGTCCCTGAAAGCATGAGCGTCGAACGACTGGCATTCGAGGGCACTTCAAAGACATAGCTTCCGAAATCAAAATCCCATCGCTTAGAGGGTGAATGTGCGACCCGGTCACCCTTCCACTCGACTTTAATCTGGTTATTCCACGCATCGAAGTGCTTCACTTGGATATAGTCGGTATAGCTTGGGCCAACAGACAAATAGCGTTGACGGCGAAGAAAGTCGATATTTGCATAGACAATATCGAACTCAAGTGAGTCTTTGGTAAACCCAAGATTTGCGAATTGAGATTGCCCAATGATCGACTGCTCGCCTTCCTGTGAGTAACTCGAAGCTGTGATCGCCGCGATTTCTTCGGAGCGACTAAATTGATTCGACGCGCTGAGCATCAACGCTACGAACAAAACAACGCAAATGAGTGATATCAGTGAAAATCGATCCCTATACAAATAGTCAAGGCTTTCGATTGCAGCAGTATCGGTAAAACGGAGACTCAAAACTGAAGTTCCTTAATCGCTGTCGAGTAAATCACCTTCCACCAATTTTGCGCGAACGAGATCTGACCTTGTCGGACAATAACCATAGCTGATTCACGTATCACCGGTTGTTCTGAACTGGTGTCGAACAACTCAAATGTGACCCGATAATGCGGTGCGAATAGTTTTGATTGTTCAGAATTCGCAGAAGGCGCTGACTGATTCATATCGATTAGTTCACCACCCCAAGATGATAACAACTCGGGATACTCAACAGTCTGTGCCGCCACGTTATCGACTGTCGCAACGCGAAGTGGCTGAGAAACAAGAACACCCACCCCTCTAGTCAAAATAGCTAGGTCACCAGGATTTAGGGCATCTCTATATTCAGTTGGGAGATAGCCAACAACGAGACTCTTCTGCAACGGAACGATTTCGAAGAGTAACGCACCTTTTTCTACAACCTGACCGAGATGGGGTATCGCATCGCCTCGGATCTGACCACTTGTCTTGGCTCGAATATCAAGATTAGCCAGTCGTTTATCGATCGAGTCGAGGGTCTCTTGATAGCGGGCAATTTGCCGCATAAAGACACGCTGCCCCTCTTGGCCAGAAGTCGCTACCGATGCATCCTTCAGTTCTTCAGTATATCGCTCTAAAAGAATTTGGGTACGTTGCCGCTCGAAAAGAATTTGATGATCCCTTAATCGAGCGATTAAATGACCTTCCTCAATCCATTCTCCGTCACTAACAAACAGCTCGCTAAGTTCAGCAGATTCAGGGGCAAATACTGGCTGATAATCCGCATCAGTTAACACCACGGGAATATGAACTCGGTTGACTTGCGGCACGAACACAGCACTACCTAAAGCGATCGCTATCAACAGCGAAAGAACACTCGTCGACGTCCGGCGCATCTCTCGCGCATTTTTCACAATGTAGATGGCTTCACGCGCGATAGGGAGTAAAATGAAATATAGGATCTCGATTAAAAATAGAATGATTCCTAGTACTTTAAACGCCAGTTGATAAACCAGAACGGCGATACCCAGAAACAGGAAGAAGCGATAGATCCACGTCCCAAATGCATACAGCGTAAGCGTTCTCCTGAGAGTTGGTTCGAATTGCTCAGGTGGGGATTCCTGGAATCCGAAGAGAAAGCGTCTCAGTCTCCATTTCGCCATCGCAAATGATCTGGTTTGCAGATTTTCAACACCGACCAGATCGGACATCGCAAAATAACCGTCAAACCGTAGAAACGGTGAAACATTGACGACGACCGAGGCTATCAGCGATGTCGTTGCGAAAACAAAAGCAACCGACCTAACCAAGTCAGAGTCTGACCATGCCCAAATACCGCACGCAACCAATCCGACATGGAACTCTGTCGCTATACCTGCAATCGCAATTTTAAAACGTTGATAACGATCATTGAGACGCCATGCATCGGTCACATCGGTGTATAAAACCGGGAACAACACTAGGAATGCGACCCCCATCGAAGAAACACGTGCGCCATAGCGGATAGCCGCATAGGCGTGCCCGAGCTCATGCAGTGATTTCACGACAGCCAAACAGACAGCATATAAAGCAGCGCCCTCCCAACTCAGTAACAAACTAAAGGTTGACCAAAACTGATCGAATTGCGTGACGATTGAGCCGATACCGAACAGTCCGAATAACCAAATGCCCCATACAACCAATGGCAACATCATGAGTTTTGGGATCCAGGCTGTGTTGCGAAGGAATTGTTGCGGCCGGACCAGAGGGATACGGAAAAATAAATAGTTGTGAATCAGTTGCGAAATCCACGACTTTTGCTTGGATTGGTGTTGTTTCAGGAGATATTGAGAAGCGATTTCAGAATCTAACTGGATCAGATTTTGACTCGCTAGAAACGAGACCAACTCCCTCAACTCAGTATCCGTTACATCGCTCAGATCACCATCCAATCCATCACGAAACTCATCCGCACTTGCATCGGGAATCCATACACCTAATAAATGCACTATTCGTGGAGAGATTTTAAAATACCGGTGCTGTAATCCGTCGTAAATCATCCAGCTTCGTTCAAACGTGATTGGATCTTGATCACCTTCAACAAGCTGCAGATCTTCTCTCAGTCTTGGAAGAATTAACTGCTCTTGAGACGGGTTCATTTAGATACCCAAACGCTGAACCACAAACAGAAGTGGTCTTCGGAACAAGTAATACAACAATGAGACATCATCTGAGTACACTCGAGCACTTCCTCTCACACCAAGGCCGACATTAATCGGTTGCTCAGGAAATCTGACCGAGACTTCATAAGACATCACATTCAATGGAGAGGGTTTCGGTGCGTATGAGAACGAAGCAATTTGTCCCTCGATTGGCTCATCAGGACGGTCGTCCAAGAAAATCCGAACCGTGTTCCCAACCTTGAGCGCCACGGCATCTTTGACAGGAACAAACACCGCCGACTCAATAGATGATGGATCTGAGATCTCAAGGATACGCTGACCCGCTCTGACAGGTCGACCGATCCAGCTCTCAGACTCTTCCAATCGAACGATCCCGGCACGCTCTGCACTTATCTGTGAACGGCTTAATCGGTCTTCAGCAATTTGTGTTTCCAATACACGAAGACGGTATTCAGCTTCCTTCGAAGCCACAGCACGTCTTGCCTCTGCATCTCGAAACCCCTGTTTCTGTACTCGATTAAAGTCTGCTTTAGCGACCTCAGCCGCTTGAACAGAGACTTCTAGATCCGCTTCCAATTGAGACTTTTCAAGGGAAAACAGTGGGTCGCCGACGGTCACAGAGACACCATCATCAATGATCACATCAGCAATAATCCCATCGAACGGAACCGTCACAATTTGTGACTGTTCCGCCTCAATCTGTGCCTCACCCAATACAGTCATGGGCACCTGAATGACAGAGGCCATGCCTAACAACACTACTAAAGCGACTATGGACACAAGACCACGCCATTTGACTCGCCGCTCACCTTGATTACGTGTAGCCAAGGCCCAAACCGAACCGATCGTTTGAGCAACGCCCATCTCTCCATGGCTGAATGGATCATGGCGCGCAAACCCCAAAACCGCCTTGATCGAACCATTGGGGCCGAAGGTAGGGATCAAAAGAAGCGTAGGTGGACAGAGATCGTTCCAATCTGTCGCAAGACCCTCAGACAGGTTGGCCACGTTCACTACAAATGGCTCAGGGCCCATCCGTTCAAGCTGCTCTGAACATACAGATTCAAGCCATTGTACAAAGGGGACAGTCCGATCCACGACCGGCACATGAGATATCGCAGCAACCTTCGCTGTCTGGTGACTGATTTGAACGAGGGTGCAATGCTCACAAGCAACTAAAGCACGAGCCTCATTCACCACCAGTAACGATAGCTCTTTAAGGCTTTTCGTTTGGGCAGCGCGTGCGAGTAAGCCTTCGATCAAATCAACTACCTTTCCATAACGGGAATTTCTAGGGTTGCCAACCCGCTCATCCCTGGCAGCGCACCAATTCCTTCTGGAATCGCAACACTGACTTCAACCGTTTCGCTCACCGGATCAATCTCTACACCAATACGCGCGATTGTTGTCGGAATTTGCGTATCGATTTCCGCGATATATACAGTCACGGCGTCACCCACAGACAAACTCTTTAATGCGGCTGATGGCAAAGAAATACGTCCTTCGAGCGTATCCAGGCGAATCAGCTTAAACAGTGGGGCTCCAATAGAGACCATTTCATATTGATTGACCTGACTTTCAGCAACAACACCAGGCCAAGGTGCATGAATCTTGCACCGGCTCTGATTGAGTTTGGCAATTTTTGCTTCAGCTTTTGCCTGTTTGAGATCAGCTTCGGCAAGAACGACATCAAGTTGGCTCGCTGATTTAAGGGTTTCTAGACGCTTAATATTGTTATGTCGTGCCTGAGCGCGATCCACATCTGATGACACACGCTCTACTTCAGCATTGTGCAGACGACAATCAAATTGAATCAGTGTCTGGCCTTTCTTAACCGCATCACCTTCACGCAGGGAATACTTGGCTATGGTTACTCCGATCTCGGAACTAAATGTCGCTTGAGTTGATGGCTCGAGAACAACCGGATATTCAGCGAAGCATGACGCTGAAGCCAGCGCCAAACCAACAAAAGCTGTAACGCGGATCATTTAGTCCACATCAACCATTGCAACTGAATTATCTGGCTGATCAGTGACCGTCAAAGAGACTTCTAACACGCTTTCACCACCATCTTCATCAATCGCTGCTATGCGAATTTTTTTATTGCCCTCGATAAACGGTGTACCGTCGTCTTTGGTCTTAATCATGACACGACCAGTGACGGGTTCGAGATCCAAATACTCATATATTGAGTTATTAAAGCTTGACGGAGCCATCTTGAAGTTCATCCGTGTACCTTCAGGATCAACCACATCCACCAAGTTCAAGAATCCAAAATAACGACCTGCTGATGGCGTAACTGTCACAGCCAACGGAGATCCTTGAAGAACAGGCTTATCATTCTGTCCGTGGACCGTTATCGAGATTTCGATCGGATCACTTATTGCGCCGTGATGGTCATAAACCTCGACCTTGACGCGTTCGACAAGCATTTCACCTTCGCGCAACTTCTGGAACCGCTCTTGATTCGGATTGATCGTAATATTGTACCCATCTCGAGTCACACCCTCGGGAACATCTGACGGTGATTCAAATCGATAATTGACCGGCTTACTACCTTCATCTGGGTCATGAGCACGAATCAACACCGACTTACTGCGTGTATCATCCTCGCTAAAGACCACTGCATGATAGGTTGAAGACACCACAGGTGCATCGTTAACACCTTGGATTAGGAGGCCTACATCCACAACACTTCGATCACCACTTGGGTCAACGATCTGGAATTTCACGACATCCGACAGTAACTCACCTTCGTTAAGCCTTTTGATTGTGTAGTCTTCCTGAGTTGAGTCATAGCGCCACTTACCATCGCGTGAGATTGAGAATCCTTTAGGACCCTCAATCAAATCAAATACCAATAATTCGCCTTCAACATCTACCTGCGGGAATTGACCTGTAGCCAGTGAACCGGCTTCAACCTTGATATCATTCAGAGATGCTAGGGTCGGTACATCGTTTGTATCTTCGAACATGAAACGAACCGCATCTCGTGAAGACAGACCCATGTCGTTCGATGCAGTCAAAATCACATCCAGGTGCGCAACACCACCTGGTGGGTTCCCCTTAAACGTGCGGGTATCAGCATCAAATGCCCACCATGTTGGTAGCGCTTTATCATTCACCTGGCGTGCGTCATAGGTAACATTACCACCCAATACGAATGTTTCTGTGTTGAATGTAAATGAGTGATCACCTGGGCCTTCATAGACCTCTTGAACTTGATCAACCAAAGGCGCAGCAACCAGGCCAAGACGACCAGAATCCCAATCCATCAATTGGTGTGTTAACGCTTTCGCCAAACCATCGACGGTCATATCAGGGACAGTTGCTGGGAATGGATCCAAGCCAGCGGTGACAAAGATACGCCCGTAACTATTCTGAAGCTCCGCATAGGCAACATCACGACGAACCTCCGCCAACATTGTTGTGAATTCTTCACGAATCAGATCCAGCTCTGTGTAGTTTTCAGCACCAACACGCGCTTCCATCTGCGCCCTTATGCGCTCAACAACGTCGAGATACTTCACCGCGTTCTCATAGGCTTCGATTGATTGCCCATACGCCACGTGAGACAGATATACTTGACTCAAAACACCCACGGTCAACGCCATCCGTTGTTGTTCCGCCAAATCTCCAGCAACCTTCGCGTCACGTTTCTGCGCTGGATAACGGAACACATTTAAGAGGTTCAAACCAACAGATGCAGTCATTGCTGACCAGTCGTTGTTCAGAAGATAGGGACTGTTGTCGTAGTAACCGCCAGCTGATAACGAAAGATTTGGCATCAACTGCAATAACGCAGCAGTACCTTCTTTGTCCGTAATACGACGTGTGTACTGAGCTTCAGCTAACTCCGGACGGAACGCGAGGGCAGCACGCTCCATTGTCTTGACGTCATATTTGAGCGCAGGCACGGCACTCGGACCACTTTCAGCTAAACGGTACTCTTCATCTGGAGACATCCCCATCAAGCTCGCCAATGTGTTTTTCGCACCCACGAGATCTTTATGCAAACCATCAAGGTTTCGCTGAATGTCCAATAAGTCTCGTTGGAACTGCAGCGCCTCAAGTGGATTTTCGAGCTGTTCAAGTTCGATTTGACGCGAATTTTCAATGGCGATCGATACACGAGACGCCAAGGGCTCAACGCGATCGAGGAGCCGCTGGGCAGACACAGCTCTCCAATACGCTGTGCGGACATCTTGCATTAAGTTGTGGACGGCTTTGCGCTCACGTTCTTTAGCGATGAGATAACGGTCTGACCCCTGCTGGGCACGCACATAGGACAAACCAAAATCCAAGACACTCCAATTCAGCGTGGTGCTGGCGGTCACACCATCACGGGATGCTGACACCGAGTAATCCGAGGTATCAGGAGTTTTATCGGTCATTCCATCCAGACTTGATGTGCTCGCAGCGTAGGTATCGCGGTAGTTGTAACCCGCTGATACCGCAAGCTGAGGCAACATATCAAAGGATGTCATTTCTAAGCGAGACGCTGATAAAGCTGTCTCCAACATCTGAACACGACGCTCACGGTTATACAGAAGCGCTCGAGAAATTGATTGCTCCAACGTGATATCACCATTCGTTGGTTCATTTTCCGCGTAGAGCGCTTGTCGGTCTTCTTCTGCCATCTTCAAAAGATCTTGACGCGAAAAGAAATCCGGACTGCTCGAACAACCTGTTAACACCACTAATGAAAATACACTGAAGAGACTCAGCTTATTTTTCCATTCCATAACTATGCCCTTTTATATTTGCCCATTATTAAGCGACAGCACGCATGCTTCGCTTTAATTGCTCTGTAAACCGTTCAGTCCCGTGGGACTTCAACGATTCCACCGAACCCACGTTGTTGTCTCCAGCAGGTACTTCAGTCGCACCGTCAGAAACATTTAAATTCAGAATGATGACTCGAGATTCACCTGTTGCGTCGACAGCCTTGATCGCCAGATTAATAGAATCGACACCCACTGGAGGTTCTCCACTTAATTTACCTGTTTCTGCATCAATCTTGATCCAGTCAGGAAGCGGTTGCTGTGATCCATCCGGTGCAACCAACACCGCTTGATATTCTTGAACTTGAGCGTTGTTATTATC
>Ga0209654_1003246_pt1 | contig 10139 bp, 20 predicted proteins | sample SaaInl1SG_22_DNA_FD_184646 | JGI IMG/M metagenome (GOLD analysis project Ga0209654, IMG submission 184646) | Marine microbial communities from expanding oxygen minimum zones in the Saanich Inlet - ESP_161SG_22_DNA (SPAdes) (version 2) | ecosystem: Environmental > Aquatic > Marine > Intertidal... | reverse complement strand
GTTCACCACACAGCCACTGTAATCTGTCCACCCCCCATTTGTTTTCCACCTTTGATACAGTTTCATCATACTTAATGAGCGCATCCTGCATTCGCCGCATAGCACCTTGGGTCGGCGCATAATATATTTTACTTGGTTTTTTAGGTCTCTTTGCCAAACTCTCTCTCCTCTTTGGGTTACTCCCTCCCCCCCTATAGGGGGGGGGGAGGGAGGGATAACCTCCCCTGTTAGTGGGGGATGTCCTCCCCTTTGGGGAGTGGATTACCCTAACTCCTTGATTATGCTAACTTCCTCAACCACGCCATCAGTCTTATGGATGTACCCCTTTCGCATCAGCCAAGACCTCGCCTTATTGCGCTCTCTGTGGCCTTCATCGGTGCGATTTGAGCCGTCTTTTTCAAGATGAAAGTTGGTGTAATCCTTCCACCGCACACTGGGTGTTCGCCGCAAATCGATCAATTCAACAAGACAATCGAATGCTAATCTGGCATTGCGTGATATCTCTGTGTTCTTCTCAGCCACCTGCAATTCGGTCGGAACAAGAACCGCGCTGCTCTCATCCATCAGGGCGATTGGGGTCAACTTGTAACTGCTTGGCGGTGCGGCCTCTGCATCCTTTTGCTTCTCTGATTTTAGCGTCACCAGACCATCTGCCCCAGTCAGGGCCAATACAAAATCACTGCCGCCTTGTATAGCTGACGAGCCTCTCTGCCCCCTTGAGGCGTCCTTGCCGCTGTGGTGTACTGCTAGAACCGCACAACCAACGTGTCTCTGGATCGCACCGCAAGCCTCTACAAATAGGCCCGCTTGGGTTGCATCGTTCTCATCAGATCCGGTGGCGGCGAGGGTTCGGGCCACAGTATCGATAACAACCAGACTGAAATCGACCCCAAAATGATCGATGGTTCTGGTTAACTTCTCCAAGTCAATTGGATCCAGCATTTTCACAGATTGTGGTAAAACGTGAAAATCTGTGATTTTGTCCACATTGTTGTAGGCCATCCACGCCTTAATCCTGCGCCCCAGACCCGCCACACCCTCGGCGGCTATATATAAGACTGCGCCCTTTTTTGTCTCTCTGCCGTGCCACTCCCGCCCACAAGCAACAGACAAAGCCCAATCTATGGACATGAATGACTTACCGATGCCGGGCGCACCGTAGATCACCCCGAAGCCGTGTTGAGTGATTAAGCCATCCAACAGCCACTCGATGGGTGGCATATTCATCAAATAGTCGATATCATACGTCTCAAAGATGTCAGGCCGAATATATGGCTCGACCGGCTCAGGCACATCTGTATGAACAGGTGCATCCTTAGCGAGTTGCATCAGCTCTCGGCGCGTCCCGCCCCTTAACATCCAATCGATCACATCGCCTTTTTCTGGCAGGTTAGGAAGCTCTAATCGTTTAATGGCTTTAGCCGTGCCGAATAGCTGGCTGATTACCACGTCAGCATGATCTCTACCGGCCTCATCGTTATCTGGAATGACAATGACATTTCGGTCTTTGAACCAACGATTAAGCTCCGGCCTCCAGTTTTTGCTGCCACCGTGATTTGTCGTTGCCACCAGTGACAGGTTAATTAGCCTCTCAGCGCACCTCTCCCCCTCCACAATGAAAACTGGTGCGTCAGGGTTCTGGATAATGCCTGTCAGATTGAAGGGAAGCCCCTCCACATCCTTCATATTATACACCCAGCCACCGTTTTCATCGGGGCGGCGCTGTCTAAACGTTTTGGGATGCCACCTTTGCACCTGATAGCGCAGGACACCGTCTTCATCTATGTAATCATATTGGCTGTCCAAATACTTTGATGGTTGGAGGTTTTTCTGGGTGCGTTTCGGGATGCCAAATTTGCTCTCCATTATGTCAGCAATAGTTCCATCCATCGAAGCTGGCTCGTTGAGCCTGATCAGGTCGTAGACACCGCCACCGACGTTGTCCTGATGGCTGTAAAAGGTTCCTTTGCGTAAATCCACCGACATCGAGCCGTGCGTTCCCCAACGCATCTCTGTCCCACGCACACTGGTTGGCTCACCAAAATAATGGCGTGCGACTGTTTCCATATATGCAGCTAAATTAGTCATGATCTCTCCCTTCTCCCTTCTCCAAGTGTGCGAGGTGGCAAGGGAGGGAGAACCCCTGCCACCTCTACCGCGCTACACGTTTTTGAAGATGTCGTCATCCTGTACCGTTGCAGTCGGAGGTACTGCCGGTGCAGGAGCTACATTTTCCAGCGCAGGTGCTGTCGGTGTTTCACCACCATCTAAAAAGGCAGGTCGTTCAGTCCAGCCAACGATTGACCACTTTGGAACCTTGAAGGTGTTTCCTCTGTACTCGTCAACCTTTTTATCCGTCCCCACAATATCCACTACCGGAACCTTGTTTTCGTTTCCCTCGCGTTCCGCCACATATTGCATATAAAGCTGTCTAACGCTGTCATAAACATTTCTTGAGGGTGACGCCATTTCTCTTAGGCCCAGCTCTGAATTGCCTAGTTTTAGTCTGAAACCCTGTTTGAAAAGTTTCTTGCCAGACTCGTCCACGTCATCAGGTTGCTGTGGCATCGGCTCTCCGACCTTGACCAGCCGGAAATCAGGCACTGGGCGAAACGCTAAATAGCCTATTTCTATAGCCTCCAGATCCATAACGACCCGAAGTGGCAGGTCCAAGTCCTGTGGTTGGTTCTCATATTTACCATCTTCTCCCTTTACGCGGTTTACCGCCGTAAAATCACCCGACATCGCGCTGAACTTTATCACCTGCGGGCGATCAAACCCGCCGCCTCCACTTTGATATTCAATCATCTGAAATCCTTCTTTCGTTCTCTGGTTTTAACGTTGGCTCACAATCATGAACCGGCTTATCGGGAAGTGGGCCATCAGATCGCGGTCCATCGGATCGTCACGATCATTGCGGCCCCTAAACACTCCCAATTCAAAATCCTCTGCGAAACTAATTCTCGCTAGCGCGTCCTTGTAAAGCACCACCATATAACTTGGCAAGTTGGTCTCGAACGTCAGTTGCCGAGCTGCCATCACCTTGTGCAAATTAACTAGCGCAGTGCTAAACTTGTTCATCTCAAACGTCCGAGCTTTGATCTCAACAAACCCAACTGGCACGCCGTCTTTAATAATCGCGCAGTCCAAGCGATAGGTCGGGTTCAGCTTCATAAGCTCATAACCGCGTTCACGCAAGGCGTCAGACACTATCTGCTCATTTTGCCTGTCGTGTGCGCTTTCATACCGTGGTCTGGTCACTTGTCTGAGACCCCGCAAGCAACGTGGATCACAACGCTCACCTCATCGGTGCTTTTACTGACAAAATCCAGTTCATACTCATTGCCCCATTTGCGGCAAGCCTCATAATTGCGGAACGCATATTCATGCTTCCTCATATAACAAGGGTTAACCTCTTCGCCAGTTACATTCCCAGCCAGACACATTGCGATTATTGCTTCAAACATTGCTGATCATCTCCCTTAATAAAGTCATTGCCGTGCGTGTATCCATTTCAACCGCGTAGCCCCAATCATATTCCGCGTTCTTTTTTGCGCCGCGATAGTTAATCTCGGCCCCCAGATCCACTAGGGCTTGCGCTGGCATTCTCCACCGCCAATCCTGCCTGTCGTAACGGTAGACAAGCAAAGGCCATTTGCTTTTGCCAGCAGCTTTGGATGCCTTACAAACCTGATCCCACCAGCGTGGCTGAGCTTGTGTGCCTTTTGCATAACGTTTGACCTCGATCACCGCTGGGAAATCCATCTCATCACAGAGCAAATCGCCACGATCCGCTGAACGGTATTGCTCAAGATCTCTTTTGAATGTCAGGCCAAGCTCATCGAAAAGGATTGCTGCAACTTCTCGCTCTGCGCCACTTCCCTTCGCCCTAGAATTAACCATTCTTTTTGGCTTCCCGATCCATTATTTTAACGCGCCGGTTTGCTTCTTTTTCCAACATTTCATCAATTAAAGCATTCATTGACCGGTGCGCGGAGGCACTAAAGATGGCTAACATTTTGTCATAAGTGCTTGATCTTAAACGTAAATGCAGTTGTTTCGTTACAGCCATTTATTTTTCTTCCAATTAATGTCGTTTTTCGCTTGTACCACAATGGTAGGGCGTGTAAAGTCAACAAACGTTGATAAATAAGGGAGACAGACAGATGGACAATTTAGTAACGCTTTGGGGAAAAGTGCTAGACGCGCAAAGCAAGGTTGCAGAAGCACAAACGTATAGCGGTTGGGCCGACAGCGTCAGGGCTTTTAAAGCCGCTGAGACAAGAGCGTCAAACCGCTACTTCAAAGCCGTTGACGAATATTTAGGGGATGACCACACAATGCAAGACCGCATCAACCTCACAACACAAGTGGAATTAAAGGCGGCGGCTTAACGGCCCCGCCCCAACTAAGGGAGACAGACATATGGCTAAATTTACAACAGATTATGTGTTTGACACTGCGACACACATTAATGGCATGACTAAAAATCAGATCGTGTGCTTTCACTTATTTAACCCAAATGGCTTAGTCGCTAAGTTGCCCCAGTTTGATGACTTTTGTCACGGTGATGTTTTCTTTACTGGTTGTGAAATGCTGTATGGTCGTCACGACAACTTTCACGCCAAATGGTTGCGTGCCGTTTGTCACAAAGACAAAAGCTACACCAAGTGGGAGCTGATGTATCACTTGGGTCGTCTGGCTGACGATGTTGATCAGGCTTGGACAGTAATCGCAGAAAAAAAGGCGGCGGCCTAACGGCACCGCCCCAACCATCGAAGGGAGACAGTAATGCGTTATCTAATACTTTCAGCCACAATCCTGCTATCGGCGTGTGCTTACACACCAGTGGCGGATTTGAGGGTTAGCGGTGATAAGGCTCAACTTTATCACCGTGACCTAAACGAATGCCGACAATTGGTCGATCAATCGCTTGGGTTTCTACAACAAGACTATGACGGCACAAGGCTCAATGAGTGTTTGCGTGGGCGTGGTCACAGCATCATCGGAGGATAAGATGAAAGAATATTTAGTGGATATATGCACGGCAATTTTCATTGCCACAATTGCGATAGTCTTTGGCACAAACGCCGTAACGACTGAGTGGAACGTCTGGGCCTTAATGGTCCGTTTTGGGGGGCTATAAGATGGTCGGCAAGTTGACACCTCATAACCAACTCTCAGCTAGTCGGATCCCAGTTTTGGCTAACGCTTCACCCTATGCCACAAGGAACGACCTATTAGCCGAATTCATAGGCATAGATGAGGGGAAGGCTCCGATCTTTTTGGAGCAAAACGATGCTATGCTGTTTGGTGATTTAAGTGAGGGGACAATCCTCACCCAAGCCGCTGAGCGATTGCACCTCAAAGACTTAAAGCTGGATTTTCAAAGCGCATTTCAACACCCGACCTTGCCTTTCGCCGCATCGCTTGATGGTAGTGCTATTGGTGACAGGAAATGGTGCGCGGATCCAATCAGGGGCATATACACGCCCCAAGGGACAGGGACGGTAAATCTGGTCGGTCAGGGCTTGTTAGAGGCCAAGCTAACCTCAGCGGCCCCAGAAACCGTCCCAGCCCCCCATAGAGGTGCACCGTGGCAACTCCAATCACAGTTGATGTGTACTGGCCTAAAATGGGGTGTCGTGGCGGTCCTTTATACATCTCCAATTGAGTTACGGCTGTTTCTTTATCAGGCCGACCCAGAGATCCAAGGCCGGATTACAAGCATGATCCAAGATTTTGAGGACCGGCGCAAAGAGAAGCGATGGTATCCGATACTCACACCGGAGGATGGCGCGGTGGCTTACAATCGATCTAATCCAGAGCATCCACCAATTGAGCTGGCTAGTGATGACGCTAGGCAATGGCTTGATCAGTTAGTTGCCGCCAAGAAAAACAAAGCCATTGCGGATCAGGAGATCAGCGAGGCCACCGCCGCAATTATGGAGATTATGGGGGATGCTGAGATAGCCATTGGCACAGTCGGCAACGCTCAATATCAGATCAAGTGGCCCACCAGAAAAACCAAAGCCCAGCCGGAGAAAACAGTACCGGCTAAGCCACCAACCGAAAATAGACAGAAAAGCCTCACAATAAAGGAGATCTTTTGATGCACAAACTTACACCAGCTGAAAAACGTCTCTATGACGCTTTGGATGAGTTCCAACGAGCAAACAAATATACGCCTTCCGTTCGCACGCTGGGCGTCATATTAAACCGTGATTTTAGTGGAATTCATCGACAACTAAACGCGCTCATAAGCAAAAATGTAGCCAAGCGCGTTAACAATAGGCACATAGAATTGATGCCATTATCTTAGAAATTGCCCCGATCTCAGTGTCGGGGCTTTTTTATTTCTTTATTGTCTTTGCGATCTTCTCACCGGAGCGCCCTAGTGTGTAACCACCCACACCGACCAGAAGCAAGTTCCACATCTCATCAGGCAAATCCAACAAGATATCAACGCCTATGGCGGCTTGAACAAGCGGCCCCAGCAAGTAGTTCCACGCCACGATTGCGGTGATAGTGAGCATGAGTATTGGCCTCCAAGCCGCCGCAACCCAGTGTTCGCTCTTGGCCTCAGCCAAAACAATCTGTGACGCACTCGCCTCAATCTGTGCGCTGTTTTCTAATAAGGCCAGCCGCACACGGTTTTCCGCTTCGGCTTTTTTGTCGGCGTCAGGGATCGCCTCTTTGACGATGTCTGCCACCAGCGGCGCTAGTGCCGTAATCAATGGGATCATAGTTTTTCCTCACTCACTTGTATGCACAGCAATTCTTTATCTGGTGTCTGTTCTTCCCAGCTGATCTGTGTTGCAGCCACATGACATTGTGACATCATGCTGTGCTGGCTCAAGATTTCGTTGTGGAAATTCCCAGAACCTATCGCGGTAACCGCCAACAGCAGCCAAGCCATCAATAGCTCCACACGTTGGGGCGTGGCCCAGCTTTGAATGTATCTATGTGCAAGAACCGCCCGGCCCCTTTTTGCGCCACACCAATTCCTGTAAAGCCGTGTTTCATAGCTAATCCCATCAGGTTATAGCACTCTGATCCACTTACAGCTATGTCAACAGCGATGCCTCTAGCGTGCGTGCCGGGCTGTTTTTTGCTGGCCTCGATGCTGTGTTGCGGGGATCGATAGCCGCTGGTTATAGCCATCGGCTTGCCGTATTCTTCGCGCAGCGCTTGCAGCCTCCGCATGAAGTCCGCTTGCATCTTGCATTCGCCGGTTTCGCTACAGCGCAACTCCGCCTCGCTAAAATTAGGATATTTAGACCAATCCATTTCTTCTCTCTCTTACAATTTCCAGACTTTTCGACCAGCTATCGGCCTCGATGTCTCTATTTTCAAAAAACTCAGGCTTAAATCTTTTTGTCGTTTGATTAATTGAACAACAAGCTTGATAAAAAACAGCCCTTTGATCAAGCGCCGAAAACGCCATTATGTCAAAGTCGATGGGGCTTGGGCGGCGCTTGGTCTTACTTCCGCTGCCCAGCTGAAACTGATAGCCCCTCGAATGGTGTCGTTGTTTGTATATCCTCGCGGATTTCACTTGAATTGTAAAAAACGCCCCATAATTGTCGAAGGCCACTAGATCTATTTTGTCTTGTTGACACATCGCCACGCCATAGCCGAGCTGAAGGATTGATGAGGCCACCAAATGTTCTCCAGCCAATCCTATTGTGGTATGAGTGATCAGCATCACTTGTCTTTGCGGTTGATTTCACGTTGGATGGCTGCGTTCACCATCTCAAACAATGTGGTGATCTTTTTGGCGTTCTCTTTGGAAAGCGCATCAATCCTAACGAGCAATGCGATTACTCCGACCAGAGCCAAGATCATAGGCCAAATTTTCAATAGATCCTCAATCATTACCGCCCCATTGAATGCGTAGGTGTTTGCCCCAAATACTTTAACTCAATTTCGATGATGGACATACGCCGCTTTAACTCAACGATGCTATCCATATGCATGTTGTTACTGTCAACAGCTTCCCATAGCGCATCGATCTCTTCGGTGTGGCGGGAGACATCGCGCCGCAAGTTTACCTGATCCTCGATAGCACCACGATTAGCTATCTCGCTAACGGTTGCCTCTAGCCCGGCGATAGTGCTGGCCTGTTGCGACACCCACCAAACCCCACCGGAGATCTGTGCCACCATAGCTATGACGATTGCCAAAGGAAGTTTAGCGTTCTCCATCAGTCCCGCCGCAATAGCTTCTTAACAGTCTCGGTTTCCCACAGCCTCACCAGAATATACACCCCAGTAAAGATTGCCACAAAGTCAGGCACCATAGACATCCACGCCGCAAAGGTGGTCGTGCCAGCGACTACGTCAGTGATTATCTTTTGCTCTTCTGGCATTGCTTAAATCCTTTAGTAAGCGTTCCCTGCTGTGATTGCGGCATTAGCGGCAGTCATGTCTTCTGTAGTCCAGTAGTCTTTTGCCACCATAATCTCCAGATGCTCTACGTTACGGCTGACGCAATCTGCACGCTCATCCGCATCCATAGTTTCATCGTGGTCGCCAGCAATAATGGCATTGATGAGGTCAACGCTGTGACCCATCGCTACATAGTGCTGTGCGATTTCTTCTGCTGTGATTTCGTCCATTTAAGCCTCCAGTGCTTCTATTCTTGCTGTTAATGCTGTGATTGTTGCTTGCTGTTCTTGGATAGCCTTGATGCACAGCGACACCATATTTCCATATGCCAGTGCGTCTGGCTCACCATCATCATTATATTGCACAAACTCTGCAAGCCCAGCATCATGAACTTCTTCTGCAATCAATCCACCAAATACTGTTTCACCATCGGTGTTGCTTTTGTAGGTCACAGGACGTAGTGCAAGTAGTTCTGTTAGGCCGTGTGTTGCATCTGCAATAGTGTTTTTGTAACGGAGAGATGATGTAGAACGAGCAAAGCCACCAGCACTGTCAACAACAAGATTAGCACTTGTGCCTGTGGTGTTGTTGTAAACGGCTAATGATTTAACGCCCCCGCTTTTAACTGTAAAGTTGCCCGAACCATCAAAGATGCCACGAGGATTACCATCGCCATCTGACAGCACGATGTTGTTGCTGGATGTGCGGATGTCTAGGCCGCCTTGATTGCCGTTGTAGCGACCAAGAATGCTGTTCTTTGCGCCGGTAGTTATTTGGGAGCCACTATTGTAGCCAATAAATGTATTTGTATAACCTGTTGTATTATTATAACCAGCAGTTTGCCCTACAAATACATTAGTGCCCCCAGTAGTATTACTATACCCAGCCTGATACCCAACGGCAATGTTGTCAGATGCGGTGGTGTTCTGACCCAATGTTTGTCTACCAAGCGCAGTGTTGTATGCGCCAGTGGTGTTTGCGGTTAATGCCTGAAAACCTACAGCCGTGTTTGAAGTTGCCGTAGTGCTAGCCTCAAGTGCTTGGTCGCCAATAGCCGTGTTGTTTGACCCAGTAGTATTTTCCTCAAGAGCATATGCACCAAGAGTGGCGTTATAACTGCCAGTAGTATTATTGAAAAGCGTTTCTCTACCAACTGCCGTATTAGAAGTGCCTGATGTATTTACTACCAAAGCCTGTTTGCCAACCGCAACATTTGTGCCAGTATTAGCACCACTAAGAGCCTCATAACCAATAGCGGTACTGTAATTGGCTATTGTGTTGCCATCTAAAGCATACGTGCCTAGAGCAGTGTTTCCTACGCCAGTGGTGTTTGCGTAAAGAGCAGACTTACCTATTGCGGTATTGGTTGAGCCAGAAGTATTAGCGTTAAGAGCCGCATCACCAAATGCAGAATTGTATGCGCCGTTAATATTACTGCTTGCTGACGCATGACCCATAGAGGTGTTGTAACTGCCAGTTGTGTTTGCGTCTAATGCAAGACTTCCTGTTGCCACATTTCTTGTGCCAGTAGTGTTTGCTGTAAGCGCGGTATAGCCCACAGCGGTGTTGTTGTCTGCTGTGGTGTTTGCAGCAAGTGCATTACGACCAAGGGCAATGTTTTGCGCACCTGTGGTATTATTATATAAAGCATTACGGCCTACAGCCACATTGTAATTTGCGGTGGTGTTTGAGAAAAGTGCGCTTGTCCCTAAAGCAACATTTTCTGTACCTGTGGTATTAGAATACCCA
>Ga0209654_1003241_pt1 | contig 10151 bp, 6 predicted proteins | sample SaaInl1SG_22_DNA_FD_184646 | JGI IMG/M metagenome (GOLD analysis project Ga0209654, IMG submission 184646) | Marine microbial communities from expanding oxygen minimum zones in the Saanich Inlet - ESP_161SG_22_DNA (SPAdes) (version 2) | ecosystem: Environmental > Aquatic > Marine > Intertidal... | reverse complement strand
TCTTAAAGCACTTATTGACAATGGTATTTCAGTAGGAGTATCATCAAGAGGAGAAGGTTCGGTAAAACAAATAGGAGAAGTACTAGAGGTACAGGATGATTTCAATCTTATTTGCTGGGATTTTGTATCTACACCTTCAAATCCAGGAAGTTACATGAGTCCTGCAATGTTAAATGAGGCATTAGCAGCATCAAAAAACTTTGACAAGTACGCAAAAGTAGACGAGATTATTAAAGAAATACTTTGTGGTAAGGGCAGTTGTCCTATTTTTTAGGTATTTTTTGTATTTACATATATATGTATAATAGAATACAACGTTCTTATACGTTGTTTTAGTATATTTTAACTTATTATTACGCTATTATTCAATAAGCGTATTTCCAAAAACAAATTTTTAGGATATGGCAAACAGAACATTGCTAAATGAAGCTATTGCTGAGGCGGAATCTATTCGTGAAGCTGCACTCGCAAATGCTAAAGCAGCTTTGGAAGAGTCTTTTGCCCCTCATATTAAGGAAATGTTTTCAAAGAAGGTTCAGGAAATGGAATCTAAGGAAGACGAAAAAATCGATGAAAAGGAAAAAGATCACGACAAAGAAGAGCTAGATGAAATGGATGCTCCATCTTTCGACAGAAAGAGTGGACCATCAATTACTCCTGCTCCTGAGAAAGTAGGTAAATCTACTGTACAGGAAGAAGAGGAGGTTGAACTTGATGCATTACTAAGTCAGTTAGACGAGGAAATGGACAAGGATGACGTGAAAGAAGGCTACGACAAAGAAGAAATTGACGAAGCTAAAGATCACGAAGATGACAAGAAGATTGACGAGATGGAAGCCAAAGAAGATGAAAAACATCTTAAAGAAGAAGAGGCTGAAGTTGAGGATGCAGAAGCTGAAGTAGACATGGATGACCCTGAGATTGACTTAGAAGAAATGACTGAAGAGCAACTTATGGATCTTATCCGTGACGTAATCGATGAGCTAGAAGAAAAAGGTGAAATCGAAGCCGATGGTGGAGATGAAGCTGGAGAAGAAGGCGAAATTGAAATCGAAGACGACATGATGGAAGCTAAGGAAGAAGTAGAAGAGAGCGTTGGACCTTTCAAACCACGCAAGAAGATGGAAGAGGCTGAGGACTTAGACGAAGCAAAAGAAGATCTCGAAGAGGTTGGAAAGTGGAAAGTCAGAAAAGAGTCTAAAGAAGAAATCGAAGAAGGTAAGCATGAGGATGATGACAAAGCAATGGAGGAAGCTCTAGCTGAAATCAACAAACTAAAATCTGATCTTCAAGAAGTAAATCTTTTAAACGCTAAACTTCTCTATGCAAACAAAATCTTTAGAAGTAAAAACCTTTCAGAGAGCAAGAAGGTAAAAGTTCTTGAATCTTTTGATAAGGCTAACACGGTCAAAGAAGCTAAGCTAATCTTTGAAACTTTAAATGAGGGTGTTCAAACTCGTGAGAGAAAGAGACCAACAAGAGGAGTTAAAGGATCAGCTTCTAAGACAACAAACGTTATCAAAGAAAACAAACAACCAATTGTTGAATCAAATGATATGGTAGCTAGATTTCAAAAACTAGCCGGTATCAAGTAATTAAAATTTAAAATGAGTTTAAACACACTATTAGAAAGTGCTAACCCTTACCAGTCACAAATGAGTGATGCTGGAAGATTAGCAAAGAAGTGGGAAAAAACAGGACTTTTAGAAGGTCTTGATTCAAGCCACAAGAGCAACATGTCAATGTTGTTAGAGAACCAAGCTAAGCAGCTTGTAGTTGAAACATCACAAACGGGTGGTGGAGCAGCTTCACAAGGTACATTTACTGCAGGTGTTGGTGAGCAATGGGCTGGAGTAGCTCTGCCATTAGTACGTAAGGTATTTGGTCAGATTGCTGCTAAAGAATTTGTTTCTGTACAGCCAATGAACTTACCTTCTGGTCTAGTATTTTATCTAGATTTCCAGTATGGTACTACAAAAGCTCCATTTACTGCAGGAGAATCTTTATATGGAGACAGAGGAGGAAATGAGCCTTTCGGAAACACTAACACAGGTGGATTCTACGGAGCAGGTCGTTTCGGATATTCTATCAACAACACTCAATCTGCCGCTGGAGCTACTGCAACTGTAGCAACTGCATCTTGGGCTGATCTTAACTTTAACAGTGATTATTCTGCATCTGCTGCCGCTGGTGACTACGGTACTATTGCTGTTGCAAAAACAGATATGCCTAACTTAGATGAAGAAGGAATAAGAGGGTTTAGAATTGCTTCAGGAGATGGAACTTTAGATGCGTCTAAAAACGTACCTGAGTTTACAACTGTAGATGCTACAAACGTAACTTTCGTTGCTTTATTGGCTGACGTAGGAGACGTAGCAACTAATGCTATAGCAACTTACCAACTACAACCAACTGATCAGTATAGAGGTGATTTTGAAGATGGTAACAACGCTATCAACGGAGACAACACTCCTATTGCTATTCCTGAAATCAACGTACAGATGAAATCATCTGCTATTGTTGCTAAAACAAGAAAGCTTAAAGCTGTATGGACTCCTGAGTTCGCACAAGATTTGAACGCATACCACGCACTAGATGCTGAAGCAGAATTAACTGGAATCTTATCTGAGCACATCTCATTAGAGATCGACTTAGAGATTCTTGATATGCTTATGACATCTGCTGGTGCAGGTACTGAGTTCTGGAGTGCAGAGAACAACAAAGGAATCAATAACGCAGGAACTGGATTTACAGTAGATCTAGGATTCTATAATAGTCAAGGACAGTGGTTCCAAACACTTGGAACTAAAATCCAAAAGCTATCTAACATCATCCACCAGAAAACTCTACGTGGAGGAGCAAACTTCTTAGTATGTTCTCCAACTGTAGGTACTATCTTGGAAAGTATTCCTGGATTTGCTGCAGACAGTAACGGTGATGTATCAGCATCTACTTATGCGTTTGGTGTACAAAAAGTAGGATCATTGAATGGTCGTTACAAAGTATACAAAAACCCATATATGACTGAGAATCAAGTATTACTTGGATACAGAGGAAGTCAATTCTTGGAGTCTGGAGCAGTATTTGCACCATATATTCCATTGATCATGACTCCACTTGTATATGATCCGGATACCTTCACACCACGTAAAGGTCTCTTGACTCGATATGCTAAGAAGATAGTCAGACCGGAATATTACGGAACTATTGAGATTGCAGGGCTTAACACTCTATAATCAATAAAGTAGATTAAAAAAAAGAAAAGGTGGCTATTAAGCCACCTTTTTTTGTTTTATTGAATATTTATTATTATATTACAAGTATAAACAATAAATAAAGTTATTATGACAGAAGAATGGAGACCGGTTAACGGTTATTTAGGTTACTACGAAGTAAGTAATCTTGGAAAAGTAAGAAGTGTAGATAGGTACGTAAATAACCACAAAGCTGATAAAGCATTCAGAGTAGGACAAGAAATGAAGCAGGCTACTACTGAGCACGGCTATAAAAAAGTCAGTCTACGCATGGGGGATAGTAAATCAAGCTATAGAGTTCACCGTTTGGTTGCAGAAGCTTTTATCCCTAATCCATACAATAAAAAACAAGTTAATCACAAAGACTCTAACAGGCAAAACAACTCAGTAGAAAATTTAGAATGGGCGACCCATAAGGAAAACATGAAACATGCTAAAGACAATAGTAGGTTTATAAACCAATCTAAAGGATCTAACCACCATAAAGCTACTATCACAGAAGATACAGTGCGTTCCATGCGTAAAGCTTACGCAGAGGGTAAATACACCCAGAAACAGATAGCAGAGAAGTTTGGAGTACATTTAAGTAAAGCAAAGCATATTTTAGCAGGTAGAACATGGAAACATGTTGCATAAGTAAACCTTTATTCGTATCTTATATATAAGGGATAAACTACATATTTATTATTATACTATAGTAAATCGATATGGTCAGAAAGACATTAAACTTGGTTTGGACAGAGTTTCTGAAAGAGCCAAACATAGCTGGGTTACAGTTACATGAACAGCAGAACATCTACAAAAAGTTAACGGACATCAACTTTGAAGTTCCGTGGTCTGTATTTAAAGACATGCCGCATATAAAAGAGCTCACACTTCAAGAGCAGACGCAGCGTTATAAAATATATCTTGATGAGTTAGATAAAGTCCGTCAGGAGCAGTTCTTATTATTAGAGCAGTATAAGCAGTTTGATCAAACTCAAAACGACTTCAACAACTTAGACTGGTTGAGTAACTATTCAACAGGTCAAGGTAGAGGGTCTTTAAGAGACTTAGGAAGATTTGATCAGCCGCCCCACATTTTATTAGAAGATGGTGATGATTTGTTATTGGAAGATTCAGGATTAATATTATTAGAGGACGCATAATATGGCATTTTTAGATAAAAAGATAACGGAGTTAGCATTTGTAAGTACTCCAGGGGATGACGATAGAATAGCTATTGTTAACCTTGGCGTAACTAAACAGACTTCAGTAAATAAGTTTTTACAAAGTATAGTTGCCGCTACAGGTTCTTTTATCGAAAACGCTACAATAAGCGGAAATGTTATAACATTCACAAGAGCAGACGGCACAACGTTTAACCAAACGATTGTATCCGCTTCATATGCTGACAGTGCTAACTCAAGTAGCTATGCAGTATCATCCTCTGCTGCATTAAGAGCAGTATCCTCAAGCTTTGCAGAGATTGCTACTTCAGCATCATATGCTTTATCAGCTTCGAATGCTATTTCTGCATCACATGCTATTACTTCTTCTTATTCTTTAGAAGCATTATCTGCATCTTTTGCAGCATTTGCTACATCAGCCTCGTACGCAGTAACAGCATCTCATGCTCTAAACGTACCAGAAACTGCATCATATGCATTAACATCATCATTTTCCTTACGAGCATTATCCGCTTCATTTGCAGATTTTGTAGAAAGTGCTTCCTACGCTGTAACGGCTTCGCATGCACTTAATGTACCGGAAAGTGCATCTTATGCTGTCACTGCTTCATATTCCCTTGAAGCATTATCTGCAAGTTTTGCTGATTTTGCAAGAAGTGCATCTTACGCAGTAACAGCCTCACACGCATTAAATGTACCTGATACCTCATCATTTGCTATTACCGCAAGTTATGCTGAATCAGCTTCATTGGCTCAAAGATCTATATCAGCCTCAAGAGCTGACAGTGCAGAAAGTGCATCTTTTGCAACAACCGCATCATACGCTCAATCAGCAACAAGTGTAGAAGAGAACCTTACTAATGGTTTAGGAATAGAAGCCTTGACCTACAACGGATCAGTAGCGCAACAAGTGCAACTAGATACAGCATCTGCTCATTTTACAGTAGGTGTAAGTGCTTCACAAGCACCTACATTAACAGCTTTATCAGCTAGTTTAACAGTAACTGACCAAGCTATAAGTGCTTCAGTAGCAGCATTAAGTGCATCTGCAGCAACAGCATTAAATACAGTATCATCTTCAGCAGCAACTGATATTATAGCTAACTCTGCATCTATAGCAGCATTATCAGGATCAGCTGCAGCAGAACGTCTAAACTATGTTGAAACGTCTTCAATCATTGGAGGTGGTAATATTATACAGTATACAAAAGGTGGAGGTGGTCAGTACACAAATACGATAATCACTGGTTCCTTTGTAAAATCAGTAAATGGTGTAAACCCAGATCCAGCAACTGGAAATGTTGCCGTAGCTATTGGATCAGTAGAAACAGGTCTATCTGCTTCTATTCCTGCTACAGCAGATGATGGTGATATCTGGATTGTAAGTGGAGAAACGGGAGCTTTAACAGGATCTAATGGTAAAGCATATATTTACTCAACAGCATCAGCCCAGTGGTTTGAAATAAGTAACCTTGACCAAGCTGAAAATGATGCAAGATATGTAAGAAAGACTGGAGATACGATGACAGGTCAGTTGGTGCTGCCTGGTGATCCAACGCTACCTTTAGGTGCTGCTCCAAGACAATACGTTGACAGAGCTTATATTTCATCGTCTATCGACGGCACAACTCTATCATTATTTACAGGTACTACACCTGCTACTGAGCATTCACACAGTATCACAAATGCTATTTCTGCTTCCTATGCAGTAAGTGCTTCACATTCTGAGTTTGCTGACAGTGCTTCGTATGCACTTACAAGTAGTAAAGCTATAAGTGCCTCTTATGCAATATCAGCTTCACACGTTGAATTCGCAGACAGTGCTTCATACGCTTTAACTTCATCTCATACAATAACTGCAAGCTATGCAATATCAGCATCGCATGTAGAATTTGCAGATTCAGCCTCGTATGCAGTAACGTCATCACATGCAATAACTGCAAGTTACGCAGTGTCCGCATCACATGTAGAGTTCGCAGATAGTGCATCTTATGCAGTAACATCATCTCATACAATAACTGCAAGCTATGCAATATCAGCATCGCATGTAGAATTTGCAGATTCAGCCTCGTATGCAGTAACTTCGTCACATGCAGTTACAGCATCATACGCTATTTCAGCATCACACGTTGAATTCGCAGACAGTGCTTCATACGCTTTAACATCATCTCATGCAGTTACAGCAAGCTATGCAGTATCAGCATCACACGTTGAATTCGCAGACAGTGCTTCATACGCTCTAACATCATCTCATGCAGTTACAGCAAGCTATGCAGTATCAGCATCACACGTTGAATTCGCAGACAGTGCATCTTATGCATTAACATCATCACATGCAATAACTGCTTCACACGCTGAAAGTAGTTCTTATGCTTTAACTTCTAGTCATGCTATTACAAGTAGTTATACGTTTACTGCTTCATATGCAGAAACAGCATCGTTTGCACATACAGCTTCTTTCATTACGGCTAGTAGCATATACGGGCCACATTTCACAAGTAGTGTTATTTCAGCTTCGTATGCTATAACAGCATCTCATATTCTTGGTCTTATTGACACAGTAAGAGCTGATTTCACAGCACAAACTACGTTTGCTGCACTACACAACATGGATACAGAAGATATTGTTGTTCAGGTGTATCAGGAAGACGCTTCTACTGGTAACTTACCTGTACAGATTGTCCCTAACAGTGTTACTCTTACTGATCTTAACACAGCTACTGTAACTTTTGCAGTTCCTACTACAGGTTATGTAGTAATATCTAGAGGAGGCTTTAACCGTTCAGGATCAATACAGGATGCAGTATCCGCATCGATAGCTAATACGGTTCAGAATCCTTTAAGTCAAGGGTTAGGGATTGAAGCATTTAGCTACGATGGAGGTACCGCAGGTGTAATAGTTCAGTTGGACACAAGTTCAGCACATTTCCTTAGTTCATCAGTTGCCACATCATCATATGCCCTTACTGCTTCAGTAGTAACAGGAAATACCTACAGAGAAAACGTTGCAGGTGATGTCAGATATGTGATTACCCACAACTTAAATGAGCAATACCCAGTAGTACAGACTTATGATACAGTAACAAACAGACAACTTATTCCAGACTTTGTAGAATCTACTGGAACAAACACATTAAACATAGAATACGCAGTAACGTTTTCAGGAATAGTTATAGTACAAAAATAATAGAATATGCCAGATAGAAAAATATCCCAGTTAACCCCTACTACAACAGTAGACTTAGCAGATAAATATGCTTTAGCTCGTGGAGCAGGTAACTTTTACCTTACTTATGAGACATTGCAGAATAACTTAGCAACACCAACTGGAAGTTTTATAACAACGGTTAATGGAGTAGCTGGAGACGCAACAGGAAATGTAGCAGTATCTCTAGCATCAGTAGAAACAGGATTAAGTTCATCATTTCCAACAACCCCAGAAGATGGTGATGTTTATATCATAGCAGGTGAAACCGCAACTGATAGAACAGGATCAAATGGTGAATCATTCATCTATTCATCAGCATCAGCTGATTGGTTTAGACTATCAGGTCTAGACGAGGCAGGTAACGATGCTAGATACGTAAACATATCTGGAGATACAATGACAGGTGCTTTAACTTTACCTGCAGATCCAACAGTAGCTTTACAAGCAGCTACTAAGCAGTATGTAGATGGTAAAACGGCAGCAGGTGTTAATAGTCAAACATTAAGATTTAATGGTACTACTTTAGAATCTACATCAACTCTAACTAATAACGGCACAACCCTAACATCAACTATTCCTCTTATTGCTAATCAAGGAGCATCAAATACCGAAGGTATTAATATAGAAGCAAACACAGGTTTTTCACCATCATTAGGATTTTTACAAAGAGGTGTTGATCAAAGTTTCTTAATAAAAGAAACATCATCTCCATATGCTTTAAGCTACACAGATGGAACCGGGACAATTTTAAGAAACATATCAGTTGCAACTCCTACAATAGGATCTCATGCAGCTACCAAAAACTACGTTGATACCTCAACAGCAAACACTAACTATGTAGCCGTTACAGGTGACACAATGACTGGCACCTTAGTTCTTAACGCAAACCCTACAGGATCACTTGATGCAGCTACCAAAAACTACGCTGATAGTATCGTATACACAGCTCCTATAATGTATTCTGGGGCAGGCACAGGTACTAGTGGAAACTATACTGCAGGTTCCAAGTTATCATTTAATGTTGATGTAGACACAAACTCAGGTTGGTCTACAAATACTTACACAATACCAGAAGATGGGGTTTATGAGATATTTACTTCTTTACGATTCGGTATAGACACATCAAACGATAAAAGAGCTGCTATATTCAAAAATACAGGATATATTAGAATAATAGAATGTCCTCAAAACAACCCAACAGGAGTATACGCTTCAAGAACACTTATTGGTCATATTATTACAAGTTTAGTAACAGGTGATGAAATATCAGTACAAGCCTTCCAAACAACCGCTAACTTTCCTAATGTATCGGAAAATGGGTTATCAATAAGAAAACTAAGAAACTAAAATGGCAGACAGAAAAATATCCCAGTTAACTCCTACTACAACAGTAGACTTAGCAGATAAGTATGCTATGGCTCGTGGAGCTAATAACTTTTATCTAACATACGAAACACTTCAAAATAACTTAACTACCCCAACAGGTAGTTTCGTTAAAACAGTAAACGGTATTTCAGGAGATGCATCAGGAAATGTAGCAGTATCATTAGCATCAGTAGAAACAGGATTAAGTTCATCTTTCCCTCCACTTCCAACTGACGGAGATATGTACATTATTAGTGGTGAAACAGCTACTGATAGAACTGCATCTAATGGACAGTCTTTCATATATTCATCAGCATCTGCTGATTGGTTTAAGTTATCAGACCAGGATGAAGCTGCAAATGACGCACGTTACGTTAATCTTTCAGGAGATACAATGTTAGGAGACCTAATACTTTCATCAGATCCAACAACAGCATTAGAAGCAGCAACTAAACAATATGTAGATGGAAAGACTGCAGTAGGAACAAACGGTCAAACATTAAGATTCAACGGTACTACTTTAGAGGCAACATCAACTTTAACTAATAACGGCACAACCCTAACATCAACTATTCCTCTTATTGCTGATCAAGGATCATCAGCAACTGAAGGTATTAATATAGAAGCAAACAACGGGTTTTCACCATCATTAGGATTTTTACAAAGAGGTGTTGCTCAAAGTTTCTTAATAAAAGAAACATCATCTCCATATGCTTTAAGCTACACAGATGGAACCGGGACAGTTTTAAGAAACATATCAGTTGCAACTCCTACAACAGGATCTCATGCAGCTACTAAAAACTATGTAGATGGTTTACTTACCTCAACTGTTACAGGTGCAGTTTGGGACCCGACAAATACACAACAAACATATGCAAATGCTACTAAGATTACATTTAATGCAAACTCAAGTAGACAGATTACAACTAACGATTCTTCTCAAGTAAGTTGGAGTACTACAAACAACGAGATGGCTTTAGGAGAAGGTACTTGGCATATTATGGTTGATATTAGAAAAGATACTCAAACCAGTACCTCAATAAGATTCTTCCAAATACTGTATAAAACAACAGCAGGTACAGGAACAAGCGGTACCCTTATAGATGCCGCTCCTAGTATTGTAAATGTTAATGGGGCTGCTGAAGAAAAAATCCA
>Ga0209654_1003240_pt1 | contig 10152 bp, 8 predicted proteins | sample SaaInl1SG_22_DNA_FD_184646 | JGI IMG/M metagenome (GOLD analysis project Ga0209654, IMG submission 184646) | Marine microbial communities from expanding oxygen minimum zones in the Saanich Inlet - ESP_161SG_22_DNA (SPAdes) (version 2) | ecosystem: Environmental > Aquatic > Marine > Intertidal... | reverse complement strand
CGCCGTTAGGTCAGCCTTAACGCTCCCTCAGCCGGCGTTATATCGCGTTAATGTCGCTTCACTTTGACCCAGCGCGACCATTCTGGCCCGGTAAGAGTGGTAATTTTATAAATTTTTAGCACTCTTTTGGCTCGAGTGCTAAAAAATCCCTTGAAACCCATTTTCCTGTCCCCATATCAGTAGCGCACCCCAATAACGGGGCACTCATAACGATATTGTTAACTTGTGGAGAACATTACCCATGAAAATCCGTCCTTTGTACGACCGAGTGGTCGTTCGTCGCAAGGAAGAAGAAGAAACCACCGCTGGTGGCATTTTATTACCTGGATCTGCGAAGGAAAAACCCAATCAGGGAGAAGTTGTTGCAGTAGGTGATGGCAAGGTTCTGGACAGCGGTGAGCAGCGTCCACTGGCCGTTAAAGTAGGCGACACAGTCGTCTTTGGTCAATACGCCGGTAGCAACACCATTGAGATCGATGGCGAAGAGCTCATTCTTATGGGTGAGAGCGAAATTTACGCGGTCGTCGAATAATCGTCCCCTTTATAGAATCTGACATTGAAGGAATAGAACATGGCAGCTAAAGATGTACATTTTGGCGACAAAGCTCGTCAGCAAATGCTTAAAGGCGTGAACGTTCTCGCCGATGCAGTAAAAGCAACCTTGGGTCCCAAAGGCCGCAACGTCATTTTAGAAAAATCTTTCGGCGCCCCCACCGTTACTAAAGACGGTGTCTCGGTAGCAAAAGAAATTGAACTCGAGAACCGTTTCGAGAACATGGGCGCACAAATGCTGAAAGAAGTGGCATCACAGGCGTCTGACGCCGCGGGTGATGGCACAACAACAGCAACCGTTCTTGCTCAATCTATCGTAAACGAAGGCCTGAAAGCCGTTGCCGCGGGTATGAACCCCATGGACTTGAAGCGCGGTATCGACAAAGCGGTTGCCGCTGCTGTTGAAGCTGTGAAGGGTATGGCAACGCCGTGCGAAGACAACAAGGCGATCGCTCAGGTTGGTACGATTTCAGCGAACAGTGACAACTCTGTCGGCGAGATCATTGCCGAAGCCATGGACAAAGTGGGCAAAGAGGGTGTCATTACCGTTGAAGAAGGTTCAGGTCTAGAGAATGAGCTGGACGTGGTTGAAGGTATGCAGTTCGATCGCGGTTACCTCTCGCCTTACTTCATTAATAACCAAGAGAACATGCAGGCAGAGATCGAAGATCCCTACATCCTGTTGGTTGATAAGAAGATCTCGAACATCCGTGAGCTTCTGCCCGTCCTCGAGCAGGTTGCTAAGGCGTCACGCCCACTGGTTATCGTTGCTGAAGACGTTGAAGGCGAAGCCCTCGCGACCTTGGTAGTGAACAACATGCGTGGCATCGTGAAAGTCGCCGCATGTAAGGCGCCAGGCTTCGGTGACCGTCGTAAGGCTATGCTTCAGGATATCGCTATCCTGTCGGGTGGTACGGTAATCTCTGAAGAAGTCGGTCTCGATCTTGAGTCGGCAGGTCTTGAGCACCTAGGTACTGCAAAGCGCGTCACCATGGACAAAGACAACACCATTATTGTTGATGGTGCAGGTGAAGGCGATGCCATTAAAGCGCGCGTTAACGAAATTCGCGTTCAGATCGAGAACACCAGTTCTGACTACGACCGTGAAAAGCTTCAAGAGCGTGTTGCAAAGCTCGCTGGTGGCGTTGCGGTAATCAAGGTTGGTGCTGCGACTGAAATGGAAATGAAAGAGAAGAAGGCCCGGGTAGAAGATGCGTTACACGCAACCCGCGCTGCGGTCGAGGAAGGCGTGGTACCTGGTGGTGGTGTTGCGTTGATCCGTGCTATCGCTAAAGTGGGTTCGCTCACCGGCGACAATGAAGATCAGAACATTGGTATTGCAGCGGCGCTGCGTGCCATGGAAGGTCCTCTGCGTCAGATTGTTGAAAACGCGGGCGGTGAAGCCTCTGTTGTTCTCGACAAAATTCGTCAGGGCGAGGGTAACTTCGGCTTCAACGCAGCAACCGACGAATACGGTGACATGATCGAAATGGGTATTCTCGATCCAGCAAGTAACTCGCTCTGCACTGCAGGCGGCGGGCTCAGTTGCGGGTCTGATGATTACCACTCAGGTTATGATTGCAGATGCACCAAAAGATGACGCTGCCGGTGGTATGCCCGATATGGGCGGCATGGGTGGTATGGGTGGTATGGGCGGCATGATGTAAGCCTCCCGCTTCTCACTAAAACCCGGCATTCGCCGGGTTTTTTTGTTTTAAGGGCTGGTGCGGAACTTTTTTAGCGTCGGGATGGATCGTAAGCGGTAGAAACTTCAGCGTGTTATTTTGGCCAATGGCCCTTATACTATTGGGGGCGCAGTACGCGGTGGTAGGTCTGCCGATGTAATGGGTCACCAACACATAAAATAAGCAGGAGAGTCTTCATGTACGAAGTTGAATTTCTAGGTCGCTATTTCCACGTGCTTGCCGGGATTGTATGGATCGGCATGCTGTATTACTTCAATTTTGTTCAAACCGAATATTTTAAAGAAGCTGAGGCGACTGCCAAGTCAGACGCAATGGCTAAGCTCGCACCACGCGCTCTCTGGTGGTTCCGCTGGGGCGCAATGCTGACTTTCCTAACAGGTGCTTATTTGCTCCATAAAGTGGGTGCTTTTGGCAACACAATGCCCGCTATTTGGATGGGTGCATTGGCAGGTACATTCATGTTCCTCAACGTTTGGCTAATCATCTGGCCAAAGCAACAGATCGTACTAGGCATGAAAGAAGGCGATGGACCAGCCGCCGCGGCCAAAGCAGGCCTTGCTAGTCGCACTAACACATTGTTCTCTGGTCCTATGTTGCTGGGTATGCTGGCAAGCAAGCACCTACCTTTGGGTGGCACCGACACAGGTCTTTATGCCGCTATGGGTTTGATCGTACTGCTTGAAGTCAACGCGCTATTTGGTGGACAGGGTCCGATGAAGTCGGTTCTTGGTGTTGTCCATAGTTCGCTTGCTCTGACGCTGGTTGTTTGGGGTCTACTGAACTTTGTATAAAGCCTAGGCACTACGTAAAAAGCAGCCAATAGGCTGCTTTTTTTTACCTTATTTTTATGCCGACATCGTTTGAAACCATGACGCGGTGGAAATTTTGGTGAAGTACTCAAGGAATCACTGCATAAGCACTGAACAGATGCGCAGCTCGCGATATACTCTCCACCTCACTCAAAGGGACACAACACATGGACCGCGATGATCTGCCTGACATTCCTTCATTCGCTGCGAACCGTGATGAGGCCGTAGCTAGCGCGCCGCGCGGCGCTGTGCCGAGCCGTGGCCGTTCTACTGGCGGTAGCGGGGCAGGCCTAGGTGTTCTTGGTCGTCTAACGCTCACTCTTGCACTGGTCATCGCGGCAGTAAGCTGTGCGTGGGCCTGGCAGCTTCAGCAGGCACTAGACGCCTCATTGGCCGCCCAGTCGTCTTTGGCATCGAGAACCGCCGATCTTGAGGCACTGTTGTCAGATACAGATGAGAGCGTTGCCCAGTCTAGTGCGGCACTTGGCGCTCAATTAAAAGTCATCGATAAAGAAACGCGGCGCTTAGAGCAGCGGCGACGAGAGCTCGATAGTCGGATTGATAAGTTAGAAAAGGCGAACACATCGCAAGCAGGCGTTCTGAAAGCACTGAACGCGACAGCCAGCGACAGCGCCACTAAAGTTCAAGTATTGACCAAAGATTTAGGTGCTTTGAAGAAGATCGCCGGTGACCTTGAGCGACTTTCTAGCGGTGCCAAGCAGGTGCAAACCAATCTTGAGCGCATTGCCGATAACGTCAATAAAGCCAATTTGGAGCGCGCCGCTCTCAACAAGCGAGTGGCAGCCAATGAGGAATGGATTGAATCCATTAATGCTTTCCGCCGCCAAGTGAACGCCAGTATCAATTCGCTGGAGTCGTCGCTGCGTGACGTCCAGGCAAGCAACAGTAACCCGTCTATGCAATAAACCCCTGCGCCCGCTAGAGTTTGGGCGCATGAACCAGATGTACAGGAAGCCGACATGAGTATTATCCGCCAGCAAGATCTCATTGATAGCGTGGCAGACGCGCTGCAGTTTATTTCTTATTACCACCCCATTGATTTCGTGCAGGCCGTCCACAAAGCGTATGAAATGGAACAAAACCAAGCGGCTAAAGACGCTATGGCACAGATACTCATTAACTCGCGCATGTGTGCTATGGGACATCGGCCTATCTGCCAAGACACTGGCATTGTCACTGTCTTTGTCGAGATTGGTATGGATGTTAGGTGGGACGCAGACATGTCGATCGATGACATGATCAATGAGGGTGTGCGTCGTGCCTATCTGCATCCCGATAATAAACTACGCGCTTCAATTCTCGCCGACCCAGCAGGTAAGCGACAAAATACGGGCGACAATACTCCTGCGGTTATCCATATGAGCGTTGTCCCTGGAAGTACCGTAGATGTTCGCATCGCTGCGAAGGGCGGTGGCTCTGAAAATAAATCGAAGCTCGTCATGCTCAACCCGTCCGACAGTATTGTAGATTGGATCGTAAAAACAGTGCCGACAATGGGGGCAGGTTGGTGCCCACCCGGCATGCTGGGCATCGGCATTGGTGGGACGGCTGAAAAAGCCATGGTGCTCGCTAAAGAATCCCTAATGGACCCCATAGATATTCACGAGCTTCGAGAGCGTGGGCCCAGTAATCGCGCCGAAGAGTTACGTATTGAAATTATGGATGCGGTTAACAAGCTGGGTATCGGTGCTCAAGGTCTCGGCGGTTTGACCACCGTCTTAGATGTGAAAATCAAAGATTATCCAACCCACGCGGCTTCACTGCCCGTCGCTATGATCCCTAACTGCGCGGCGACACGGCATGCGCACTTCACGCTAACGGGGGAAGGTCCCGCCTTACAAACGCCGCCGGATTTAAGTCAGTGGCCCGATGTCTCCTGGGAGCCGGGTGATTCCGTACGACGCGTCAACTTAGATACAGTCACTGTAGAAGATATTCGCAGCTGGACCCCCGGTGAGACCATTCTGTTGTCAGGCACCATGTATACCGGTCGTGATGCTGCCCACAAGCGGATGACGCAAATGCTTCACAATGGCGAGCAGCTGCCGGTCGATCTTAAAGGCAAGTTTATCTACTACGTGGGGCCTGTTGACCCGGTTCGCGATGAAGTGATGGGCCCTGCAGGTCCAACGACCGCAACGCGTATGGATAAGTTCACGGACTATGTGCTTGAGCAGACGGGTCTTGTTGGCATGATAGGTAAAGCTGAGCGCGGACCTGTTGCTATCGACGCTATTAAGAAGCACGGCGCCGTTTACTTAATGGCAGTCGGCGGTGCCGCCTATCTGGTCTCGAAAGCGATTACCGAGGCCAAAGTTGTCGCCTTCGAAGATCTGGGAATGGAGGCAATTTACGCTTTTACTGTGAAAGACATGCCTGTCTCCGTTGCGGTTGATAGTCGCGGTGAGTCGGTGCACATAACAGGTCCCGCACTGTGGAAGAAAAATATCGAAGAGCAGGCCATTGAGCTTATCTGACAGCTTTTACTGGCATGACTATGAGACCTCGGGCGCCGAGGTCTCCATCGATCGCCCCCTACAGTTTGCCGGTATCCGCACCGACCGAGAATTCAATGTTATCGGTAAGCCGCTCGTCATTTACAACCGCCCCACGCCAGATTTTTTGCCGCACCCCATTGCTACTCGTATTACCGGCATAAGCCCGTATAAGGCGCTTGAGCACGGATTAGCTGAGCGCGATTTCATCGGTCAAATACACCACGAGCTATCGACGCCCGGCACGTGTGGGGTGGGGTACAACTCGCTGCGTTTTGACGATGAGGTTACGCGCTTTGCGCTTTACCGTAATTTTCATGACCCGTATGCGCGCGAACGCGATCAGGGCCGCTCGCGCTGGGATTTAATCGACGCGACGCGTGCAATTTATGCGTTACGCCCCAGCGGCATTGTGTGGCCGAAGCGAGACGATGGCTTGACCAGTTTTCGACTTGAAGAGTTGACGGCCGCAAACGGCATTGATCATGGCAATGCTCACGATGCGTTGTCCGATGTGGAGGCAACGATTGGTCTTGCAGCACTGCTCAATAAAGCACAGCCGGCTTTGTTTGATGCCTTATACGCATCGCGCTTGAAACTTCATGTCGCCGACTTGCTCAATGTCGATGCAATGAAACCCGTGATTTATGTGTCGGGTGTGCTCGGTGGGGCGCGCCACAATGTGGCGGTTGTTGTGCCGCTTGCCGTGTCCTCGAGTAATAAGAACGACGTCATTTGTGCCGATTTGAGTCGGGCGCCCGATTTTTTACATGAGGAACCCGAGGTGATAAGGGCGCGCTTATTTGCTCGCAAAGACGATCTGCCCGAGGGTCAAGAACGCCCGCCATTAATAACGGTTCGTATAAACCGTGCGCCTGTTATTTTGCCAATGCAATGGATGACACCCGAGGTTGCAGAGCGTTTGGGTTATCACGGTGACCGTCTACGGGAACACTTGCAGCAATTGCGCGATCATAGGGCGGTAAACCCCCACGCTTTTCGGGATTTTATTCAAGCTATTTTCACGTCCCGCGAGTTTGCACCCCGAACGGATGTCGATGCCATGCTTTATGACGGCTTTTTCGATCGCACCGATAGCCAACAATTCCCGTCAGTTGTTAAAGCTACAGCTGAGGCTCTCAGAGATAACAGCTGGGTGTTCAAAGACCGTAGACTGCCAGAATTACTGTTTCGGTACCGCGCACGCAATTACCCCGACAGCCTCCTGCCTGAGGAAACTCAGCAGTGGCGAGAGCATTGTGCTGCGCAGCAGGCATCCGGCGGTCCGTTTGATAGTGAGGTCCTCCTTGAGGGGGTTTCCTCAGAACTTGCTCAGGAAGGGCTGTCGGACCGACAGCGCAGTGCGCTCAATGATCTTGAACGGTATATCAAAGAGTTAGCCCAGAGCCTGTCGGAGCAGGGGAACACCGAGTTACAATAAACCCCTCTTTAGGCTTAGCGGAGTTCGCCGTGCATTTTCCGGGCAGTCACATTCTCAGTATTGGTCAGTTTGAACGCTCCGACGTCGATCAGGTTTTTGCTGTTGCCGACGCCATGAGACCCTATGCGCATCGAGACAAAGTAACGCGAGTATTAGATGGCGCCATTCTCGGCTCGATGTTCTTTGAAGCGTCCACTCGAACACGCATTAGCTTCGGCAGCGCGTTTAACTTGCTCGGCGGCGAAGTGAGAGAGACCACAGGTTTTGACATGTCAGCCATTACCAAGGGCGAGTCTCTGTACGACACGGCGCGCGTGCTCTCGGGTTATTCCGATGTGATTACCATGCGTCATCCTGCTGAAGGGTCGGTCGCTGAGTTTGCAGGCGGCAGTCGCGTGCCCGTCATCAATGGTGGCGACGGTGCCAATGAGCATCCCACCCAAGCGTTACTGGATCTTTTTACTATCCGTAGCGAGCTGCACTCGCGCCGTCGAGAAATCGACGATCTGCGCATCGCGATGGTAGGCGATCTTCGCTACGGCCGCACGGTTCACTCGTTATCGCGTCTCCTCAGTTTGTATAAGAACGTGGAAATTCGATTAGTATCGCCCACTGAATTACGAATGCCCGGTGATATTGTCGAAGCGTTGCGGTCATCGGGACACAAAGTGATTGAAACGGAGGTGCTCGAAGAGGGAATCGCCGGTGTCGACATTGTTTATTCGACGCGGCTTCAAGAAGAACGCTTTGCGTCGCCCGCCGATGCTGATTTGTATCGTGGTCGTTTTCGACTTAACCAATCGGTTTATACCGCGAACTGCGAGCCCAACACGGTCATTATGCATCCGTTACCGAGAGATTCTCGTGAGGGTGCTCGCGAGCTAGATGTCGACTTAAATGACAACCCCAACCTCGCAATATTCCGTCAAAGTGATAACGGCGTGCTAGTCCGCATGGCACTTTTCGCCATGATCCTAGATGTTGTCGACCAAGTCAGTGCCCATGCCACTGACGTTAATTGGTACACGGAGCGACGGTTTTGAATAATTTCCAGCCCCGATTCAGCGCCGCTGATGTCGATGTGGTGGGTAGCGATTGGTTATATCAAGGCTTTTTTGGTGTCCGCAAATTAACGCTCCGCCACAAGCTTTTTGCGGGTGGTTGGAGTGAGCCTTTTAGTCGCGAACTGTTTGAGCGTGGAGACGCAGTGGCAGTGTTGCCATGGGATCCCGTTCGCGACGAGATTATCATGGTGGAGCAATTCAGAGCTGGAGCTATCCGCAATGAGGACAGCCCTTGGATGCTCGAGTTACTCGCAGGGATTGTCGAGTCCAATGAAAATGATATCGATGTGGTCCACCGGGAGGCCAAAGAAGAGGCGGGCTGCGTGTTAGACGCGATAAAGCCCATTGCGACCTTTTATCCGAGTGCCGGCGGTTGCTCCGAACAAATTCGCTTGTTTGTCGGTCGCGTGGTTGAGGCAGGTGTTGGTGGCGTCCATGGACTCGAGCATGAGAACGAGGATTTGTTGGTTCATGCCGTCAGTCGCCGGGACGCGCTTGCGATGCTTGATGCCGATCAAATCAATAACGGCCACACGCTGATCGCGTTACAGTGGTTGGCGCGTCACGGTGAGGCCTTGCGGCAGGAATGGCTGAGTTAGACCCCAACTCATCGGTGAGTCACGACGACGGCGTCAAGCGACGCGGTCTGCTACATTCTAGTGCCGTTGTAAGTTCGGCGACGATGTTGTCCCGTGTGTTGGGCCTCGCTAGAGACATCGTTCTTGCGGGTCTCGTAGGAGCTACCAGTAACGCCGACGCATTTTTTGTCGCTTTTAAAATCCCCAATTTCCTGAGACGACTGTTTGCTGAAGGCGCCTTTGCTCAAGCCTTTGTGCCCGTATTGTCTGAAACCCGCGAGCAGGGCGGTCGTGAAGCCGTCAAAGCATTGGTCGATCGCGTCGCTGGCGTATTGGGCGGCAGTTTATTGCTGCTTACGACGCTGACGATTATTGCTTCCCCTCTGGTCGCAGTGGTATTCGCACCCGGTTTTAGTCGTGATGCAGCAAAGCTTGCGCTTACAGCCGACTTAATAAAAATCACGTTCCCGTATTTATTTCTTATTTCAATGACGGGATTCGCCGGCGGCATACTGAACAGTTACGGGCGCTTTGCGGTGCCGGCTTTTACCCCCGTGTTGCTCAATATGTCGCTCATCGGTGCCGCTGCGTTTCTTGCTCCTATGATGGATGAGCCCGTGTATGCGTTAGCACTCGGCGTTATGGTCGCCGGTATGATGCAGCTGCTATTTCAGCTGCCCGCATTGCAGGGTATTGGACTAGTACCGCGACCTCGCTGGGATACTCAGCATGAGGGTGTCCGTCGAATCCTAACGCTTATGGTGCCCGCGCTTTTTGGCGTCTCAGTTAGCCAAATCAACTTGTTACTCGACACCGTGCTGGCATCGTTGCTACCTGCAGGTAGCGTGTCCTGGCTTTATTACAGTGATCGACTGACTGAGCTGCCGCTTGGCGTGTTCGCCATAGCAATAGCCACTGTCATCCTGCCGGCTTTGGCCAGCCAAAAGGCACGCGCGGAGCAAAATGGCGACAACAGCGAGTTTTCGAATACGCTCAATTGGGCGTTGAGTGCGGTTTTGCTCATTGCGCTACCCGCCACGGCTGCACTCGCTATTTTGGCTGAACCGATACTGGTCACGCTGTTTCAGTACGGGCAGTTCACTGGTCGAGATGTGGGCATGGCAGGGGTGTCATTGCGGGCCTATACCCTGGGGCTGACCGCATTTATGTTAATCAAAGTGCTGGCTCCGGGTTTTTACGCGCGCCAAGATATGCGTACACCGGTTCGTATTGGCATTATTGCGATGGTCGCTAACATGGTCCTGAATCCTTTGTTTATCTTTCCGCTTATGTGGCAGTTTGATGTTGGACACGCGGGGTTGGCATTGGCGACGAGCGTGTCTGCATGGCTTAACGCCTTGCTGCTTTGGCGGGGGCTACGTCGACAAGAGGTGCTACTTCCGACAACCAATGGTCCATCGTGGCTTATTCTGCGTTTGGGGATTGCTGTCGGCCTAATGTCGGTTGCATTGCTCGGGTTATCGCC
>Ga0209654_1003238_pt1 | contig 10157 bp, 24 predicted proteins | sample SaaInl1SG_22_DNA_FD_184646 | JGI IMG/M metagenome (GOLD analysis project Ga0209654, IMG submission 184646) | Marine microbial communities from expanding oxygen minimum zones in the Saanich Inlet - ESP_161SG_22_DNA (SPAdes) (version 2) | ecosystem: Environmental > Aquatic > Marine > Intertidal... | reverse complement strand
ATAACAACCATACACCCCCGCAATTCCTCCAATCTACACCAAAACACCCCTATACCTATTTATCACCCATTATTTAGCCTAAAATCAACCCAAAAAAAGTCCTGAGTAATGTATATCGGGGGGATTATATTATGGTTTCGTTAGTCAGTTGCCGGCTCCGAAGCGGATATTTTACCCACCCCACCCGCCAAGCTCGGGCAGTTCGTGCACTTTTTCAGCGTTTCCGGTTCCAGCTGGAGCGGTTCCGGTTCTGGTTCTTCCCGTAGTTCGTTCAATCCCCCTCCAGTAATCCAGCCACACCGAAAGCCTGAGCCGGTCCTTTTTCCTGCGTTTATGTGGTCTTACTGGGGCTTCTATTGATCCATTGAGCCGGTTGCGGTCCGGCTTGGTTCGTGACTGGTGTTAGATCGGGAAAAAATCGCCTATACTTTGCCCATATTTTGCGCCCAGGTGCACCGGTATAGTGTAGACAGTTGGTTAAAATGTGGGCAATGTGCCGTTTCTGGGGCTTTGTTGGTTTTTTTGTTTGTCTGGTAGTGTTGGAGTTGTAAACATTTGTTTATATTTGGAAAGCGCTTCAGGGCGTGGCGTTCTTTGACTTATTGGGAAATAGTTAGTTTATACAGATTTGAAAAGCGGGATTAACGCCCCGCCAGTACTGGAGCGATTCAGTCAGGGCCAAACGAGGCCGAAACCTACGCCGGTTGCGTAAACTGGTAAACCTTGCGCCCCTTTGTTGGGGCGCTGGTCATCTGTTAACTACTTAAACACTTTAATAATGGACTATTTTAAGAATGTAACGCGCGAGGATTTACAGCGTTTTATTACACCGGTTGAAACTTCCGAACTCTCACCACTGGAGCGGGAGCACTCACAATTCTACCACTCTTTGAATATTTCAAACGATCAGTACCTCTACTTTGCCGTTCTTGGTTGGTTTGAAGAGGGCAAAAGCCCCGAACACGTGGCGCATTTGCTGTGTGACCTTACACCACCGGCAGACCTTCAGCAGTTCGGAGGTTGGTATTTTCCTCACGTGGTTTTAGCCGTTCGTGAGTTGGCCGGAGATTTTGCCGAGCTTTAAAAGTTGCGCCCCAGATTTGGGGCGCTTCTGGTTATCTGTTAACTATTTAAAATTTGCTTTATGTATTCAATTTATGAATCTATTTTGACCGATTATTTAAACGGCAATAAAAAGGACGCATTTCAAAGCGTTATAACCGAGGCCGATAGTATAGAGGGCTTCAGCGATTACGTGTGGGAGCTTTGCGAGGCTGGGCATTTGTCATTAGACAAATTTTACAGCGTTAGCCGTTGGCTATCTGTGTTTCAAGGTTTAAGCAAGTAAAAAAAAGCGCCCCAGTCGTGGGCGCTGGTTATCTGTTAAAAATTATTTTCGCCCCTCTTTTGGTTTTGGTTTGGTTCTGGGGGGCGTGAACTGGGGGCGCTCCTACTGGGGCGCTCCTTGGTTATCTGTTAACTAAAAAGAAATAAAAATGACTGCTTACGAAAGAGACAAAACCCGCTTTTTCTCTTATGGGGATTCTAACGGCTCACGCCCTATGAGTTGGGCTTATTGGAATTTAGTGGTCTCCATACGAGATGTTGGTTTATTCACTAAAGGAATAGCGCCAAACCGCCATTGGAGGCTAAAACACGTTAAAGCCTATTTTGGTGTAACTGGGAGCAAAGAGAAAATATATATCAAGCTCCAAGAGATGCTGGAAGAGTATAAAAAAGAACTGTACTATAACGACTAAAAAGAGCGCCCACAATTGGGCGCTTCTGGTTATCTGTTAACTAAAAATAAACTAAAATGGAATTAGCAAAAATTCACTTTGCAAACGATGAGGACTTAAACCTAACCATTAGTGAACGCATTGAAGAAGTAGCGCGAATCTATAAGGACAATTTATCGCATCTTGACTGGTCGGTCGGTCGCTGGTTGCAGTTTCTATACGTGTACACAAAACCAAATAGGTTGGAGTTCGTTTTTCAAAGTAGCTCAAATTTTATAGCTATTGTAGTGCCTATGAATTGCCTATTTACAAATAGTCATGGTGTTGATGTGGAATTTATATATAACGCCATTACTTGTAATTATGGCGATTTGTACGAATATTTCAGGGATGAAAAGCTCAAGCATTTAAAAGATGAATGGGTTGATTAAAAGAGGCGCTCCATCGGGGGCGCTGGTTATCTGTTAACTAAAACTAAATTATACACTATGAAAAATAGAGTAGTATTCACAATACCTGAAAAGGACATTATTGTAGTAATTCGCAAGGGGAAAACCTCAAACAAAAAGATTTCTAATGGTGCGCCATTGGTTCAAACTTACACCTTTAGCACTGCTCAATGGAGTCTGGCTTCTACCTCAAAAGGATTTGGTATGAATAAGTTCTTTTCGCTGGATGGAGCCAATTGTTTAGATTGCCCATATAGTGGAAATATGGGTAAAGGAGGTTGTTATACTCACAAATTCAATCAATATGTAGGCTTTTTGTCTATGCTAAGAAGCATAAAACATAAGGAGCTCACACCACTGACAAGGGACAAGCAACAACAAATTGTTGAACTATCGTTCAATAGTTATGTAAGGTTTGGAACGTATGGCGAACCATCATTAATGCCTTTATCTGTTATTGATGCTATGGTGTGGAATGCGAAGACTTGGACCGGATATACGCACCAATGGGATAAAGAATGGGCTGAAGGTTATAAAGAATATTTTATGGCTTCTACTCACGACCAGTTGGAAAGCAAAAGAGCAAAAAGCATTGGTTATAGGTCGTTTATTTCTGTTATACCAGACAAAAAAGTATTAGGTATTAATTGCCCAGCATCTAAAGAGCAAGGTTTTAAAAGTAATTGTGAAAAGTGCGGGTTATGTTCCGGTATAAAGGGTAAAGGAAAAAAGGATGTGTGGATTTTAGAACATTAGAAAAAGCGCCCAATTGTGGGCGCTTTGGTTATCTGTTAACTATTAAAAATTGATGTATGAGTACTTACACAGACTACGAATTGAGCGAAGAGTACAGAGATCGTTTCAGCTTGAACAAGGGTGAGCGTTACTGGATGTCTGAGGCTTTTAAATTTTACAAAAGGGAAATACAAGAAGAACTAAAAGGAATGATTGAAAAAGGAGAGTCCCCTTATATTCATCCGATTTTCTTTGACCAGTTTTTTACAGACATTGAAAACAAACTTGATATGTGGATGAAAACCGAAAATGTGTATGAGGATGAGTAAGGAGAAAATGCTTTGGAATGAGAAAATGAATCGTATTCAAGACCTTGTCTTTCATATGGGCTGGGACTACGATAGGATGAGCAGTAGCGGTCAGCTTTACTATGCGGAGCTATGCGAACTACTAAACATTGAGATGTAATGAAGAGCGCCCCAGTCGGGGCGTTCGGTTATCTGTTAACTAAATTAAATTAAGATGAAAACGAAAATTTTGAACTGGGTAAAAGGTCAACTTGGGTTGATTGTGGATGACACAGATTTGACTTCATACCTATTGTTAAAAGTGGATTATCAATCGCAGTGCATACAAGAGCTACAAGATAGTATTGAGATACTACAAGGTAACATTGAATCTACGGAGATGGATGTTAGTGAGCTCAGGGATGAGTGCTCACGCTTAGATGATGATTTCAATGAGTACAGCTTTGGGCAGATGTACAATGAGCTTGAAGACCTCAAAGATGAGATGCGTGAGTTGGAAATACCAACAGAAAGCGACATCAGGGATATAATTCAATACGAGATTGAAAATATGCCTAAGGAGATCTCAGCTGAGGAAGAACTGGACAACATTATGAGCAGTGAAGACCAGCTGAGCTTGGAGCGTTTGGTAAGAGACATTTCAAGAGATGAAATACTGGGCTACAATGCATTTATTATTGAATCATTAGAAAAGCGTGATGTATAAATAAGAAGAGCCCCCATTTGGGGGCTTGGTTATCTGTTAACTATAATAATTTAAAAGCAATGGACATTTACACATTAGCAAAAGAAGAGGCGGGTATCAAGCGCCAAAAGGAAATTCTTGATAGAAAAGTTTACATAAACAAAATGCGTAAGCGTGAGGCTAAGATGCTGGAAGCCCTTGATGAACTGGGAATCAAGTATGACAAAAACCGCTGGTATCGTGAAGAAGAAGGAGTACGTGGGTCGTTTTGTTTGAAGTACGACATACACCTAAAAAAAGAGAAAATTAGATGCAGGAGAACTGGGGATATGGTTTATGATACGATTACATCAGAGGTTAAAGAGGAATATTACGCCTTGCAAATTTGGAGAGAGAGTAGCGATTATGATAATTTCAGTGAGCTGGATGAATATATTAATCAGGTTATAATTAAAATCAAGAAAGCCAATGGCTGTTAAATTAAAAACAATGGAAGACAAAAACCTATTCTTGGACTGGTACTTTGGAGGTAGCGACCAAGAGCAAGAGACTACAATGATTTCTTTAGCTGAGTATGTAATAGCTGAGCTTAGAGAAAATGGTAAAGCTGAATTGAGCGTTGAAACCCTTATAGAAGGTAGCAATCTTGAGCTCTTTAATGAGTGGCTGGAAAACAATTAAACTAAGGAGCTCCAGTGGAGCTCCGGTTATCTGTTAATTTTAAACTATAGAATATTGTATGAAATGTAGAAACACGTATAGTGAGAAATGCGTAGGCGATGGTATTGGAGATATCCGGTACGATGCCTACGGCATACCCACTGGGTACTTTTGTGATGGTTGTTATGAAAGTAAAGCATATCCATATCGTAAAGACCGATATGAGTACTGGGAGTATGGAGAACGATTAGATTGGTAATTATGGAAGATGTAAAATCTCAAATTGAGTCTATGAGCATAGGCGAATTTAAGGATGTGACTTTATCCAATGGAATATTAAAGTCAACGAAAACGCTGATAAGAAATAGCGTTGATGAATGGGAGATAAACTCATTTACAGATGGCTGGTGTACCGCTTACTTAACCTTTGATGAGGCAGTATCCTATTGCACTGGTAAGTTGAAGTATAACGATTTAAACTGGGTGTGATAATGAAGATTGATTTAAGAGAGGGCATAGCCCTCTTGGTTATCTGTTAATTAAATATTTTGAACTATGGTAGAAAAAGAGTTAATCAAGACTGCGCATGAGCAGATTGATGATTTGATTTTTTATGCTGAGATGCGAGAAAACGTTCTTGCGATTAGGAAATTACAGAACATCCGTTTAATTTTGTCAGCGTTGGAGGTCAGCTATGAATGATAAAGAAACTGAAAATGCATTGATAGTAATGCAATACCTGAAGCAATTATTTGTGATTATAGGTGGTGTTTCTGCAATCAAGCTGGTCAGCGAGTTAATGATACTCCTGATAGAATTGATCCTCAGTTAATAGATAGGTAGTCCCGACTCCAGAGCAATCTGGGGTTGGGCTTAATCCTTTGGGAAATCCGGATTCAAAATATTTTTCCCGACCAGAAGAGTATTTGTTCCTACAAGGAGAAAAGACACGCTGGTTACGGAGATAATTAATACACACTCCGTGAGCACCAGTGATACTTGGAAACTATTGCTGTTTCAATGGCTCGTACAAAAGTGTAAGCAGATGCTGGATTCCTATACCTCTCCGGTCTGCGGGTGATAAGGCGACCGATAACTCGGTATGAGCTGTTCCTCTTAAAGGGTGCTATACCCTTTAGGGGCTCTTATAGCTCCCTCTAATCTGGTAAAAGCTGTTCTTAGTTACGGCAACGTTTGATCTACGAACAAGGAGCGTGGGCGCACAACGCCCCACAGCGACTTGAGCTGACTATTTCCTTCCCTATATGCGCTATGCATTTTTTTATAATTATTTTTGGTTATTGCTTGTTTATATCTCAGTAATTAATTAGTTTTACACAATAACTTAATTTAATTGATATGGGGAAACACCAATTCAAGACCACCAACATCAAGGGTAAACAGTATGTTGAGGTCAATGAGCGTGTCAAAGCGTTCAAATCGTTATCCGAGTACAAGGATATGTCAATGGAGACAGAAATTGTACATCTAACAGATGATAGCTGTGTGGTAAAGGCTATTATTAAAAATGCTTCAGGTAGAGTTCTTGCTACCGGCATGGCGCAGGAGGATAAATCATCCTCACGCATCAATCAAACTTCTTATGTAGAAAACTGTGAGACCTCAGCTGTTGGTAGAGCTCTTGGTTTTATGGGTATTGGTATTGAGACTTCTATCGCTACTGCTGATGAGGTAGATATGGCGATCAAGAAACAAGATTCTACACCTACAACCAATACAACAGCAACTGCTCAAAGTAGTGGTCCTGATGTGTTCAAGCAGTCTATTGATTACTTGAAGAACACTCCGGTAGATAAGAAGGAGACTTCTTTTGAGATGATTATGTCTAAGCACGGAAGTAAGTTCTCAGAGAAGCAAGTTGAGGCGCTAAAGAAATTTATGTAATGGAGTTTGCAAACAAACTGGTAGACGTGACTGGTAAACCTTACCTATCGTACTCTGCTATCAAATATGCGGCAGATGGAAGTAAACAGCAGGATATGAAACTCTTTGAGCTTTATATCAAAGGTCTGTTGAAAAAGGATTCTCCGGCATTGTCCTTTGGATCTCTTTACGACTGCCTCTTGCTTGAGCCTGAGAAAGCCAGTGATCAATTCATCGTTGTTGATGATGAAGAAATCTGTGCTAAGATTGGCGGTAAGAGTCCCAGAGCGACAAAGAAATACAAAGAATGGAAAGAGGAGTTCATCGCAGAGAACAAGAACAAGACTCTTGTATCGGAAGAAGACTGGGAGGTAGCAACAGCTATGATTAATCGTTTAGATGCATCGGAATTTGTAGAGCCTGATACTGGCGAAATCGTTTCGGTACGATCATACCTGACTGGTAAACCTCAAGTTGAATTCAATACTTGGATTGATGAGATTCCAGTGCGTGGATTCTTTGACTGCGAAGGAGATACTTTTATAACAGATAGCAAGAGCACACGTAGTGTATATGGGTTTAGATATGACGTAAAAGGGTTTGACTACGACATACAAGCTTACATCTACACTATGGTAAGTGGGGGTAAAGACTTCTTTTGGGTTGCCCAGGGCAAGTCTAAACCCTACTTATGTGCTGTGTACAAGGCATCGGATAAAATTCTTGAGAGCGGAGAGCGTAAGTTCTGGAGCGCAATAAAAAACATATCAAGATGGCTTGATGAACCAAGCAAAGACACGGAACGCTTTGCTTTATATGGAGTAATTTAATCGGGAGAGATCCCACAATTCAATCAATCATGGATAAGAAGAATATCTACATGGGCTACGCTGAAGGTCCGAAGATTCAGCAAAACATCTCATTCAAAGTAGATCAATTGGATGAGTTGAAGAAGTACGCTACTCAGGCAGGTAATGTTAACCTTACTGTTGTAACTCACTACAATCGTGATGAGAAAGCATCTAAAGCTTTCATTAGCGTATACAATCCACACGAAGGTAAGACTGAGGGCTTTGCTCCAAAGACACCAGCTGGTGACTTACCATTCTAAAGTTGATGGGAGTCGGTCTTACCGGCTCCCTATATACCACCTTGAAGTACAGGTATCTTATATGAAGCGTAAGCACTGGATACCAATGGATACGTGGGTAGTTACAACCATTGAAAATATGAACGACATACTGAGGGAGGATATAAAGACAAAGGATAGACTTTTTCAGCACATCTATGGTAGAGGGTACAAAAGCCAAAAGGCTGTACGCATAGATAAAGTATACAGCAAGAAAGTAATAGGTCACACATTCAGGACATTTGAGGAGATGACCGATTCACAAAAGAGGAATTTAAATGAAAATAGATAGCAGTTTAATTTATAAAGCCAACGACCAATACTTTGCTTTAGAGAGTTTTTGGAATCGTGTAGTTAGTGAGAAGAAGATAACAGATAGCAGATCTCGTGGTAATGTAATCTATAGACATACATTCTCAAGTATCTGTTATGATATATCTACACTACCTATCGTGCAGATTGCCTCTATTATAAAGCGTGATCATGCCAGCGTAATCCACGCAGTAAGACAAAATGAGAGCAACAGAAGATACGATTCAAGATACGAGAGCGTATACATCTGGATGTACCACGAGCTGTCTAAATTACTTAAAGAACACATAGAAGACCGCACACAAGCTTTATTCTCAAGGGTAAGACAGACCAACCCTGACATTGATGTTGACTCTTTAATAGAAAATCTAAATAGAGACTGGCAGATCAAGTCTTCATTAATCGTAGAGGACAATAAAAAACTAAAAAAGCAAAACGAAGCAATCATCAAGCACAACCAAATGCTTGAGTCTCGTAACAAGATATTAGAGTCGGAATTAAAAAGAATAAAGAACCTGATATGAAAAAACTATTCAAAGTTATCTGTAAGGGGGTTACATATGGTACATATAACTCCATAGAGAAGGCAAGAAAGCTGCGTAAAATATTGCAGCGCAAGGGGAGAAGTGGAATTATAATCAAGGTCACAGATGAGGATGTTGACCCATATAACAAAGAGCAATGAGCATAGCAGAATTAAAACAGATGGTAGGCAGAGAGTGTGAATTCCTTTCCTACTACTTGGAAGAATACCGTAGATCACTATCTACTAATCCAGAAAATAGAGAGCTTAAAGAATTGATTGCTGTTATGCAAGCAAAGTGGGAAGCTTACGATAAGGTGTACAGATTTATCCAGACAGAGCTATGAAACAGTATTTAAGAAAGAAGAAACACTATAGGTACGTAAATAGGTACTTGAATGATATACGCTGGGAGATTATCAATACAGTCATCTCAGCAAGTGCTACTGAATACAATACAGCTGTTACTAATCACCTGGACAACTTAGGTGGTTTGGTACGCAAATATGAAAGAAGAAGAAGATGGCTAAAATTCTAAACATAGACTACCACACTAAGATATTGGTACGAGAAGCCCTGATCCGTAGCAAAAGTGTAGAAGATGCTGCAACTAAGCTTGAGGTAAGCGTACGTAGTGTGTGGCGCTATATGAATAGGTTTGATATAGACTACAAAGAGATAAAAAAAGAACGTGAGTATAGAAAGGGGAGGGTTATTACTAACTTAAAAAAATGAAATGGTTATTCACAACCTCCCCTTTTTATGTACCAATGCACAGAATAAGGGTATAAACTGAAATAAGTTGTAATAGAATAAAGGTAGTATATGGTATATTTTATAAGACAAGGTGAATTTATAAAAATAGGATTTACTGAAAGTCCACTCAAGAGATTGAGTCAACTTCAAACGGCTAACCCCACCAATTTAGAAGTGCTACTCATTATTGATGGAGAAAGAGATTTGGAGGCTAAATATCACGAGTTATTTAAAGACCACGCTCACAGAGGGGAATGGTTTTTTGACTGCCCACACATTCAAGAGCATATAAGTATTAATATGCAGTATGACCTCCGACCATTTTATGGTCTTGCTGCTTCATCTATAGACCCATCAAAGCAGAAACTTAAAGGACTAAGGATTGAAAGAAATATGTCCTTAAAACAACTTGGTGATTTAATGGATGTTTCTAAGCAATCTGCAAAGGAAGCTGAAGACAGAGAGCAAGATGGTAGCATTACATTAAAAACTATGGAGCGTTATGCTAATGCACTTGGATATGAATTACATTATGAGTTCTCAAAAAAATGTAAGTACATCAAAAGAGAAGGTGAGAGTTGTACGCTCAATAACAACTGCACCTATCCCAGATGTAAAACCTTACGAGTGTAATGTATCAATAAACAGATTACAATCTGCTTATTTGTAACATTAATGATACTTCAAGCATATAAAAATAGGCGCACACATATAAAAGTAGGCGCAAACCTTAATACCAAATAAAAATGAGAGAGATACTACTGGAGATGTACGAGCAACTTTGGAACGCTGACAAAGACAAGTGGGCTTGGAATGTGATACTGAAGGATACGCTTGAGAAATTACAAAAGTGTAAGCACATCAAAATAGAAGGTGAAAGTTGCAGACTAAACAACAACTGCACCTATCCAGATTGTAAATAGAAACCTTTAACAACAAAAGAGAATGAGTGAAGTAAATCCAAATTACAATCCACA
>Ga0209654_1003235_pt1 | contig 10168 bp, 8 predicted proteins | sample SaaInl1SG_22_DNA_FD_184646 | JGI IMG/M metagenome (GOLD analysis project Ga0209654, IMG submission 184646) | Marine microbial communities from expanding oxygen minimum zones in the Saanich Inlet - ESP_161SG_22_DNA (SPAdes) (version 2) | ecosystem: Environmental > Aquatic > Marine > Intertidal... | reverse complement strand
ACGTCGCTTGGGCTAGCATCTACCTGCGCCTTGCGCATGACTGTCACATCACGTGGCAAAAGCTGTGTGGCGAGTAGGGCTGCTGTGATGATGCCTGCGCCGATGGCTGCTGTTGTAAGAATGGTCTTTAAGTCTCCTCATTGGTGAAAAGCCAAAGCGCTTTCATGAGGATGACGAACGAATATCACGCCAATCGACACAATCGAGATATTTTTGAAAAAAGTTTTTGCGCATAGAAAAACCCCCGAAACAAAGTCTCGGGGGCTCATCAAACTATAGGCGCTCTGCGCGTGCTACCCGAGAAGACGACGCGCGATAACCTGAGCTTGAATTTCTGCGGCACCTTCAAAGATATTAAGAATACGCGCGTCACACAGAATGCGAGAGATCTTGTATTCCAACGCGAACCCATTGCCACCATGGATCTGCAACGCATTGTCGGCAGCCGCCCAAGCAACACGGGCACCCAGCAACTTCGCCATTCCCGCTTCAAGATCGCAACGACGGCCTTCGTCTTTCTCGCGTGCAGAGAAATAAGTGAGCTGACGCGCCACCATGATCTCCACCGCCATCATAGCCAGTTTGCTAGAAACGCGTGGGAAGTTGATCAGGCTCTTGCCAAATTGTTTGCGATCCTCGGCATACTGCATCCCGATATCGAGCGCGGATTGCGCGACACCAATCGCACGCGCAGCTGTTTGGATGCGCGCGCTTTCAAACGTCTCCATGAGCTGCTTAAAGCCTTTGCCCTCTTCGCCACCAAGCAAGTTTTCACCCTTGATGTGAAAGCCGTCAAACGCCAGTTCATATTCCTTCATGCCGCGATATCCGAGCACCTCGATCTCGCCACCTGTCATCCCGTCGGTTGGGAAAGGGTTCTCTTCTGTACCAGGCGTTTTCTCTGCAAGGAACATCGACAGACCTTTGTAATTGTCCGTCTCAGGGTCCGTACGCGCGAGCAATGTCATGATCTGCGTGCGCGTCGCGTGTGTGATCCATGTCTTGTTGCCCGTCACCTGATAATCACCGTTCTCGTCTTTCACAGCGCGCGTGCGCAATGCACCAAGATCAGATCCTGTATTCGGTTCCGTAAACACAGCTGTTGGCAAAGTTTCAGCAGAGGTCAATTGTGGCAACCACTTTTGCTTTTGCTCTTCCGTGCCGCCGGCTATAATCAATTCCGCAGCAATCTCAGAACGAGTGCCCAAGGAGCCAACACCGATATATCCGCGTGAAAGCTCTTCAGAGACAACACACATTGACGCTTTGGAAAGACCAAAACCACCGTATTCTTCAGGAATCGTCAGGCCGAAAACACCCATTTCAGCCAATTCGTCGATGACCTCCATCGGGATCAGCTCGTCCTTGAGATGCCAATCATGCGCGTGTGGCTCGATCTTCTCGACAGAGTAGCGGCGGAATTGATCGCGGATCATTTCCAGCTCTTCATCAAGACCAGACCCACCAAACATTGTTGCGCCGGCTTGCTCTTGCATCAGCTCAACCAAGCGCGAGCGCGCAGCTTGCGTGTTGCCACCCTGCGTCAGCGCCATCACAGAGTTATCCATCATGGAACGCATATCGTCTTGCCCAAGACCGATATCTTGCAGGCGCAGAATCTCTCCCTGATTCATCGGGATACCGCCATAAGTCTGCCAGAGGTACTCGCCAAAGGTGATTTGCAAAAGCAGTTGCTCTAGTTCGTTGAACTTGCCATCCGCCTGTTGACGCTCTGCCCAGTCTTGCATTTGGCGCAGGCTTTCCACATATGTCGCCAACCAAGCCAGCCCGTGGCTAGCCGTTTGATTTTGCTCAATAAGGCTTCCAGAAATGCGGCCATCTTCGGTCACGGTCGCACGCAATTTCTCGCGAGCAATGTCAAAGATTGCCTCAACAGGGCCAAGGGCTGCTTTTGTCAAATGCAGCAGATCTGGCAAAAGAACGGGGGCTGTCAACGTCATGTCTTGTCCATCATGGGGCATTACGGATCTCCTAAAATCGGTTGCCTTGGAATAATCCTTTCGCACTTGCAGCGCAACTTAAATGCGTGACCAGTCCGAAATTTGTTTTTATATTGCGAATTGACCTGTCGAGCTTACGCCCTAGCGAGGCGCTCGCACGTCGCCAAGCGCGCTGCTAAGACGGGGCCATGGACGCATTCTTTTCGATTCTGTCGCTACCACTATTTGCTATAGCACTTTGCATCGCCTTTTTCGCGGGGGTGATCAAAGGTATTGTGGGTTTTGCGATGCCAATGATTTTGCTCTCTGGCATCAGCACGTTTGCTGACCCTGAATTGGCGTTGGCCGCGTTGATCCTGCCGACTTTGGTCACCAATGCGATGCAAGCGCTTCGATACCGGCTGAGCGATGTTTGGCAAACTATGAAGCGGTTCAAGGTATTTTTAAGCGTCGGTGCATTGATGCTTTTTGGAGCAGCGCAGCTTGTTCCTGTTTTGCCAACCAATCTATTGCTGTTGGTAATTGGACTCGCAGTAACATGTTTTGCACTCTGGCAGCTCTCCGGACGTGCGCCAGAACCCGGCAAATGGTCACAGAATAAGATCCTCGATGTAGGGATCGGCGCGTTTGCTGGTCTGATTGGTGGACTTTCGGGTATTTGGGGCCCGCCTACAGTTGCATATCTCACCGCAATTGGGACCCCGAAAAAGCAGCAAATGCTCGCACAAGGCGTGATCTATGGATTGGGCGCGATTCTGTTGATGCTGGGTCATTGGAAATCTGGTGTGATTAACAGCGCGACCTTCCCCTTGTCGCTTTCTCTCTTGCCCCCCGCGGTCCTTGGCATGTGGCTGGGGGCGCAGATTTCTGATCGCTTTGATCAGGCAACGTTTCGGAAAGTGACGCTTTTGGTGCTCATCATAGGCGGGTTAAACCTTCTGAGACGTGGCTTGTTTGGCTAGCGCTAGCGCCCGCTGGAAAAGACTTGCAACAATTGATGCGGAGCAATGCGCGCCAAACGCAGGGCGGGCCATGTCGCTGCAATCACGGCTGCAAGTAGGGCAATTGCCGCGAGGTTTAAATAGGATTTTGGGAAAACGAACATCGGCAATTGCCATCCGAACGCCGCAACATTCACGACCGCCAACAGCACCCAAGACAAAGCCAGCCCTAATGGGATAGCCAAGACGGTGACGACAAGCGCCAATGCGACCGAGCGGAGCAGTTCGAGCCGCCCCAGCTGAGCGCGCGTCACACCAAGTGCCCAGATCGGCGCAAGTTGTGGCAGCCGCATCTGCGCCAGTGTCAAAAGGCTCATCATAATCGAAAAGCCAGCAACGCTGAGCGTGAGAATATTGAGCGCAGCAGTGACAGTGAAGGTTTGCTCGAAAATTCCGAGTGACAGCGCTTTGATCCGCGCTTGATTGGCGACAGCATCAGGTTGCACGTCGACGTTTTCAATGAGCTTTTGTGTGACTTCTTCGATGTTCTCAGGGTCCACGCGCAAACCGAAGCGCACTGCCGATACATCCGGATAAAGCGCTTTAAAGGATTCTTCGCCGATGATTATCTGTGGTGCTGGATTACCGTAGTCAGAATATATCCCGATAATTTCTTGGGCCTCTGCACTTGGCACCAAATCACCGACAGAAAGGTTGGCGCGCAGCGCAAGTTGCTCGTTGATGATTGCCGTTTCCGGTTCTTGTAGACGATCCCAAACAAAGTCGGTCTGTGCCAAAAGTGGCCAGTGATCGCGATAGGTCGCATGATCATTCACCCCATAAACATCGCCCGTTTGACCATTTAAAACAGCAGACGCGCTGACAATTGGTAAGAATGCGTCAACATCATTTGCCAAAACGCGCCGCATCTTTTTTGCCTGATCAGCGCTTTCTAAGGTCACGTATAATTCCGAAGCCAATCGCTGATCGAGCCATCCCGTGAAGGTCAGACGAAAGCTTGAAACCATCGTGCTAACCCCAACATTCGTCGCAATCGCTAGCATGAGCGCCATCAGCGCCATCGACAGTCCGGGCACTTGCGAACGTGTATCTGCCCAGAACCATTGTGGCATTGCCTTATGGCTCAAGGTTTCCGCCAGGGCCAAGCAGCGATCCAACGTCCAAGGGAGCAGAAAGGCAGCACCGATCAAAAGACATCCAAGCAATAGAAAGCCTTGGACAAGACTGCCCGCAAGCGTGCTAAGCAACACAGCAATGCCCAAAAGGGCAATGCCCAAAAGTGCCAAAATCGTCATAATCCTGCGCGATGCATGCGCCCAAGCTTGTGGTGTTCCCGCATCCATCAAAGGTAAACGCGCAAGACGTATCAATGTCCCAATGCTGGCAATCAATGTGCCGCCAACGGCCATGCCAAGACCTGAAACCCACCAAGACGCACGAATTTGAAGCGTTCCAGCAACATCCGCGCCATATAGCCCACGCAGGGTTGCGGCGACATCAGGCAAAAGGGCCGCTGCGATAAGATACCCCAACAAGATACCAAAAAGGCCCGCGAGTGTCGCAAAGATCAAAAGTTCCGCAATCAGCAAACTGATGAGCAACCGCAAAGAAACACCAAGCGCGCGCAATGTGCGAAACATTGTCCTGCGCTGCTCAAAGGCGAGACCAATCGCGCCGTAAACGATGAACAAACCCACTGCAAAAGACAGCAGGCCAAAGGCTGTGAGATTCAAATGAAAGCTGTCTGTGAGACGCGCAATCTCCCCGTTGTCTTGTGTAGCGGCCCTGTAACGCAAGGATTGTGGCAGGGTCGTTGCCTCTTTCATATTCGTGGGCAAAACAAGCAAACGATCCAAAGTATTCCCACGCTCAGATAACTGCGCAACAGCACCGATGTCGGCGATGGCTGTTCCTTCAGCAAGGTCTGGCGCAACCGTGTAGTCCCAGCCCAAGGCATCTATCGCTGCTTCACTGCCCTTTGCCACCAATGCAAAGCCGGAACCGCCAAAGAATTGGTTGATTGGAACGCTCTGGATATCAAACGATCCTGGCAGGGCCGGGGCGGTCAGTGGATCTATCCCAATGATACGCAGTGTTTGGCCATTCAGTTCTAGCGTTTCCGTAATCTGCGGTGTGACAAGCCATCCGTCGCGCCGCAAAGCGACGTACTGTGCAACCCGCAAGGCCTGCCCATCGCTTGATACGATCTGCGCTAACTGGCTTTGATCTACCTGTGCTGCCGCTGCGCCATAGCTTGCGCGCGCTTCGCTGTTGATGGCTTGCACGCCGGACCAAAGTGCTGTGGCCAACGCGAGACCAACCAGCAACGTGAACAATTGCAAAGGTGAACGCCACCAATGCGACAGCAATGCGCGAAGGGCAGGGACGGCGCGCATCAGCTGATCACACCGCTGCGCAGGGTAAGTTGACGATCAAGGGCACCTGCGTGTTTTGAAGAATGGGTCACCATCAACAACGCTGTTTCAGTTTCGCGCGTGAGCTCTAAAAGCAGGTTTAACACCGTTTGCGCAGTCTCTTCATCAAGATTTCCTGTTGGCTCATCTGCCAAGAGCAAGGCGGGTTTCGCAGCAAGTGCCCGCGCGATCGCGACGCGTTGTTGTTGTCCACCGGAAAGCGCTTCGGGAAATTTGTTAAGGTGATCGTTGAGCCCCATACGCATTGCCAATGTCGCGCACCAACCCGCGTCGTAGCGTCCTGCAAGTTGCACTTGAAAAGCGATGTTTGCATCAATGCGTAAACTTGGGATCAGATTGAACTGTTGGAAAATGATGCCAACCAAACTGCGCCGCAGTTCTGCGCGCTTGGTATCGCTGAGCACAGCCATATTTTGTGCTTCAACCAGAATGCTGCCTGCGTCTGGCACATCAAGGCCCGCAATCATGTGCAAAAGCGTGCTCTTGCCCGATCCGGATTCCCCCATAAGCGCAAGGCTTTCGCCTGCCTTGAGCGTCACTGACACTCCACGCAAGACTTGAGTACGCGTTCCTGCAACTGCGTAGCTTTTATGAACATCACTTGCGTCCAAGATCATGTGATCACTCCAATGGTTCCGTCCTACTAGATAGGGGTGGCTACCCGCTTTCAAGCAAACCTCAGCTTATTGGACAGCTTTGACGATGCTTTCGTTTACGAAGCGCTACAATTCATCTAAAAGCGCGCTTACTTGCTTTTCTGGGCCAACGTGTGGATCGATCTGTTGAAGAAAACTTTTACTCTTATCGCGGCGTGTACTCTGCTCACGGCTTGTGGCGATCCGCTCTCTAAAGTGGACAAGTTGTCTTCGGTCGAGCTCGCACCTGACACAGAAACTGTTGCCGCTCTTGCTGATCCTGCACAACAAGTGCGAACAGGTGGTCTGTTTTCCAATTTGTTCAATCGTGGCGCAACTCCTAAACCCAGCACTGCGGCCATCGCGCAAACGGATAGTGCTGTAAGTGAAGCTTTGGGTCTCGAAACGCCTATGGTCGCAAGTGCCGCGGCAAATGAAAGCCTAACAGAAGTTGCTGCAGCCGTTGCGGAACCGACGCAACCGGCACTCCCCGAAAGACGCGGGCTGTTTGGTTTCTTGCGCGCGAAAGAGACGGCTCAACCAGCGCAACCAGTCGCACAAATTGTTGCTGATGCGCCTGCCGCTACCGCAACATCAGTTGAGCAAGCGGTTGCTATTGAGCCTGAAAAAGTTGCTGAAGTGACGCAAACAGTTCCTGAAGCCACAGTGCAACCGCGGCGCGGCTTGTTCGGTCTTCTTGCAGGCGCGCGCGCAAAAGACAAAAGCGATGATGAAATCAAAGTGCGCACGGCGGCTTTGACACCCACAATTGAGCCAAAGTCGCTTCCAAGAAAAACACCGCGTTCCAACACGCGCAATCGCAAGCACAAAGGTCCCGACGCTCAGATTGTTGCCTTTGGAACGAGGCTTCCCTCAGGTGTTGTAGCGCGCGTGTGCGATTTACCCGGTGGCCGTCTTGGTAAAGAGATTGAAAAGTTTCCTGCGCGCGGACGCGGTTACAAACTCATCGATAGTAAACCGGGCTCCAGCGCCACGCGCCCTTTCTACGTGACAGGGTTTGATGACAACTGTGCACGTACGTTTACAGCCGCTTTAGCGCTTTTCGGCAGCCCAACGATGCATGAACAACTGCGCTATGGTTTGCCGAGCAAAGTGCAGCCTTACAGCCTGACCGATAAAGCCTACGAGGGCATCAAACGCTCTGTCTGTGGTGCCGCTAAGAACAAGCCTTGCGGTGCGAGCATCTCTAAGCTTGAGAAAAACACCGTCTTCATTTCAATGTACGATCGCATCGGCAGCAATGCGTCGTGGTCAAATATTCTGGTGCATGACGGCTGGGTCTTGGCAGCTGATCGTAAAGGCTAGTGCGCGCTGACCAACCACCAAAACTCGTCATCTTTGATTGCGATGGCGTTCTTGTGAATTCAGAGCCTATTTTTAACCGCGTTTTGCATGAGTTCCTGCTAATTTGTGGTGCACCTTTGACCTATCAAGAATGCTGCGATGCATTCACAGGCAAGAACAAGTTTGCAGTTGAAACCTACCTAACCGACGCAGGATTAAACGTCCCAGATAATTGGGCAAAAGGCTTCTACGAACGTGCATTGGACGCGCTGGGCAAAGAGGTCGAAGCGATAGATGGCGTGCATGCCTTGCTAGAGGCATTGTTGAAAGCGAATATCCCTTTTTGCGTCGCATCTAACGGGCTGATGGCAAAAATGCAGGTCACCTTGAGGCGAACCCAAATGCTGTCCTACTTTGAAGGACAAATGTTTTCTGCCTATGACATCGGCAATCGAAAACCCGCACCGGATGTTTTCTTACATGCTGCTAAGGTGAACAATGTCTTGCCTGATGATTGCGTTGTCATCGAGGACAGCGCCAGCGGATTTGAAGCAGCACAAAATGCGCAGATGCCTTGTTTTGCTTATAGTCCCGAAAATCCAAACACGAAGATCAAACTGTTTGGTGCAACTGCGTTTGAGAGTATGAGCAAGCTGCCAGACCTGCTTAACCTAACCTGACACAAGTTCTAGTAATGCGGCGGACGCTCATCGCCCAGAACAATGCCACCGCCGCCTTGGCTTTCTCGCTCGCCTTCGCGCTCCATGAGCATTTGCACGCGGTGCGTCAGGATCGCAATTTCACGTTCTTGGCGCGCAACGACGTCGGACAAATCGTCTGTCGTTTTCAACAAGTCTGCGATTTTCTCTTCGAGCGTTTGAAGTCTAATATCTGTCATAATTTGGCGCTATCACGGCATCACGCCAAGCGCAATTCGCGCGCGCCTGTTGCCCCGCTCGCCCTTGGGCGGTAAAGGGCAAGCACGCATGGATAGAAAAGAGAGACCCATGGCCAAAGTGAAAAAAGCCCCCCGTCCCAAGGCGCAAGCGCCCAAAGGATTTCGCGACTATTTCGGCGCCGAAGTAACAGAGCGCTCCGAGATGCTGCAAAAGATCGCAGGGGTCTATCATCGCTACGGCTTTGACGCTTTGGAAAGCTCTGCTGTGGAGACGGTTGAGGCGCTGGGCAAGTTCCTGCCAGACGTGGATCGCCCGAATGAAGGCGTGTTCGCGTGGCAAGAGGACGAAACTGCCGATTGGCTCGCGCTGCGCTATGATCTGACCGCTCCTTTAGCGCGGGTCTATGCACAAAATCGCAATGACCTGCCAACACCATATCGTCGTTACGCAATGGGTCCGGTGTGGCGCAATGAAAAGCCGGGTCCGGGGCGCTATCGTCAGTTTTATCAGTGCGACGCGGATACTGTTGGCGCGGGCTCTGTGGCCGCCGATGCTGAGATTTGCGCGATGCTTTCCGACACTTTGGAAGTCGTTGGTATTGAGCGTGGCGACTACATTGTGCGCGTCAATAACCGAAAAGTTTTGAACGGCGTGATGGAAGTCTGCGGCATTGCAGGTGATGATAAAGCGGATGAACGTGGCATAGTTTTGCGCGCGATAGACAAGCTGGATCGTCTGGGCGAAGACGGCGTGCGCGCGCTGCTTGGGGAAGGGCGCAAAGATGAAAGTGGCGATTACACAAAAGGCGCGGGTCTAAGCGGTGAACAAGCAGAAATCGTCATGGGGTTCATGTCGGCAAAACGTGCCACTGGCGCTGAAACAGCGACGCGGTTAAGCGAATTGGTTAAAGGGTCTGTCGTCGGTGAAACGGGTGTGAGTGAACTGCTCACGATCGCAGAACTGCTGGAAGCACAAGGATATGGATCTGACCGGATCGAAATTGATCCATCGATTGTGCGCGGACTTGGCTACTACACAGGCCCTGTTTTCGAGGCAGAACTGACATTTGAGATCCAAGATGAAAAGGGCCGCCCGCGAAACTTTGGTTCTGTTGCGGGTGGTGGTCGTTATGACGACCTGGTGAAGCGTTTCACGGGGCAAGAAGTTCCTGCAACGGGCGTTTCTATCGGTGTTGATCGCTTGCTCGCGGCGCTGCGCATGAGGGGCCGGATTGAGAGCCATTCAGCTGGTCCTGTCGTCGTAACAGTCATGGATAAGAACCGCATGGCGGATTATCAGGCGATGGTTGCTGAACTGCGAAACGCGGGTATTCGCGCAGAGGTCTATCTGGGCAATCCAAAGAATTTCGGCAATCAGTTGAAGTATGCGGACAAGCGCAATGCGCCGATTGCGGTGATCGAAGGTGGCGACGAAAAAGAGAATGGCGTCATTCAGATCAAAGACCTGATCCTTGGCGCGAAAATCGCCGAAAGCGCGACTTTGGAAGAATGGAAAGACCGTCCCAGCCAATACGAAGTGCCGCGCGGTGATCTTGTTGCGAAAGTGCGCGAAATTCTGGAAAGCCAGTCCTAATGACCAAAGTCTCTGCGAAAGCGGCGTCCTTGCGCGCGCACTTTGAAGCGCTTGGTGCGTTGCCTGTCGAAACGGCGATCTTGCAGCCTGCTGGCACTTTGCTTGATCTTTACGGCGAAGACATCCGTGGGCGCGCCTACATCACCTCTGATGCTCTGCGCGGGGAGCAAATGCTGCGCCCGGATTTCACGGTGCCTGTCGTTCAAATGCATATGGAACGCGGGGCGGATCCTGCGCGCTACACCTATTCCGGCACTGTTTTTCGCCGTCAGGAAGAAGATGAAAGCCGACCGAATGAATACACTCAGGTGGGCTATGAAGTTTTTGATCGCGCAGAACCTATTTCTGCGGATGCAGAAGTTTTTGCGTTGATTGCGT
>Ga0209654_1003234_pt1 | contig 10172 bp, 5 predicted proteins | sample SaaInl1SG_22_DNA_FD_184646 | JGI IMG/M metagenome (GOLD analysis project Ga0209654, IMG submission 184646) | Marine microbial communities from expanding oxygen minimum zones in the Saanich Inlet - ESP_161SG_22_DNA (SPAdes) (version 2) | ecosystem: Environmental > Aquatic > Marine > Intertidal... | reverse complement strand
TTTGCGGCTCCAATGAAGTCCGCGCATGCCAAGGCTGTCATTGCTTTGAGCCATCGATGCGGGTGTACGTTCTTTCGCCAAAAGGGTGAGCAGAATGGGAACCCCAAGCAAGGCGATACCAGCGCACAGGATCCAAATCACATGCCAGTCCAAAAGGGTCATCAACGCGACAACTGCGATGGGAAGGAAGGCTTGCCCAATTGAAAAGCCAAGCGCTGCGATCGAAAGTGCACGCCCGCGCGTTGCAACAAACCAGCGCGCCATTGCGACAGAGGCGATATGACTCATCATGCCCTGCCCCGTCAGACGAAGTGTGAAGATCACAAATGGCAAAAGCCAGAGCCAAGGATTAAACGCCATGGCCAAGCAGGCCATCGCAAGCGCAACAAGGGACATTGCACCCAGAGTACGCACGCGAAAAATGTCAGCTTGGCGACCCGCCCAAACCATTACAATCGCAGACGTAGTGGTACCGACCGTGTACATCGAACCCCAACCACCGTGGCTAAGGTTGAACGCGCTTTGAATATCAGCCGCAAAAAGAGCGATGAAGAAAGTTTGCCCAAAGCTGGACAGATAGGTCAAAAGAACACCGGCACTTAGCCATCTGACATTCTCGCGCAGATAGGCTGCAAGCTCGTTCACGTGGCGTTACAAGACATAGCGGGAAACGTCAGTAGAGTGGGATAGCTCACCCAAATAAGTTTCTACAAAGGCGGAATCGACTGAAATCGTTTCGCCGCCACGATCTGGTGCAGTGAAGGACAATTCTTCAAAGACACGCTCAAGCACTGTGTAAAGCCGCCGCGCGCCAATGTTTTCGACGCTTTGGTTAACCTCAGCTGCGATCTTGGCGAGTGCGGTGATACCGTCATCTGTGAATGAGACGATGACTTCTTCGGTTTGCATCAAGGCTGTGTATTGGCGCGTCAACGCGTTGTCTGTTTCTGTCAGAATGCGAACAAAGTCCTCTTCCGTCAGCGCGCGCAATTCAACGCGGATCGGCAAACGACCTTGAAGTTCTGGCAACAGATCAGAGGGCTTAGCGATGTGAAATGCGCCAGAGGCAATGAATAGAATATGATCCGTCTTTACGGGGCCATGTTTAGTACTGACGACCGTACCTTCGATAAGCGGAAGCAAATCGCGCTGCACACCTTCGCGGGAGACATCGCCGCCACGCGCGTCGGCGCGGGTGCAGACTTTGTCGATCTCATCAAGGAAGACGATGCCATTTTGCTCCACTGCTTCAAGGGCTGCGCGTGTGACGCTTTCATCATCCAGCAATTTGTCCGCTTCGTCGCCAATAAGAACATCATAGCTTTCTGAAACGGTCATTTTCTTGCGCGTTGCGCGTCCGCCCATTGCTTTGCCAAACAGATCACCAATGTTCATCATGCCCATGTTAGAGCCTGGTTGACCCGGTATTTCGAAACCTGACATGGGGTTCGAGGTATCCGCGACCTCCAGCTCAATCACTGTGTTATCCAGCTCGCCAGAGCGCAGTTTTTTGCGAAACATCTCACGCGTCGCATCGCGTGCGCCTTCGCCCGCGATCGCTTCGATCACGCGCTCTTCTGCGGCGGCTTCGGCTTTGGACTTCACAGCCTCACGCATATATTCGCGGGTTTCGCTAATCGCATTTTCAACGAGATCACGAACAATCTGCTCCACATCGCGGCCCACGTAACCAACTTCAGTGAACTTGGTCGCCTCAACCTTGATAAAAGGCGCGCGAGCGAGTTTGGCAAGGCGACGGCTGATTTCCGTTTTACCAACACCTGTTGGCCCGATCATCAGGATATTCTTCGGATAAACCTCGTCACGGAGATCATCGGCCAGCTGCTTGCGGCGCCAGCGATTGCGCAGCGCGACTGCGACAGCGCGTTTTGCGTCGTTCTGGCCTATGATGAAACGGTCGAGTTCCGAAACGATTTCGCGGGGGGTGAGGTCGGTCATAGTGAAGTCTCCGTCAGTCCCCATGGGGGTAATTTGTCTTTGCCGGGAAAGCTGGGCAATGCGTCCATGATGCGCGCGCGCAACCCTTCCCATTTTGCGCCAAGGAATACGAGACCAAGGCCAAGGATAAGAATGACGATAGCTGCGTTTCCATCGAGAACTGTGATCGCAAGCGCGACGATGTAGCCAATGCCAGCCACTAAAAAACTGCGACGATCAATAATGATCGCAAAAATAGCCATTATCGCGAGGAAAGCGAGGAGTATGATCTGATTCAGCACGCCGCCGCCTTCAAGAAGCGTGAGCGCAACGGTGTTCACAATCGCAGGGGCCGCGATTACATGGAGCCAAAATCCAGAAGAGGCACGGCGCGTCACGCGGTGTGGGTCGGACATATCAAACCGCATCGCGATGAAAAGGCCGATAAGACCCAAGATGATCGTGATGTAAGCGTAAGGGCCATTGTTCGTGAGCATGAAGAAATCGCTCACGCTGGGGGTGTTGACGCCGCCTTGCACAACAAGCGCACCAGTCGCGACAAACACACCAAGGGCGATGAAGAAAACAGTGACAGGAATGCGAAACACGAAATAGAACGCTCCAAGAAGCAGCGTTGAAAGCGTGGCCGCGAAAGCAATCATAGATGCGCCATCAAAGCCAAAAAGATTGGCAAGGCTTGCGCCAATTTGTAGCCCACTCAGCCCCATCAAAACGACAAGCATGATCGAGGGTGCAACCATGCGGCGTTGCAATGTGAAATAGCGCGTGAGTGCATAGGTGACGACGACTGAAATGACGCCATAAACCAGCGCACTGCCATTGGCATTGTCAGACAGGAACGAATTGATCCCTGTCAGCCCCATCCAACCAGAGTAGAGAATGACCAGACCAATCACGATGAAAACTTCGTTAAAGCCGCGGAACAGCTCGAACGGCTCATCTAGCCCATCCATGTTTTCACGTGTGCCACGACGACTATCAGCCAGCGCCATAAGTGACGCTGCTTGTGGCTCTGTTAGGATATTGGAGGCAACAGCGGCGCGAATGTCATCTTTATCAAGGCTCATGCTTTTATCGTTTCCACGGTCAAACGCCCGTTTGTGTAAACGCAAATATCTGATGCAATCGCCATAGCTTTGCGTGCGATATCTTCGGCATTCTGATCGCTGTCGATCAAAGCACGCGCAGCAGCGAGCGCAAAGTTGCCGCCAGAGCCAATTGCAGTGACATCATGCTCAGGCTCCAGAACATCGCCGGCGCCTGTTATGACGAACAGGTCTTTGCCGTCGGTGACGATCAACATCGCCTCGAGCTTTTGAAGGTATTTATCAGTGCGCCAGTCCTTGGCGAGCTCAACAGAAGCCCGTGCGAGTTGGCCAGGGGTTGCTTCCAGCTTTGCTTCCAAACGCTCAAGCAATGTGAATGCATCCGCAGTAGAACCAGCAAACCCAGCGACAACATCGTATCCACCGGGGGACAGACGGCGCACTTTCTTCGCAGTGCCCTTAATCACAGTTTGCCCAAGAGACACCTGACCATCGCCTGCAATTACAACTTCGCCACCTTTGCGCACGCCAATAATCGTGGTGCCGTGCCAGCCGGGGAATTCATCGCTGCTCATGGGCTCTCTCCTGATTTGTTAGTGACTATATGGAGGGGAGGGCGGCTTGGTGCAAGAAAGAGGCACAAAAAAGCAAAAGGGCGCACCAGTGGCACGCCCTCTCATAAATCAAATGATCTGATTTAGATCGATTCATCGATCCAGCTTTGCAAAGCTGCTTTCGGAGCAGCACCTGCGCGGTTGGAAACAACTTCGCCGTCTTTGAAGATGAACAGCGCAGGAATACCGCGCACGCCCATTGCAGCAGCAGAATTCGGGTTGGAGTCGACATCGACTTTCACAACCTTAACTTTGTCGCCGTATTCAGTGGACAATTCTTCCAGCGCTGGGCCAATTTGCTTGCAAGGGCCACACCATTCTGCCCAGAAGTCGACAACGACTGGAACGGAGGAATTTTTGACTTCAGCGTCAAATGTGGCGTCGGTAACGGCAACAGTAGCCATGGGGCGTCTCCTAAGGAATATCGCGGTAAATCTAGATGCGCAAACCTAGGTATTGGGGGTCGCGCCGTCAAGACGCATAGATGCGCCGGCCCTTTGGATTGCTGCGGTGGTTAAATCCGCATCAAGTTCCATCAAGCTTGCGGTGCCCGTCCAGACAATTGCTGTGCGTATGGTTTTCTGGGGATAAATCTCTGTCAAAGCAGCGCTATACGCCCCCATTTGACGAAGCAAGCCTTCCGGGCATGCATTCGCAGTCGCGGGAATTGCAGCGTTGGTTTTGAAGTCAATTGCCCAGACATCTTTGTCGTTCACGATAAGGCGATCAATGATGCCGTAGAGCGGCTTTTCTGAAAGCTCTGAAAGCTGTGCTGTGATTGGCACTTCTGAAAGAGTGCCCTCATCAAAGATAAACGAAAGGTGCTGCGCGGTGATGACATTTGCGGCCTCACTGACATACGCGTCAATGTTCGCCAGATCGGGAAGCAAAGCGTCGGCAATATTGCTCCAATGATCTTGGTGCGTTTGCGCAAAATGCTCGATCAGCAGATGGATCTGCGTACCTCGTAATTTAGCCGCCTCTTCATCAAGAGCAGTCTCGCTCGGCAGCGCTTTTGCGCCACCTAGATCAGAGGGGATGATGCTGGCTTTGCTTTCTTCGACCTCAGAAGCATTTTCACGAAAAACAGGCTCTAACACTGCGGTGTCTTGTACCAAAGCAGGTGTGGTCAGTTGTTCGTCCGCTCCCCAAGGAACTGGCTCAATTCGAATACCGCGACCAAACCCAAAATCATGCTCCACATGGGGACGCTCACGCGCGGCTGCGCTGACCAATCCGTACCAGCTGTCTTCATCACTTTTGCCAAGATCGCCTGCAGCGCCAAGGATCAACCATTTCTCTGCGCGGGTCATCGCGACATACAAAAGGCGCATGCGTTCTTCGGCTTGGCGTTCCTCGCGCTGGGTTTTGGCGGCAAGCACATTCGCAGGCGCATCTTCATTGCGCACGTTCCAGCCAACGAGGGTCTCCATTTCGATCAACGAACCACCGTTTGGGCTGCGCCGTTTTTGGGTCTCAGGCATCATGACAATCGGCGCTTCAAGACCTTTCGAACCATGCACCGTCATTACGCGAATTTCGTCACGATCCTGACTAAGCTGGCGTTTGATCGTCAGGTCATCGGTTTCCATCCAAGTTAGAAACCCTGTGAGTGATGGAATGCGAGATCGCTCAAACGAAAGCGCTTGTGCAAGCAAAGCATCAATGCCGTCTTCCGCCTCACGCCCCAGCCGCCCAATAAAACGACGACGCCCTTCATGGCGTGTTAAGACTCGTTCGATCAAATCATAGGGGCGTAGAAAGTCCGCTTCTTTGCGCAAATCTTCGAGTAGTTCGAACACCTTTGGATGCTGATCTTTTTGATTGCGCAACTCTTGCCACAGAAAACGTGCGTCACGCCCTTGGGCAAGATCAAAGAGCTGCTTCTCGCCCCACCCAATTAGTGGTGATTTAAGCACTACAGCAAGGGAATAATCATCCTCTGGCGTCGCAAGAAAGCTAAGCAAGGCTTGCAAATCGCGCACAGCCATTTCTGCGCCAACCTTTAAGCGATCAGCACCTGCTATGGGCAGACCAGCCGTTTTGCAGGCGCGTATGATTTCTTCAAACAGATCAGAGCGACGCTGAACAAGGATCAAGATGTCGCCTGCACGTACTTTGCGAAACCCATCCTTATCATGAAGCGACTCACCATAAGGGCCCGTCATCCGCTTGATTTCATCCGCGATGCGCTGGGCCATCAAAACGGTTTCGTCATTTTCGCTTAGCTTATCGACCGTGTCGGACCAATTGCCCGATTCTTGTTTCTCGGCCTTATCAATCGCGGGCCATATATCGACACGACCCGGCGGTCCGCCCTCAAAAGCGAGGTGAGTAGAGCTGGCAAAACCAGCGGCGGCGTGTCCTTCGAATGTTTTGTCGACAAGTTCGAGAATGCATTGCGCGGAGCGGAAAGAGTAATGCAGTTCAGCATCAACGAGTGGCGTGTTTGTTGGGCGCAAACGGGTGTCAAACTCGCTGCGCATACGATCAAACTCACGCGGGTCCGCCCCCTGGAACGAATAGATCGACTGCTTTTTGTCGCCGACAACGAAAATAGTGCGCGGAACCTCGTCGCGTGCTCCCTTTCCAGCGGTGATTTCAGAGGTGAGCCGTTCAATCACATCCCATTGCGTTGGGCTGGTGTCCTGCGCTTCATCGACAAGAATATGATCGATGCCACCGTCGAGTTTATAAAGCACCCATTGCGCCATTTCGGAATTGGCAAGCAGGTCGCGCGTTTTCAGAATGAGGTCATCAAAATCAAGCCATCCGCGTGCTTGTTTGCTTGCCTCGTATCGTTTGAGAAACGCCGCAGCGAAGCGATTCAGATGAAGCGTCTTTTGCACGGCAGCGAGTTTGAGCCGCGAGCTACGCGCTGCTTCAACCCGTAGGATCCAAGCATCGAGCGCGTCTTGATGCGCAACGAAATTCTTTTGTGCACCTTTTGCTGGAACCTTGCCAACCTTCGCACTGCCATCTTTTTTGAGCAGGAAAGCATCTTCTAGAACGGGCAAAACGCTCGCATCAAGGGACGTAATCAAGGTTAACTTTTCGGCCATTTCGACGTCTCGAACACCGGACGTCTTAAGCACGTTAATAAGCGCAGTTAGCAGCTCTGCCTCACCCCCCAAAAAGACAGAGCTGGCGATCTTATCGTCGCTCAAGTCAGGGGCGACATCGTAGGCATGAAACACGGTACTGTCATCTGGCGGCGTGATCAAAGCGCTGCGATGGCGCACGATTTCACCGCTTAGTTCCGTCAAATCATAGGCACCCGTGACGGTTGCGAGATCGACAATCATCGGCGCGTCGGCGCTGGCTGCCATGTCTTCGATGATCTCTTCACGCAATAAATCTGCTGCGCGCTCTTCCATCTCTGCGAATTGGGGCGACACGTTTGCCTCTAGTGGAAAGCGGCGTAAAACTGTGGAACAGAAAGAGTGAATGGTTTGGATTTTCAAACCACCCGGCGCTTCGATCGCGGCGGCAAACAAGGTGCGTGCGCCGCGTAGGTCGTCCGCGTTGATAGCCCCTTCTTCACCCAATTCGCGCAGGGCATCGCGTAGCGTGTCGTCCTCTAACATGGCCCACTCGCCAAGGCGTTTGAACAAGCGGTTTTGCATCTCCGCAGCTGCTGCCTTGGTATAGGTCAAACACAGGATGCGTTCGGGCGGAACTTGGGCCAGCAACAAGCGTGCGACGCGATCTGTTAACACACGTGTTTTGCCAGAGCCCGCGTTCGCGGAGAGCCATGTGGATACATGCGGGCGCGCGGCGTTGACCTGCGCGAGGGTCGCGTCGTTGCGCGCGATCATGGTTTTACTCCATCGTCATCCGGCATGGTCGTTTCATCCCACTCACCAAAGCGAGCAAGCTGGTCATACCAACCAAAGCTTTTTGATTTTTCCATCGCGCGCCGTGCTGTATAGCCCTTATTAGGCTCTTGATAGTCCGCGATGAGCTTGTGAAGTTCGCTCCAAACCTGTGCGGTTGGCTTTTCATCCAAAGGCGCTTTCACAGCAGTGACGCTAGAGCCAACCCCAAGATATGTCGCGCCTTCTACGTGGCGTGGGTTTATCCCGTCAAAGTCACCGCGTTCTGCCATCGCAGCTTCAAGTAAAAGCTGCATGTCAAAGGCAATTTGTTGGTTCTTGGTGGGAATAGCACCAGTTTTGTAATCATAAAGATGCGCGCCGCTGCGTGCGTCCAGATCAATACGGTCCGCTTTGACTGTTAGTGTAAAGCCCAGATCGGGCAGGGTGCTTTTGCCTTTTACTTCCAGTTTTGTTGAGACAGCATTTTTCTGCCGCTCACGTTCCTGAACAACGAAGTCATCAGCCAATCGCGCGATGCGCGCAGCCCACATAAGGCGGGCAGACGGCCAATCCACATCACTGTCGAAAATGCGTTTGGCATGCGCCATAAGATCATTAGCGGTGTTGGCGTTGTCCCAGCTTCGCACGAAATCCTCAAACACCTGATGCACTGCAATGCCACGCAAACGTGCGTCAGCTGTTTTGACAAGACTGTCGAGGGGTGCAAGTTTGAGAACATGTTTGGCGTAGATCGCATAAGGATCCCGCACGAGTATTTTGATTTCTGTAACAGACAACTGATCGGGTCGAGCGGTGATCGCAGGCCTAGGTGACGGGCGCGCGGCGGGTGCGCTTTGGATCGGACTTTCCAAAAGTGCCGCGCGTTGGAGCCATGCGTTACCACGTGCTTGCATTTGGCTGATCGCGTCGGGACCATTCTGATCCGGCAAACCGCCCATCAAATTGGTTAATCGGTTAAGCCAACGTGACGGCACAGTTTGCGCATCGTCTGAGCGCTGCGAACGGGTGAGCCAGACTTCTGGCGCGGCGATGGCTTGTTGAAAGTCGTGAGCCGACAAGCCAACGCGACGCTCGGGCAAAAGCAAGCCTGCTTCTGCGCGCATACGACGGTTGAGCCAAGGGTCAGGCTTTGGCGCTTCGGGCCAACTGCCCTCGTTCAAGCCAGCAAGGATGAGCAAATCAGCGCCTTGAACGCGTGCTTCCAGCGTCCCCCAAATGAGAACGTTGGGATGGCCTAAGTCAGGATTGCGCACTTCGCCGCTTGATAAAATTCCTCCGAACAAATCGGCATAATCGCGTGCGCTGAGATCGGGCAAAGCATCAAGAACAGGTTGAAGCGCTTGCCACTGCGCGAGCGCTGCGCGACCTGCAGCCTCCTGCCACAACTCGCCAGTTCCAGCGCCTATCGGCCCCTGCGAGATACGTTCTGCCAAGTCGATATGCCGGTGCGCAAACTCAGCCGCGTTCTGCGGACCTCCGCACATGAGATCACAAAAGGTTTGCGCTACCCAATCTGCCCACTCTTTTGCACCCTCAAGCTTATTCTTTTTTGCCCAATCCATCAGACTTTCTGCGGTTGGAAAGGCAGGCCCGTACTTGCGGATCGAGAGCTCCAACTCACGAGTGAGACGCAAATGATCTCCGCGATCAGACCCTCGATGTGTAAATGGATGTTTGAGCAGTGTCAGCAACGCTTCCGCATCCAGCGGTCGGGTGAAAAGCTCCAGTACGTGTCGCAAAAAACGACCAGGAGGCGAGAGTTGCAAAGGTGTTCCCGCACTGTCATCGGGTTTGATATTCCAACGATCCAGCGCTGCGGTGACTTGCCGGGTCAGCATTCTGTCAGGCGTAATAAGGGCTGTGGTTTTTCCCTCCTGCGCAGCGAGGCGTAATCGCATCGCAATGGCAAGTGCCTCTTCACGGGTGTTTTGTGCTTCAACCAGCGTTACATTTTCCATCGCACTGGGAAGATCGCCCAAATCAGGCCCGTCACGTAGCCAACCATCGGTCACCGGAACCGGACGGAGCGCTAATGATACAACGGCGTTCCGACGTGCATCAATTGCTGGCGCAGTGCCCCACATCGGGACCCTTTTTGGATGAAGCGAAAGCGATTGAAGAAAGCGCGCGAAGCGATATTGCGGATGATCTTCTGGTGCGAGGCGAGCAGGGTGCTCGGCAATAAGCTCTTCCCACACTTCTGATGGCATATCCGCATCAAAACCGGGCAATATTACCGCGCCTTGAGGTAATTTCGCAACAGCATTCATAAGCAAAGCTGTTGTTCCGCGCGAACCTGTTGAACCTGCGAGAATGATCGGATGCTCAGGCGGAGCGATGCGCCACTCCTCGATTTGAACGAGGACGACAGCACGTGCACGCGCCTCTGTATCGGGATGTTCCTGTGATAAATCCAAGAACTGGCCGACGATGCAAATAAATTGCTGCGCGCGCGCCCAATGCCCCGAGATATCACTGACTTCTAGCTCCGAGATATCGTTGAGGGTGACGCCCTCGCCTTGCATCTCGTCCATCAAACCCGCGAGGGATTCAGCAAGATCGAACAAAGAACTACGCGATGCCAGAGACGGGTTCTGCCGCAGCAAAGCATCGACCAGCGAGATCAATTCAATGCGACGCGCCAGCGGTGAAACGGGTTGTGGTATCTTGTGAAACTTTGGTTCTTTGCCAAGATCACTGAGCAGCGTAATACG
>Ga0209654_1003223_pt1 | contig 10202 bp, 11 predicted proteins | sample SaaInl1SG_22_DNA_FD_184646 | JGI IMG/M metagenome (GOLD analysis project Ga0209654, IMG submission 184646) | Marine microbial communities from expanding oxygen minimum zones in the Saanich Inlet - ESP_161SG_22_DNA (SPAdes) (version 2) | ecosystem: Environmental > Aquatic > Marine > Intertidal... | reverse complement strand
CCAGTCATGCGCATCCTGTGATGGCCTATGTGGTTTGGCGCGATGATTTTGATGTTGCGCCTGTTTGGTCGGAAAGATGATGCCGGGTTAGCGCCGTGTTCCGGCTGTCTCCCAATCCTCAATATCGTTAACTAGGATATCAGCGACGCGGCGAAATACTGTGTCCAAACGATCCGCCAGAGGGCCCTCATGACCTTCGTCACTAAGCGCTTGCGACATACAAAGCACCCAATTGTCAGCGTCCTCTTGCCTAATTGGGACATGTGCATGCATCAGTTTCACATCCATATGCCCATGTTTTTCTTTGTAATAGTACCGCCCACCCATAAAACCTGTGAGGAAATTGAACTGCTCAACACGTGCATGTTCAACGCCGTGCCTGCGTGCGTGCCCGCGGCGCAGGTTTGAGCCTTCGGGCAAGGTTTCGACCAGATCGTAGAAATGCTCGACCAAGTCGCGCAGGGAGGCTTCGCCGCCAATGTCATCAAGCATGCTCATAGGGAATATCGTGCACCGCGCTCGTTTGTGCGTCGTTGATACAGATCAAAGGGCCATATCATTCGCAAGAATTCGGTACGTTCGCACTGTCATCCAAACGTAAGAACACCAGTGTTTGGCTTAGGGTCGCTTTGTCTTTGAGTGAAAGACTGAGGTCATACTCAGGTGCACAGAATTGTTTTTGATCAAAACTGTCAGGGTGGTTCATGATATCGCCCGCACCGTTCATTTCGCGCGCTGGGAAACAGTTTGCAAGGGTGGCATCCAAACGCTTCAACGCCACTTGCGTCGGGTGAGCGGTATTCATATATTGCTTAACAGAATGAGCTGGTTTTGCCGTTCTGCATCAACGCGACCGCGTATATCACTTCGCGCAGGGTGTCTTGTCTCAAATATGTACTGATGCCATCGCGCGTGTTTAGTTGTGCTTCTAACACATCGCACGTCTGCTAAATTGCAGGTGTCGCAATAGCGAGAAATGCGAAAGTGGGGCTACTCTTCAACAAGGTGTTCACCTTGCTCCACACGAAACGGCGTCGGTGGGGTGGCTTTGCTCACCCAAAAATAAACTCCGACATATTCCATGACATACCAGCCCTCCCAAGCATCATCCTTGGACCCAATACTTTGGTATTCGTCGCGGCTTGCGTCAACGCGCCATTCGCCGCGTGTAGATTGCGCGCCATCTTGCACGTATATCGTGATACCATCGCCGTCAAAGTATTGGCGATAGCCTACGCCGTCCCATTTGCCGACGGCTGTGTTGCCGCTCAGCAAATCCGTGATTTGCTCTGCCGTCAGTTTTACTGATTGCGCGGTAGCTATGTTCGCAAGGAGGAGCAGCGCGCAAGCTGCGAGGACGCGGATCATGAGCGGGGGCGCTCCTTCTTTGGATCATAGGCAGCTGTCGCGCCTGTGATCACTGCGGGCAGGCGTTTTTGGTGGCCATCTAGTTTGCCAACTTCCAATGCAGTGCCCACTGCTGAATGCGCAACATCAACCCGTGCCATGGCGATATTCTTACCCAGCAAGGGCGAGCGCATGGAAGATGTGACTTCGCCAATCTGCGCGCGACCTACATGGATGCAATCACCGTGCTCTACGTCGACATTGCTGTCGATTTCAAGTCCCACCAACTTACGCGCAGGGGTTTCCTTGCGTCGGATCAAGGCATCGCGGCCAATGAAGTCATCAGTCTTCGATTTCAGCGGCACGGTAAAGCCGATACCTGCTTCAAACGGATCGGTTTGATCGGAAAAGTCATAATCTGCGAAGATCAGGCCCGCTTCGATGCGCACCATATCAAGCGCTTCTAGGCCCATGGGTTTGATGCCGTGTTCTTGCCCCGCGTCCCAGATCGCTTGCCATATCTCGGCGCAATCTTTCGGGTGGCACATAACCTCATAACCAAGCTCACCTGTGTAGCCTGTTCGCGAAACAACAAACGGTGTGCCGCTTTCATCGTTGAGGCGGGCAGGTGTATGGCGGAACCACTCCAACTGTTCGAACTCGGGGTTATGTGGCGCGGTCCAAACGATCTTTTTCAGTAGATCGCGGCTCTCAGGGCCTTGCACAGCGACGTTGTGGAGTTGATCAGTGGAAGACCTCACCATTACCTTAAGACCAAGCTTATCCGCTTGTTCGCGTATCCATTCGCCGCCGAAGTCATTGCCACCAATCCAGCGGAAGTTATCTTTGCCAAGGCGGAAGACAGTGCCGTCGTCGATCATGCCGCCGTGCTCGTAACACATGGCTGTGTAAACGACGCCGCCAATAGCGAGTGTCTTCATGTTGCGTGTGAATACGTATTGGCAAAGCGCTTCTGCGTCAGGGCCTGTGATCTCGAACTTGCGCAGGGGCGAGAGATCCATGATCACGCATTTCTGGCGGCATGCGTGGTATTCCTCGATCGGGCCAGCGGCGGCGTAGCAATTGGCGAGCCAATAGCCGTTATATTCGATGAAATTGCGCGTGTGATGGGCAAATTTGTTGTGAAAGCCGGTCTGTTTGGTCATTTTATATTCCGCATCAGGTGTGGGGCGATAGGCGACTGAGCGTTGAAATGTCTCTTCGCCAGAATAAGTACGCACGTGGATGTCGCTGGGGTTCCAGCCGTTCGCGGCTGTGGTGTCATCGGGACAGGCGGAACTGACGCATACGATGTCGGTTAGCGCGCGCAGCAGCACGTAGTCACCGGGGCGCGACCATGGTTCATCAGCGTACATGACGCCGTGATCATCAAGGCCGGTGTTGAAAAAGAAATTGATCGCCATCCAACCTTTACGCCCAGCCACGTTATATTTCGACAAAGCGTGATTGAAGTTGTCAGAGCAATTGATGTGTCCTGGATAGCCGATGTCGTCATAATATTTTGCAGAGCAGGCGAGCGCAAAAGCGTCGTGACGTCCGCATGTGTCTTGCACCACTTCGACTAGCGGGACCATTTCTTGATCATAGTATTTCGCGTGTAGGCCTGGCATCGGATAGGCATGGCCCATCAATGTGCGCGTGGTTGTGACGTCAAGTGCGTGTTCGATCCCTTTGTCGAGCTTACGCGCCGAGAAGCATTCAAAGTCAGTGCATTGGCGACCATCAACATCAAGGATTTGGATGTAGTCACCAGCTTTAACAAAATAGGATTCAGCGGTTTGGCTATGAACGCGAATGTCTGCGAGGGGATCCGCCAAAGGCGCAGGTAATTTGTAACGCGTGTATGGCTGAAGCTTGGCGCGGGTAATCATCAAAGTAAGTGGGGTTGAAGTATTTTGCGCTTCAAAATCCATAGGTCCGCCGGGGGCCGCGACGATCAACGTGCCTGTCGCAGAAACGGTAAAACTTTCAGATGTGCCAGCGGGCGTGTTCGCACTAAAGAATGTGATTGCGCCTGTCTGAGCCAGATTAATTGAGCGAGCATCAAGCCCCATGCGCAAACCGCGTAAAGATTGATCTGAATTGGTAAGCAATGCTTTAAGCCCATCCGCAGATGTGCTGCTGGTCTGGCCTAGAATTTCTGGTGATAGCGTACCGTATTCATCGGTGATGACGATCTCGCAAGGCTGACCGCCTTCATCGTTTGTTATCGTAAACTTATCGCCTGCATGCACGGGAACAAGGATTGCACCTGCGCCCTGGACCACATAGCGTTCAGTCCCGGGTGGCAGTGAGAAAACCCTTGGTTCTTGTATTACGCTCGGTTTTGGTGGCCCGGGTCGAACCCGTGGGTAGTTTTCAAACATGGCATCTCCAACCCAACAGATATTTGCATCTGTGGAAAAAATGTTTCACTGTCAGAATAATAACAAAAAGAAAGAGACGGCAAATAAAATCGGAGTAAACTTTTTGAGTAATAATCAGATAAACTTTATTGGTTGGATATTGTTCGTTATTTCGGCGATAGGCTTTTGCATCGCGAGTATCGGCAGTTTTTGGGCGATGTTCGGCAGCGTCTTCTTTTTGATCGCTTGCTTGGTATTTATAATCCCGTTTTTCCGTTTCGACAAATGAGTGCGCTTGCGTTAGGCTTAATCGCGGCAGTGATGTGGAGCGTACACGATGTATGTGTACGCTTTGTTAGCCAGAAAGCTCCGCTGATGGCGGCACTGCTCACAGTGCTGCTCGTGGGCACTCTGTTTCATTTGATCGTTATGAGTTTGCAGCAAAGCGCAATTTTTCCCCACCGTTCCGTGATAGGAGTTTCGGTGCTGTCAGGTGTTTTGTTTTTGATGGCCAGCCTTGGTCTTTATGGCGCGTTTCAACGCGGTCCGGTCAAACTTGTCTCACCAATCATTGCAAGTTTTCCAATCTTATCGCTGGCATGGGCCGCGTGGCTCGGTGCGAATATATCAGCCCTGCAGTGGGGTGCCGTGCTGCTGATCATACTTGGCGTATCTCTAGTTGCAGCCCTTTCGGATCATAATCAGGAGCAAGTACCGCCTGCCGGCAAAACAATAGCTTATTCAGTAATGGCTGCATGCGGTTTTGCTGGAACGTTCGCTTTTGGTCAGATGGCGAGCGTGCAATCAGGTGAATTGCCTGTAACTTTAGTAACGCGCTGCGTTGCTATTGCATTATTAGTAACTGGCATGATCACTGCGAAATTAACACTTTGGCCCGGTTTTGCGGCGTTACCAGTGTTGACCGTGATGGGCGTCGCTGATGGCATTGCGCTTCTGATGATCAATTCGGCGGCGCACCAACCAGATGCGCAATATGCGTCTGTTGCAAGTTCAATGTTTGGACTACTCACAATAGTTTTTGCTTGGCTCTTTTTGAAAGAACGGCTGACAAGTCTGCAATGGTTTGGATGCCTTATCGCCTTTGCAGGGGTTGGCTATTTGGCACTCTAAGCGCGCTACATTTTGGATATGCGCTTACGATATTGCGTGGTCTTCTAAACCTTTTTTGCGATCTAGTGGATGCGCTGGGCTAAATTGTAAAGCTTTCTCATGATCTTAATTAAACCTAATATTCGCTCATCAGGAAGCACTGGCTGATGCGCAACATTATAAGGTAGATTGAGTTTATGGTCGCGCAGGTTATTAACTGTCTAGCAAGCGCCCAATGTACCCGTTTGGCACGTGTGCAGCTATGAGGTGATTATTATTTTTGGTAGCGCTTTTGCTAAGCAACGCCTTAGAGCTATTTTTGCACCTGACCGGACATAATGCGAGCCTTGAGTGATGACTTATTTTGTTCAAGAGCATGCGTTTTCACAATCATATGCGCCTCTTGGTCAGGATTTGGGCCTCTCGATTTGAGGTTATGGTGGGGGAAGTCACTAGAACGCCCAAGTGCTGCATTTTTATAAGTGCGTTTTAGACTTTTTCTATACCCACTAACTATGCTAGCCACACCAACGGCATGAGTTGTTCCTGTTGTCCCATAATTGGTTAGATTGTCACTGTTGTGTCAGATGAGGCTGAAAGCACGTTGAGCACCTGAAGCTATTAAATGCTGGCTCAATTTACACTTGTCAGGGACCTCATTTGTATCGTTGAGTGACTTGCCTAGTTTGGATTTGCCGTATTTGCAAAAACTACGCTTAACATATTACGATGCATAAACTTAGTCGTGACAGTGAAGTTTGCCTGGCTTCCTTGGTGTGTCGTGTTGTCTGCTTTATTTGATCCAACCCGTTGCTAACTGGCGCCTGTGCGCAATGATAGCATTCCGTATCAAAATAGCCACAGTTACGGGACCAACTCCACCAGGGACAGGAGTAACCCAGCCCGCGACTTCAGTCACAGCTTCAGTCTGTACGTCGCCAACGATCTCATAAGAGCCATCTTCACTGGTGATCTGGTTTATTCCAACATCAATTACCACCGCACCGGGTTTAACCATATCAGAGCCGAGAAAACCTGCGATGCCAACTGCTACAACAATAACGTCGGCGCGCCGCGAGTGCATGGCGACCGAACGGGTGAAATGGTGACACACCGTGACAGTAGCGCCTTCTGCCATAAGCATAATTGCTGTGGGCTTGCCAACTATCTCTGAATGGCCGATCACGACGACTTCAAGACCTTTGAGCTTAAGGCCAGTTTCCTTGATCAATTCAATGCTCGCGGCTGCGGTGCATGGGGCGAGTGCAACGTCAGAGTAAACTATATTACCGATCGAGGCAGGGTTCATTCCTTCAACGTCTTTTAGCGGATGCACGGCGGATTGGAGAGAGCGAATGTTGATATGCTTAGGGGCTGGGCGTTGAATGATGATGCCAAGAATTGACGCATCATCGTTCATTCTTTGGATAACGCGCTTCGCTTCATTCTGCTTGATATTTGCACTCCATTTTACTTGTTCAAAAGGCAGACCCGCACTCTTTGCCCCGCGCGCCTGGTTGCGAATATAGAGTTCGGTTTCGGGTACATCGCCGATACAAATTGATACCAAGCGGCCAAGTGTGTTTTGTTGGTTGGTATATTCTTTACACTCTTCAATAATTTTATTAGCGACTTTACGCCCATCTACTTGGCGATGATTATGGCTGGTAGTAGTCATTTGGGTCTTTCTCTAAACATGGATTTTGATGTTACCATTTTGAATTTAATTCAACAATTATTCTTTTTGTGAATATTTTATCATTTACCCCTCCTAGGTCTATGTGCTTAAAAGAATCAGCAACTTAAGCGTTAGCGCTTTCGCGCTGACCCTAAGAAGGAATTGCATCTGCGATGCTTCACGATGCCACCACGACGCCACAGCTGTTTGAGCTTTATGTCGGTAATGGATTTTGCGACTACGAAGCGTCCGCCGTGACGCACACTCTGAACATTGCCAATGAAGTTCTTGCACGCCCCGCCTTTGCTTGGCGGTTTGTGGCGGAAACACCCGGCGTGGTACAGGGGCTGACAGGTGGGCTTTTACGGACTGAGCCTTTGATCGATGGGCACAATGTGGCGGACGTCCTGATCGTTGTTGGTGGTAAGTCAGGAGCTGCAGCAGGCTGGCAGCGCCGGGCGCGTCAAATGCAGCGTTTGGGGCGGCCGGCAGTTTTGCTGTCTGATGCTGCAACTGCCTATATTGAGCTTACGAAAAATCCACCCGGTCACGTGACGACCCATTGGCGCGCAGCTGTCGCTCTCAATGAAACTGGGTATTATCCCAATCTTACCGCACGCTTTTCTGAAAACAGCGGTGGGATCATTACCGCTGCCGGCATGGGGGCTACAGCTGAGCTGATTATAGGTTTGATTTCAAGCAGTCTTGAGGCTGCACAAGTTGCCGAATTGGGAAATCGCCTTTTGCTGCATACCTTGCGCAAAAGCGATGCAGAGCAACCAAAGGACATTTCCGACAATCAGGGCCTTTTTGGTGCGCAGGTCACCGAGGCGATCCGCCTGATGGAAGAAACCATTGCGGACCCAATTTCTATGGCTGATCTGACCAACCAGTTGGGTCTTTCGACACGCAGCCTTGAGCGGACCTTTCGCAAGGTATTTGATGATACGCCAGCACGGTTCTATAAGCGCCTTCGCACCAAACGCGCCCGTAATATGATTGAAGAAACTCTGTTGCCGCTTCTTGATGTGGTTGTTGCCACGGGATTTGGCTCTGTTGATACAATGTCGAAGGCAGTGCGCGAAGAATACGGGCTTAGCCCCGCGAAACTACGCGCACGTAAAAAGATAGAGCTACTCAAATATGATTAAGTTCAAAATTAATACACCGCGAAAAGTGGCAGAATAAATTTGACTGTTTTCATAACACTAACCATATCTATGTCATAGCAAAACCTTTGACCAGAACCGCTATAATGTTTCATTATATGTGACAACGGACACTTATGGTCTTGTGGACGACACACTGAGCTTAGATGCAGGAAATGTGACCATCGCCAATCTCACAGTGCGGCCAGAGTTTGTTTGGACAGTTGAGAGCAGCTCAGTGGCAGACAGCAAGTCAGTTCAGTTCTGCGTCGCGCCTGATCTGCGAAAAATCACGTGCAACAGTCTTAAATGATGACTGCGGTAGTGGTGCTGAACTAAGTTTTTAGCAGCAAGAGTGATGATGGTTTGAGCAATGCTGAATTCCGAGTGATCATGGACCGTGTTGGCGACAGCACGCGCTCAAGCTTGGTATTTAATCTTAAGCGGCAGTTCTAAGCCTGAGCCATAACGCTAGAGCTTAGAGGGCGGCTTTTGGGTCGCCCTTGTTGCATCAACGCTATGCCTCTCGCGCTTGCGCACAACCAAAACATCCACAGCTTTACAAATTCCAATATTCGCATATATCCTTTGCAAAAGTGCACGTAACACTTTAACCCACGTTAACACTGACACACTACAGTTACGCGAAACTCACCGCCTTACGCCTGCGTATACAGCGCCTTAATCACCACTGCACTATACCCCACCCACAGTCCCCTGTGTGCCTTGAGGCTTAAGCTTGTCGTAGTCTGCCTGAGATGTTGCTGTGCTAGTGGCCTGAGGCATACCTGACGTGGACTGCTGTGGGGCTTGAGCAAGGGGCTTAGACGCACTTGGCTTTGGCACAGCTGCAATAGCATTACCCATCCGGGACTTTGGCTGCTTCTTGGCTTTGACGTCGCCACCCTTGAGCCGTGTGTTCAGTTTGTTGGCCAGAAAGCTTGCGGTATTGGCAAAGGTCTTGATGTCATCAACGGCTTGCTCAAGACTGCCCGTGCCAGAGCCTTTCTCTATGACATCGATTAGTCTGCGCAGTTCATCACGGTCATCCATGCGCAACACCCAACTGTACAAAATGGGGTGATGCACAATCACCACCCAACTTCTGTAAGTACTTCCCTAGAAAAATCCGCAGCGCAGATTTTTGCGGCTGCAGAACCCATTTCGAAGAACACGGCAACATCACATTCAAAAACGTATATGTGTTTGTCATGCGCCCATCCTCTGAGGCTCGCGCCACACAGCTTCTGCTTGGCGGGCTATGGCCTGATCGCATAGGACTTTTAGGCGATCAAAGCGCTTTACCCATTGTTGGTGTGAAGGGGCGTCACTGGCGCGTAAACTGTCTGCATAGTGCCCTAGTTTGTGTGCGCAGACGGTCAGTGTCTCCACACTTGGCTCAATGCGGTTGTAGCGCAATACGCGGATGTATCCCTCACTGCGCCCTAGCCAGGCTTGGCAAAACTCCGGGGTATTAGCAGCAGCCCCTGAGTTGATTAGCTCATCTCTAATATGTTCAAGAAGTTTAATACTCATCAAATTCTCCCAATGCGTTGTTTGTATTGTATTTATCTCTACGGCTACGTGTTGACGCGCCTAAGCGGTGACCCTGTGCCTTAATCACTGGGTTGCCGTTTCTGCTGCCTTTTCCTTCTTCGTTGATAAATACATGCGGAGCACCGCAATGAGATTTGAACAGCGCAAACAGGAACGACAGGCACTCAGCGAGCACCTTCTGGCCCAAAACTGGAATGTGTTTGGCACGCTTAAGTTCGTGAACGGTAGGACCATTGGTCGAGAGACTGCCAACAAACTATTGCGTAGCTACTGGAACAAGATTGACCGCTTGATCTACGGCAAGGCCGCTGAGCGCCAGAACATGCGCGTGCCACGGTGGTGCTTTGCACACGAGGGGTCAGATCACGAGAACTTCCACATCCACTTTGTAATGCCGAGCCCATTGCAGGACACAGAACACATGTGCTGTTTGCTCAATGCAGTGTGGGCGCAGCATCACGCACAGACCGCGCCGCTGGCTAAGAACTGGATCATGCCCGTGCAGGATAGCAAGGCTGTGGCTGGTTACGTGACGCATGAGTACTGGCGCATGGGCAGTGATACGATTTTGGACAATCTTTGTTGGGATGCAGAGCAGTCGAACTATGCACCCAACGACAACTACACCCAGCAACAGACATATCGCATCCAAAGGGCAGCCAGCCCACTCTGGCTACAGCAGGCACAACAGGCATTACACACACAACAGGCACGATATGAGGCATGCGGTGATTTGCAGATCGCGGAGCGTGGCTAAGCCCCTTCACTCAGCAAACACCTGAGCAATTTGAACAGAACAGATGTCAAAGACACAAGTCTTGGCATATCCTTGTTCACGAGCAATTGTTCAAACAAAGATGAGAAGACAAAGATCACAAAGCAAAGATGTTCAAACACAGAACATCAACAAAGGCTCAAACGAAGTTGATCAAAGAGACGGAGAGATAACAAAAACACAGCGTCAGCGGAGCAAACCGTTAGACGCTTTTTTATGGG
>Ga0209654_1003222_pt1 | contig 10202 bp, 7 predicted proteins | sample SaaInl1SG_22_DNA_FD_184646 | JGI IMG/M metagenome (GOLD analysis project Ga0209654, IMG submission 184646) | Marine microbial communities from expanding oxygen minimum zones in the Saanich Inlet - ESP_161SG_22_DNA (SPAdes) (version 2) | ecosystem: Environmental > Aquatic > Marine > Intertidal... | reverse complement strand
TGTATATTTTGCAATAAGTTCCACAAAGGGCTTCCCAAATTTATTGGCCTTCCCCTCTCCTACACCATGAATATTTTTAAGCTCCTCAATTGTAATTGGATACTTGACAAGCATATCTTCAATGGATGCTTCTTGAAACACAGCATAGGGAGGTACTTCAAATTTATCTGCAACATCTTTACGAAGTTGTATTAACATTTTTTGGAGTTTCACATCAAAATTACCCGTTTTTATCGGAGTAATACCAGGAGAAGAATCGTCGTAAACATGGTTTTCTGTCATTAAAAAACTACATGGTTTCGCAAGAAAATCCAACCCCATTTTACTAAGTTTGATCACCCCGTAAGTCTCTATTTCTTTAATTAAATAGCCAGCAACTAAAAGCTGTGTAAGCAGTGCTTTCCAGTAGGGAATCTCATGACTACTCCCCAATCCAAATAGAGGGTTTGAACGAATACTGTGGGAGACCAATATGGTCGTTTCTTGACCTGCCATAATGTGAATTAACTCTTTGATTTTATATTGCTCATTGGTTTCTTTTACAAGGTTCAGCAACATACCTACCTCATTTTGAGCTTCTACCTTAGGCTTGGGGTTTCTTGTGTTGTCGTCCATTTCTGCGCCATCGCCGTTGACTTCGTCAAACTCTTCACCAAAATAATGCAGAATAAATTTTCGCCTTGACATAGATGTTTCGGCATAAGCAACCATTTCTTGCAGTAATGCATAACCCACCTCTTGTTCAGCCAGCGGTTTTCCTGCCATAAACTTTTCGAGTTTTTCTATATCCTTATACGCATAAAATGCCAAGCAATGCCCTTCACCACCATCACGCCCAGCACGACCCGTTTCTTGGTAATAGCTTTCAATACTTTTTGGAATATCGTGATGAATAACGAAACGAACATCGGGTTTGTCAATTCCCATACCAAAAGCGATAGTGGCAACAATTACATCGCAATCTTCTTTTAAAAAACTATCTTGGTTATAAACGCGTTGTTTGTTGTCCAGACCTGCATGATAAGGAAGCGCATTAACGCCATTTACTTGTAAAACTTGCGCCAGTTCCTCAACACGCTTTCTTGATAAACAATACACAATTCCAGATTTACCCGAATTCTCCTTAACAAAAGAAATAATATCTCGGTCAACTTGCGCTGTTTTCGGGCGTACTTCGTAATATAAGTTTGGTCTGTTAAATGACGCTTTATACGTTGTTGCACTTGTGATATTTAAGTTTTTTAAAATATCCTCTTGGACTTTTGGCGTTGCCGTTGCAGTAAGCCCAATAATAGGGATATCGTCTCCAATACGCGCAACAATGGACTTTAAGTTACGGTATTCTGGTCTAAAGTCATGTCCCCACTCCGAAATACAATGCGCCTCATCAATAGCCATAAAACTAATGGTAACCGTACGTAAAAATTGCACATTATCCTCTTTAGTTAAAGACTCTGGAGCTACATAAAGTAGTTTTGTAATGCCAGAAGTAATATCATCTTTTACATTTTGGATTTGTGTTTTGCTTAGCGATGAATTTAATACATGAGCAATGCCGTCGTTATTAGAAATCCCCCTTATGGCGTCAACTTGGTTCTTCATCAAAGCAATTAGTGGAGATACCACGATTGCTGTTCCCGGTTGTACAAGTGCAGGTAACTGATAACAAAGGGATTTTCCGCCACCTGTGGGCATGATAACAAAAGTGTTTTCTTTATTAAGTACACTATTTATGACAGGTTCTTGCAGTCCTCGAAATTCGCTAAAACCAAAATATTTTTTTAAAGCAGTCTTTATATTAAACTGTTTATCGCTGACCTGTAGCTTCATGTTGGGTTTTGTACATTTGTAACCACAATATACGTCAAAACTGATTATTTATCAATAAAGTTTGAATAATTCTAATTCCATGACACATACAGCCAAAGCTGTTATAACACAACAAGCAGCAGCCATTAAAGGTTTAATCCCACAAATCACTTCTGATTTTGATCAAATTATTCGTTGGGTTCATCACAGTAACGGAAGATTGGTCGTTACTGGCGTTGGGAAAAGTGCCATTATTGGCATGAAAATTAGCGCCACATTAAATTCAACAGGAACAAAAAGTATGTTTATGCATGCTGCAGATGCGATACATGGCGATCTTGGGATGATAGACAACGATGACATTGTCATTTGTTTATCCAAAAGCGGTACAACACCAGAAATCAAAACCTTAGTTCCATTGCTCAAAAACAGGGGAAATATACTAGTAGGCATGACAGCGCATGCTGATTCATATTTGGCAACGCAATCTGATGCCGTATTACACGTAAACGTTCCTGCCGAAGCTGACCCACACAACTTAGCGCCAACCACTAGTACAACAGCCCAACTTGTTATGGGCGATGCGCTTGCTATTTGCCTTATGGAACTAAATGGATTTAAGCCTGAAGATTTTGCACGATCGCATCCTGGAGGTGCATTGGGTAAAGCACTTCATGTGCAATTAGCACATTTACTTAAGGATCATAAAAAACCCGTTGTGCAAAAAGATACCCCTATTACAGATGTAATTTCGGAAATTTCTGCTAAACTTGTTGGCGCAACTGCCGTTTTAGAAAATGGAAAAATTATTGGTGTTATTACGGATGGTGACCTACGTCGAATGATGCAAAGTAAAAGAAATTATGCTGCTCTCAAAGCAATAGACATCATGAGTAAAAATCCCATTTTATTGCCAGACATTACTTTAGCAAAAGAAGCTCTTGGTCTAATGCAACAAAAAGAAATAAGTCAAGTGATTGTAACCCAAAATGACACATATAGCGGTATTGTGCATATTCATGATATATTAAACGAAGGAATTTATTAGTATGGAAGAAAAAAGCATGTCTTTTTTAGGACACTTAGAAGAGCTTCGCTGGCACCTTATTCGTAGTATCTTAGCCATTGTTATTGCAGGGGGATTGGCATTTCTCGCAAAAGACTTCATATTTGATTATTTACTTTTTGGTCCAAAAAAACAAGATTTCCCCACCTACAAATGGCTTTGTAGTGCAGCCCAAACGCTTGGTTTTGACGAAGGATTTTGTCTAGATGAATTACCTTTCAGAGTTCAAAGCCGTACAGTAGCAGGGCAATTTTCTGCACATATTTGGACTTCTATAACAGCTGGTTTTATTATTGCGTTCCCTTATGTGATTTACCAATTATGGTTATTTATTAGTCCAGGGCTGTTAAAAAGTGAACGCCGTCAAGCGCGTGGGTTTATTTTTATTTCATCGCTTTTATTTTTCACAGGTGTCTTATTTGGATATTTTGTTATTACACCATTATCCTTACGATTCTTAGGTACATATAGTGTCAGTGCTGAAATTTTTAACGATTTCGATTTAAGCAGCTATACTGCCTTAATCCGGGCTTCTGTTTTGTCAGCAGGATTTATTTTTGAACTTCCAATCTTGGTTTATTTTCTAACTAAAATCGGGCTAATCACGCCTGAACTTATGCGGAAATATCGCAAAATTTCATTAGTACTTGTGCTTACACTTTCGGCAATTATAACACCACCAGATATCGCAAGTCAAATTATAGTCGCTATTCCCATTATGATTCTATATGAAGTAAGTATATTTATTTCAAAATCTATTACAAAGAGAAGTAAACAAAAACCAAAAACACCTGCTGCACAATCATGAAGTTACACGCAAACAACATTACCAAAACCTACCGAGGAAGAAAAGTTGTAAACGAAGTTTCTGTAACCGTTGAACAAGGAGAAATTGTAGGTTTATTGGGTCCTAATGGTGCTGGAAAAACCACCTCTTTTTATATGATTGTAGGACTGATTAAACCTTTATCTGGGCATATTTATTTGGATGATACTGACATAACGCATTATCCCATGTATAAACGTGCGCAAAATGGAATTGGATATTTAGCACAAGAAGCCTCTGTGTTTCGCAAGCTAACCGTAGAGCAAAACATCAAAAGTGTATTAGAACTCACCGATTTGTCAGTCGCAGAACAAAAAGAAAAGACAGAAGCCCTTTTGGATGAATTTGGGTTGCAACATATTCGTAAAAGTCGTGGAGATTTACTTTCGGGGGGTGAAAGAAGACGTACCGAAATTGCACGCGCCTTGGCTACAGACCCAAAATTTGTACTATTAGATGAGCCTTTCGCAGGGGTAGATCCTGTTGCCGTAGAAGACATTCAGAAAATTGTGGCACATCTCAAAAAAAGAAACATTGGTATTTTGATTACCGACCATAATGTACAAGAAACACTCGCCATCACAGACCGAACATATCTTATGTTTGAAGGGAAAATTCTAAAAGCAGGAAAACCAAAAGAACTTGCTGAAGACGAAATGGTACGCAAAGTATATTTAGGACAAAACTTTGAACTCAGAACAAAGAAACTCAGTCTTTAAGCTTCATATAAATTACCCCAAAAAAAGCATACGCTAGTACTATTATAGACAATGACGCTGACCTAAACCAAAGCAAAACAGGGATAGAAATAATCGCAAAACCAACTGCAAAAGCAGTTGGTTTTCCATCGACTAATTTTTGACTTGGCAACATCCATTTAGAAACCATCAGCACTGCCAAAAGACTAACAAAACCAACCACCAAGAAATAGGGTAAATCGAAAGGAATAAATGGAATCCCCACCACAAAAAGAGCAAATGCAGGAGTGGGCATTCCCTCAAAATCCAATTGAGATGAAGACGTAATATTAAAGCGTCCTAATCGATAAACTGCTGCTAGAGTAACGACAAAACCCAACAGAGATAACGGAGTCAATTCATAAGGTAGATGTTCATTCAAGTATTTGTACATGATAAACCCCGGAACTACACCAAAAGAAATAACATCACAAAGCGAATCTAATTGCTTACCTATTTCGGAAGTTACTTGTAGCGCTCGGGCAACCATACCATCAATACTGTCAAAAAAAACACCAACCAGAACCCATATAAGCGTCATCAATGAATTCCCTTCAATAGCAGATAAAAGTGCCAAGCAACCAGAAAATCCGTTGAGTAGCGTAAGTATATTCGGAATTGATTTAATGATTTTCATACATAAAGTTTTGGTTAAGCCTACGCAAACTTATACAATAATTGTAATTTCGCCCCATGCCAAAGAAAATTTATGCCACCCTACTGTTTGGAACTCTGTTAGGGTTTGCGTGGCCGACATGGGGATTTGCGCCCTTGCTTTTTATTGCGCTAGTTCCGCTGCTGTGGTTTCTTCAGTCGAGTAAAAAAACTTCTTTTTGGAGGTTTTCTGGAGGTGTTTATTTTGGTTTTTTTATTTGGAACGCACTAACAACTTGGTGGTTGTGGAATTCCACCGTATTCGGTATGTTTTTCGCCATAATTGTCAATTCCTTGCTCATGACACTTGTCATGGCATTATGGAGGCGTGTTGATAGAAAGTTAGGACAAAAAGCAGGATTTATATTTTTACCTTTTGCTTGGATTTGCTTTGAAAAAATGCATTTGGTTTGGGACTTTTCTTGGCCATGGTTAAATCTCGGAAATGGGTTTGCAGCTCACCCCAACTGGGTGCAATGGTACGAATACACCGGAAGTTTTGGCGGAACACTTTGGATTTGGATTGTCAATATTATGATGTATTTCGCCATTAAAAAATACATGGTCAGTAAAAAAGTTATTTCTTTTTTAAAACCTATTTTATTTGTTGCTATACCATTAATATGTTCTTATCTCATCTTTTATCAATTTGAAACAGAACAAAACAAGGCGCTAACGGTTTCTGTTGTGCAGCCAAATATTGATCCATACAACGAAAAATATGATCTTTCGCATCAGCAACTTTACGACAAGATACTCGCTCAAATAACACCCGAACTAAATAAAAACCCCAAACTAATTGTCACGCCAGAAACGTATTTTTCAGAGGGTGCAGGTAAAGATTTATCCAAATTCGAGCAAAGCAAATTGTACCGTGATTTACTTACATTATCCACCAAACACGATACGCAATTTTTGCATGGCATCCAATTTTATAACATATACAACAATAATAATAAAACCAAAACTGCCAATGATTTACGGGATGGCAATTGGGTAGATTTTTATAACAGTGCCTTTTTAACAGATAGTACTGGTATTCATGTCTATCACAAATCAAAACTTGTGGTGGGCGTAGAAACCCTACCCTATCGCAACATTATTGAGCCACTACTAGGGAATGTAATGCTGGATTTTGGAGGAACAATTTACGTTCGAGCAACACAAGGGCATAGAGAAGCCTTTCCATTATACGGTGGTGTGAAGGTTGGTCCGATTATTTGTTACGAATCAGTATATGGAGCGTTTGTAACGGGTTACGTAAGGGCAGGTGCAAATGTATTGGCCATAATGACAAACGATGCATGGTGGGGAAATACGCCCGGACACAAACAACATCTAGCGTATGCCCGCTTGCGGGCTATTGAAACACGAAGGCCAATTGTTAGAGCAGCCAATACTGGTATTTCTGGCTTTATAACGCCTCTTGGAAAAGTATCCTCTCAACTTGAATATAATACCAAAGGGGTGCTTACTGAAAATATTATTCCACAAACAAAAATCACGATTTATGTGCAATATGGCGATTATATTTTCCGTCTCGGTGCATTTTTAACTGCTTTTATTTTACTTTTCACATTTGCCCGCAGGAAAAATTGAAAAGTTTTGAAAATGAGTGATTTAGCCATGAAAAGTTTTTGCACATCGTTTAAGTTGTGTACTTTTGAGGAGCTAAATTTCTTGCTATGAAAATTTACACAAAAACGGGTGATGAGGGAAAAACATCGCTCATTGGAGGCTACCGCGTCTCAAAAAGCGACTTACGTATAGAATCTTACGGCACAGTAGATGAATTAAATTCATGGTTAGGACTTATTGCAGAATACCTACCCAAAGAACGCCTTTCGGAAATCCAACGCATACAACATCAACTTTTTTCAGTAGGTGCCCAACTTGCAAGTAAGTCTAGGGAACAGAAACGTCCTTTTTCGGCTATTGCTGAAAATGATGTAGCTGAACTAGAAAAACACATTGACTATTATGAAGTTTTGCTTCCCAAAATGACACATTTCATTCTTCCTGGCGGTTCTAAGGCTTCTTCGCAAACGCATATTGCGCGTTGCGTTTGCCGTAGAGCAGAGCGTATTGTGGTTCAACTGAGTCGTGTTGATTTTGTAGATAAAACTCTTTTAGTCTATCTCAACAGGTTGTCAGACTACTTATTTTGCCTTGCTAGGGCCTTTACTTTTTGGGAAGAAAAGGAAGAAATTAAATGGATTCCAAATGCCTAATTTTTTACTTGCACAATTGCGATAAAAAATTATTTTTGCAAGACTAAAAAACGAAACTTTATGTACTGGACATTAGAACTTGCATCTTATTTAAGTGACGCCCCTTGGCCAGCTAATAAAGATGAACTTATTGATTACGCTATTCGTACAGGTGCACCACTTGAGGTGGTAGAAAACCTTCAAGCCATTGAAGACGAAGGAGGTGAAATTTACGAGGTTATTCAAGAAATTTGGCCGGATTATCCCACAGACGAAGATTATCTTTGGAACGAAGACGAATACTAGTGTTTCGTTGTTTTGATAGCCGTTTTTTCCTTACTTTTGGATTCCTAGATTCTTTCCTATGAGTGTACTAAGCGGGATATTAAAAACTTTTGTCGGAGATAAAGCAAAAAAAGACCTTAAAGGTTTGTATCCCTTGGTGGATAAAATTCATCAAGCCTCACAAGGATTAAGTTCCCTTTCTCATGACGATTTACGCGCCAAAACAACTGAATTCAAACAACATATTGCTGATATTCGTAAGCCTCTTTTTGATGAAATTGAAGCGCTTAAAACTAAAATTGACACCCTTTCCGATCTTGATGAAAAAGAGTCACTTTACGCTGATATTGACCGCATTACAAGTCAAGCACACGATGAGGTTGCAGCTTACTTAGATGGCATCCTTCCTGAGGCATTTGCTGTTGTTAAAGAAACAGCAAAACGATTTAAAGAAAACGAACAAATAGAGGTTACAGCAACCCCTTTTGACCGCACCATATCTGCTACAAAAACCAATGTAAAAATTAAATCCGATAAAGCCTTATGGGCAAACTCTTGGGACGCCGCAGGGAAATCGGTTACTTGGGACATGGTACATTATGACGTGCAATTGGTTGGTGGTATCGTATTGCATCAAGGTAAAATTGCAGAAATGCAAACAGGTGAAGGAAAAACTTTGGTGGCTACCCTGCCCGTTTACCTAAATGCACTTTCAGGCTCCGGTGTCCATTTGGTAACCGTTAATGACTATTTGGCAAAGCGTGATAGCGCTTGGATGGCTCCCATATTCGAATTTCACGGTTTAACTGTAGATTGTATTGATTATCATCAACCCAATTCCGAGGCGCGAAGAAATGCTTATAAAGCGGATATTACGTATGGGACAAACAACGAATTTGGCTTTGATTATCTACGCGACAACATGGCGCATGCCATAGATGATCTGGTGCAACGACCGCATAATTATGCCATTGTAGATGAAGTAGATTCCGTTTTGGTAGATGATGCGCGTACACCACTTATTATTTCGGGTCCAGTTCCAGATGGCGATAGGCATGAATTCCAATCACTTAAACCACAAATTTCGGCATTGGTTTCGCAACAAAGACAACACCTTACTGCTGTACTTGCTGAAGCTAAAAAACTGATTAGTGATGGAGATACCAAAGAAGGTGGGCTTTTACTTTTAAGGGTGTTTCGTGGATTACCAAAAAACAAGGCGCTCATTAAGTTTTTGAGTCAAGAGGGAATTCGGCAATTACTGCAAAAAACAGAAGGTTTTTATATGCAAGACAATAACCGAGAAATGCCCAAAGTGGATGCCGATTTGTTGTTTGTAATAGATGAAAAAAACAACCAAATAGAACTTACAGATAAAGGAGTTGAATATTTATCTAAAGGGGATGATGATCCCAATTTCTTTGTTCTTCCTGATTTGGGTGGAGCAATATCTGTCATTGAAAAAAAGGGATTGACTCCAGAAGAGGAGGCTGCCGAAAAAGAAGTACTCTTTAAAGATTACAGCATTAAAAGCGAGCGCATTCACAGCATGAATCAGTTGCTGAAAGCATATACCCTTTTTGAAAAGGATGTTGCTTATGTGGTGATGGAAAACCAAGTGAAGATTGTGGATGAGCAAACGGGCCGAATCATGGATGGACGTCGTTATTCTGACGGATTGCACCAAGCCATTGAAGCCAAAGAAAATGTAAAAATCGAAGCAGCTACTCAGACATTTGCCACCATCACATTGCAGAACTACTTCCGCATGTACCGCAAACTTGCTGGAATGACAGGAACGGCAATCACTGAAGCTGGAGAGTTTTGGGAAATCTACAAATTAGACGTTGTTGAAATTCCAACCAACAGACCTATTGCTAGAAAAGACGAAAACGATCTGATTTATAAAACCAAACGCGAAAAGTATAATGCGGTCATTGATCATGTTACTTCCCTTTCACAAGAAGGAAGACCTGTGCTAATTGGTACTACTTCGGTAGAAATTTCTGAACTATTGAGCAGAATGCTCACCATTCGAAAAGTACCTCACAACGTACTTAATGCCAAACTGCACAAAAAAGAGGCGGATGTAGTTGCTGAAGCTGGAAAAGCAGGTATCGTAACAATCGCTACAAATATGGCAGGGCGTGGTACAGATATCAAAATTAACGATGCTGTAAAAGAAGCTGGTGGACTTGCAATTGTGGGTACTGAACGCCACGATTCCAGGCGAGTTGACCGTCAGTTGCGTGGGCGCTCTGGACGTCAGGGAGACCCTGGAAGTTCACAGTTTTATGTATCGCTAGAAGATAATTTAATGCGTTTATTTGGATCAGAACGTATCTCCAAAATGATGGACCGCATGGGACACAAAGAAGGAGAGGTTATCCAAGCGAGCATGATGACAAAATCTATAGAGCGAGCACAAAAGAAAGTAGAAGAAAACAACTTTGGAATTCGCAAGCGATTACTGGAGTATGACGATGTAATGAACGCGCAACGTGAAGTGATATACAAAAGGCGTTATAATGCCCTTAACGGGGAGCGTTTGCAAGTAGATATTGCCAATATGCTTTATGATACTTGCGACCAAATTTGCGCCACTAATTTGGCAA
>Ga0209654_1003218_pt1 | contig 10208 bp, 26 predicted proteins | sample SaaInl1SG_22_DNA_FD_184646 | JGI IMG/M metagenome (GOLD analysis project Ga0209654, IMG submission 184646) | Marine microbial communities from expanding oxygen minimum zones in the Saanich Inlet - ESP_161SG_22_DNA (SPAdes) (version 2) | ecosystem: Environmental > Aquatic > Marine > Intertidal... | reverse complement strand
GTGAGCATCCCCGTTGAGAACCGTATCAGTGTATCCTTCGTCCTTGAGGTAATGAGCAAGTAATCTGATCTGATACGATGCACCATCGGCACTGATAATAACTTTATCATGAGGACAGACAAATAATTCTCTGATTTCTTTTCCATATACTGCATTCCCATTAGGTATATTAGCAATTACCTTATGTGAGTGACGACCTGTAGCTGTACCTAGATCCATTACGTCACCACGTAGACGACCATCTCCATTATGTTGTTCCATCCATCCCTGAAGAATACTTCTACGAGAACGTAGAGTATAGTAATCCGCAATCATATCAGCATGAGGATGTCCAATAGCCTTAATGTCTTTATCATTAAGCTTTGGTCCTGTCTTAATAAAGTCATTACCGATTCGTTTCCAATTCCACTCAGTCCATACAATACCTAGCTTCTCTAGATAAGTCTTAACAGAGTCTTGTTGACCCATACCCGCAGGAATAATTTGTTTACGTTGAAACTCTGTTCCGGCAGCCATAGGAGGCTCTGCTTTAAGTGCATCTTCAGGTGATACAGGCTTACCTAAGTATTCACTAATAACTCTAGCAGATACAGCGGTATACTCACCATTCTTTTTGTACTGAGGTTTCTTAGGTTCTTTATCTATTAACCTTTCAATATCACCAAGATGAGGTTCAATAGCCTCTTCCATGTCTTTCATCTTATTAGTGATTTCAGTTATAAGATTAGAACACTTAACAAAATCAAATAGCCAACCATTTATTGTCTGTTCAGACACATAGTAAGCCATCTCATGTTCCATACGTAATGCTTGAGCATACTTAGGATACTTATCTATCCATGTTTTAGCTTCATGCATAACATACTTATATACTTCTTCGTTAACAACACAGTCTTGTTTACAGTACTCTAACATCTCAGTACTATACTCAGAGAAGTCATGAAAGTCTGTCTTAGGTTGCTTAAGGAATTCACCCCATGCGCTCAAACTATGCTTACGATTAAGTCTTTTATTAGGATAGTTGTTCATACGAGATACAATAAGCGTATCTACTATCTTAATACTCTTAGGTACTTCATATCCTAACACTTTCTTTAATGCAGGTATATCATAACGAACACCATTATGTGCTATGAGTGTTGTTACATTTTGTTCAATCCAATCAGGCATATCTTCAAGAGAAGGATAAGATGGATCGTCATCAGTAAATACTGTGAAGTCATCTGCTCCTACTTTCTTAAAGACTACCATCCATATCTTACTAATAGTCGGTAGTAAACCATCAGCTTCAATATCAAATATATACTTTGACATTAAGTTTCTCCTTGAGTTTATCACTCATCTTTTGAGGCTAATAAACGAGACATAATTTCATTATCATCTTGTAAGCCAGTGGTATGCTTCATTAATAAATAAATAATACCTTGTTCAATAATAATATTAGATTCTTTATCAGTAACATTTTCTAAATCAAATGTAACCATGTCTGTTTCTTCATCATAAGACGCTATGTCTAGTATCTGTAACAACGCTGAATCCTCCATTCTGTAATACTTGTTCGTATATATTCCATAGTTTATTAAATCGCATTTCATTTAGCTGATGTAAGCCTATGAGAACATTTATGGTTTCATCTTCATCTATATCTTCTATGTTTTCATAGAGTAATTTAAGATCATCAGATATCTGCCATGCTTTCATAATAGCCTCTTCTAAATTAAAACGATCTATAGGTCTATTATCATCTACATCGTAATGCAAGCCATTAATAATCATATATTTCTCCTGTGATTTTAATAAAGCAGTTTATAGACATGCTTAGGTCTTTATACTAATTATGCTTATGGTGCATAATAAGCTTTTACTTCTATTAAAGTTTCTTCTTTAATTTCTTCTAGGCAAGCTTCAACATCTTCAAATACTCCTTGGAGATAAGAGTAACTGTCTGTATCTCCAGTCTTAGCTAACAAATTAGCGACATGAAGCTTTTGATTAGCGACTTGACGCAGTAGAAACTCAATTGAAGTCTCTACTACGTGTTGTCTGTTGATTTTGCCTGAAGAATGTTGTTCTTCAGTCATCGTCTTTCATATCCTTAAAGAAATCTTCAATGTTTTCTTCAGTGATTTCTGTAGCATCTCGTAATGAAAAACAAATACAAGGTTCATCATCAATCATTGAAGCGATTTCAGCAAACCCTTTAGCTAACATTACAAATGGGAATGCTAGAAACTCTCTCATAAGTACCCCTTAAAATGTAGGCTCATCAGTTTCAACATCAAAGTCTACTTCATTTCCTGAATCAACATAAGGAACTAGATCAGTAATTTGTAAAGCACTTAACATTGCTGCTGTACCTGAGCGACCACCTACTTTATACTCATAAGAAAACACTTTGATGTTACCTTTAGAGCCATTACCGATTGGATCTGTTAGCTGCGCTTTAGCAGCATCAAGTACTGTTGGTCCTTCCATTGGTTCTCCTTTAGCGTTAACAGTTTTACGCTTAACATTACCAAAGAAATAACCGTCATCATGCTTCTTAAGGTTAATACCTAAATCAGCGAGTTCTTTTACTTTGTCCTCATCACTTGTTCGTACTTGAATGTCATAAATCTCAGTACCGAAAGGTGAATGAGGCTTATACACATTAGCCCAGTAAATTTCTAGATCACGAACAATAGCTACTTTACTTGATGAATCTTTAGACATTAATATTCTCCTAATAAATAAAATAACCCGATCAACATGTCCTTATGTCAATCGGGTTTCAGAAATGGAACTTTTGGTGTTCCTTAACCATGCGTCTAACGCTTAAAACTATCCTTAAATATTTCTTCAGCGTCATATACACTACCATTCTCTTGTATCTTATAGTCTTCATAGACAGCAACAACTTCACGGTAGAATTCTTGTTGAGCACCTGCAAGAGCACCCATAACAGACTCCAGATCAGCATACCGAACTGGATGATCTTGGTTTGTTAACATTTGATGAATCATTTCAGCAATTAAGTACTGTAACTCACCGCCATTAATAGGTATTGGTATACCTAAGTTTTCGAAATGATTTCGAGATTGTATATTAACATAAGGCATTAATGATATCCTTAAATTGTTTCTTATGACTACGAATTGTAGCATTTTTACCAAAGATTCTTTGGATCATGCAACCCATAGTAACATAGTTAACTAAGTAATCATACTTCTTAGAATCAGGACGATAACCAAAGCGATTATAAGGTTCATCTTTCCAGTCTTCTATGATATCATTAAACAATGGATCATAAGAATACTTAGCTGATTTAGTTTCATAAGTCATTACAGGCTTGTGACCTGCTTTAAGGCGTAACTCAGTTTGTTTCTCATCAGTTGAGTGACCGATAAACATTAAGAACATAATATTTCTCCTTAAAAATAAGATATAACAGCATCTATAGCTTCATCAAGATCAGTATAGATCTCAGTAGAGAAGTTATAAATGAATGGATGCTTGAAATGCCCCTCATCCATGAGAGTAATAATAACACGACGATCACGTTGTGCTAAAGCCATTTCAGCTACAGTACCCCATCCTTTACCTGGAATACTGTCTTGAAGATTACATAGCAATACTTTACTACGAGATATATCTTCAAGATCCTGTTGAACAATGCGATTACGAATGTTTGCATCATTAAACCTTGAGTGCCAAAGACCTCTACGAGTAGGGTCTAATACAGGAATACCAACTAATTCTAATTGTTTAGTTGCATCTTTTCTCCATGTAAGCATGGAAGCAGCATCACACTGCTCCATCTTACCTGCTAAGTAAACGTGATTACGCTTGCTCATTATCATCTTCCTCTTCTTCTTTTAAAGCCATTAGAAGTTTATGAACCATATTATTAGTATAATCTTCAAAAACTTTATAATCAGGATATTCTAATAACATAATAACACCATGACGATACCCATATAGCATAGTGCCATAACGGATTTCCCATTTATCACTATAGCTATCATACTTAAATGAATGCTCAGAGTTATGTTCAGCTAATGCTCTTAATACTTCTTTACGAATTAAATCTTTAGCTTTATTTAATTGAATTTGATTATTAATTTCCATTACTATTCTCCTTTAGTTTTGATTTCATTGATAGCATCTATAGCACAGAAGGCATAACCTGCTATGTCCATTATACTATCAATGTGCTGTGGTGTAGACACTAAACGTGCTACTTTAATTAACACCATCATAATCATTGTATCTTCTGGTTGAAGATCATTACGATTAGGGTGATGCTTCAGGTAAGCATTGATTAAATCAGATGCTATACCATGATTATGTCTTGGAGTACCGTAGTCATCACCACGAGACTCTAAGACTTGTTTCATTTTGTCTATAGCTTCAAACCTAGACATAGATTCTTTAATTGCACTCATAATTACCTCATTGCGATTAAAGGTAACACCCATAATACTGTTATTAATATAACAATATTAAAAAAGTATTGAGTAGCTTCCATTAATCATCCTCATTATCATTAATAACTAACCACCATATGCAAAATAATAATCCACATACAGCGATTAGCCCCCATTGAGTACCTAAGTTAGCTAAGTGCTCACTCATAAGTCATCCTCATCGTAATCCCTGTAGTCCTCATAACGAGCGTCTCCAGTTATACCATCATAAGCTATAGCGTCCCATACATCTCCATTTTTATCAAGTAAGTTAGAGATATCTGGAGAGCCTTTATCCTGATCTATTAATTCAATAGATTTTAGAATTATATTATCAGGCATCTCAGGATAATTAGCTTCATAATACCATGTACCTTCAAAGAGATACCAATTATCTTCGGCGTCCCACCAGTCATGGCTACATATATAAGTACCTTCTTTCATTCATCATCTACCTCTTGTATTAATATATCCCATTCATCCTCAGTGATACCAGTCATAATAAACTCTCTATCACTTATAGATAAATAAGGAAATACATCTTGTATAAAAGCACCATTAGCCCACTCATCTAATTGCTCTTGAGTAATATCAAGTTCACGATAAGTAGTCTTACCAGAGACCATAGATGTTCTTTCAATCAACATCATCACCTTCCTCATCAGCACCCCAAGCATCAAGTTTATCTAAGTAATCTTGATAAAGCCATTCAGCTCTTTCTTCAGGAGTTTCTTCAACATCATATCCTACTATTTCTCCATTAGAATTATAGATAGGTATTCTACTCATTATTAAGCTCCTCTACATGTGCATAAGGATTTTGAAGATCTCTTCTATCTATATTATAAATTTCATATTCTATTTTCTTAAAGCCTTTTTGAATATCAATTAAGGCTTCATCAAGATTTTCAGAATCATATTCACCTGTATCATGTAAATCAGTAATAGCACTTTTAAGTTTATTACTAATTAACATTAGATTTTCCTTAATACTTACTCTTTTCATTATAAACCTCCATAGACATTAATGTCAAAGTCATCATCATCTTCATCAAGCAAACTATCTATATCAGACATCATCATATTAGTAATTTCTTCTATTACAATATCTTGTACCTGAGCTGATGACATACCTTCCCAAGGTTTAAGATCATAACTTGCTCTGATATCTTCCCAATTAAATTCTTCGTAGATATCTTCAAGGTCTGCTGAGTACTTAATTGTACGAACTAATTCTATACGCATAATATTTCTCCTATTAATTTAAAGATGAGCAGTTTAAGGACATGCTCAGGTCCGAGGGAATCCCCTGTAGACACCTTAGAAATCTACAGTAGCTTCGGGATTATACTCTACAAGATCAGTTACTTGTAGTGCAATGAAGATAGTAGAGATACCACTACGAGCACCTTTAGTCCAAGCATACTGATATACTTTAACTTTACCTTTAGAACCATTACCTACAATGGATGGTTCAACAGGCTCTTTAGAAGCATCTAGTACCTTAGGTGACTCATAGGTCTTACCTGAAGGACTATAAGCCCACCTCTTTAGGTTAACATAGTACTCTAACCCTTCTGGAGTCTCTTTAGACTTCACATTTAAGTCTTGTGATGTCCAAGTCTCAGCAACATTAGAGTCACTAGTAACAATCTGAACTTCCCAAGCATCACCAGATCCAAATGGATTTACTGGCTTAGCTAGTTTAGCCCAACGAAACTCACAGTTATTGATGATACGAGTTACTGTATTTGACATAATATGTCTCCTTAAGTTTAAGTTTAATGACACCCTTATGGGTATCCCTGAGTAGACTCTAAGAATCTACTCTAGGATACTCTTTATACATACTTATATAGAATATATCACATAACTCTAATAAGTACAAGGGATCTGTATAAGGAACAGAAGAAATAAACTCTTCCATTACTGTCTCTAGTATGTCTAAAGAGTAGATAGGATAATAAGCTTCCCTATAACTCTGTAATAACATATAAGTATTAGTATCCATTAGAAATCCTTTATCTTAAGTACATACTCTTTAATAGTATCATCTATCTCTCCCATAGATACACCATCAGAGTACTGTTCACACACCTCAAAGATAAGATCACAGTACCTATTAGCTACCCCCTTTTGAGCCTCATGGTAACTCTTAAGTAACATATCACACCTATTTATCATTGCTAGTTTATTACTGTTCACTGCTATTGTCCTCCCAGTGTACTGAGGTTCTCCCCTAGGTTACTCTTAATATACTCTTAATATATATTAAACTTCACCCGGAGGGAACCCCCCTTTCCTTAACCATGCTACTAGCACTTAGTTGATTTCCAAGGTCTTTTTAGTAAATCAAAAGAACTAGTTAAAGAATCTAATTGAGCCTTATAGTTGTACCAGTATCTTCTTACAGTAGGTTCTTCTCTATTTAGTTCTGCTGCTATTTTAGCCCATGAGTAATTATTATTCTTCATATATCTTAACATGCTTTTCTCATGGTGAGCCCACCTACGACCTCTTCCGGGTCCACTCTCTCTATTTTCTACATTGTTAGCCATTACTTTTTCCTCTTGTTACCATAAACATAATCAGTGTTAATTAATTTCTCACGGAGAGCTAACAGTGCTGCTCTGTGTGTCTTACCATAGCCTTTATTATTGTACACTATAGCAATCCATTGGTTATCCTCTTCTACTAAGCTGACACCAAAGTTTTGCATGAAGTTTACTAAGGTTGTATCTGAGACTTTATCCCTCTTGATCCATGCAGGTGTCATTTGGGTGTAGAAGTCGTCTGTATCTGTGTAATCGTTCATGATATTTCTCCCCATCCAGCTGAACGTAACCACTTATTATCTGCTTTAGAGTTAGCCTCACGTTGCTTTCTAGTGTGCTCACAGTTATCACATAGTAATAACTGACCATGAATACCAGTAGTACCGCAATCAGATTCGACTGGACGATAGTCATATTCTGATGGGACATACTGGGTTACTTTGTGTGTGCATTTAGACATTTTATTCTCCTTTAGGTGGCTCTGGATAAGGCATCCAGTGTGTTACAATACTAGCATCGTCTTCACCAACAGTGCAACAATTTCCGCAAACATCATCGTAATACCAACAAAATCCATTACGTTTCCATTCACCAGACTCATTCTCTTGGTAGTCATCTTCTAGATAACACCAACCTACAACTCTTGGATTGGTATCATTCAGGTGACGTTTAATAACTACCAAGTAACTTTGGCTTTTATCATTAGGCATACGATCGGAACATTTAATCCATTCCATGATATTTCTCCTATCATTTTGTTTGTCCTCGGAAGACCCTACAAAGACCCTCCAGATTACCCACGCCTCGCATAAGTAACCTTGCAAGATCCTCTAAATAGCCTTAGAATGTACCCAGAGTGCTCCAGAGTGCCACTCTCTCGGACACTCTAGATGCACTTATGGGCTACTTATTACACATTCTTAAGCACTTCTAAGGCAAACCCGTATGGATTTGACTGATACGCTTGATATTCCTTTAAAGACACCTCACGCATATCTACACCATCACGTATTACTTCGTCTATCCACTGATGCACCTCAGTGTCTGACATCTCTGGTGCTTCTTTACGTAGATTCTTTACAGCTTCTACCATGCGTATTGTTAAGCTTTCCATAATGTTTCTCCTATGGTTTATTCAGCCGAAATGACTGGCATAAGACACCTCTAAAGAGATGCCTTATAACTGTCATTTAAGACATAGCAGCTTTGTCAGCAAATGCTTGCTTTAAAGCTCTGTCTAAGTCTGATTCTTCGTGATATTCGAATGAACCGAACCAACGATTAGGATCAAATCCACCAAATGCCTCAAAGACAACAGGAAATTTACCCTTCATTCCACGAAGAAGCTCATCACAAAAGGCTAAACGTTCTTCATTATTAGAACCATAACGATAAAGATGACACATACGAACACGACCATCAGAGCATGTAGCAAAGATAGTATGTCCACGATCATGCTTTACCGATTTAAGTTCTTCAATAAAAACTACTTCAGACTTACGTGAAGGCATACCAGCATTCTTAACGTCAAACATAATGTTTCTCCTTTAGTTTACGTTAATGACCTATCTCATCAGTGTATGGAGGTCATCCCATACAGACACCGGGGACGGGTTAGCTAGACCCAGAGGGATGTCCCCGGTATGTTTCGAATTAAAGAGTAAACAATGATATCATACAACATACAGCACCAAATGTTAATGCCATAGATGCTCCAAAGATTTCTTTAACATCACGTTGCCATGAACCAATTATAAGCCAAGGTAAACCTATTATGATGAAAGAAAAAATTCCAATAGTAGAAAACAAAGTGAATAGAAAATTCATAATACACCTCCTAAGTGTTAATTGAATTAAGGGGGTTCTAATGTATAATCAGGTACATTAGAAATAGGATTCATTTTTAAACACACACAGAGGAACCCCAAAATTTCCCAAGGGGGCCATCAAAATAAAAATCACAATATTTTAAAACTCTTTATTTTTCAATAAGTTATTAGAAGCATGGTTAAGGAAAAACTTCTAGAATATCAAGAAGTTACCAAGGGGGCATTAATGAGTGAACACAAATTAAACAACAGACAAAAATTAGAATTAATCAAAGAAAAGAAAAGACGAGAAAAACAAGAATATTACAAAGATAACTTTGAAGACTTTGCTAAAGATCACATTAAGATTATTACAAAGGATTCATCTAAAGGATTTGTATCTTTTGAGTTTAATGATGCTCAGAAGGTTATTAATGAACAACTAGAGCAACAATTAAAAGATACTGGAAAGGTACGAGCTATTATTCTTAAGGCTAGACAACAAGGTATTTCTACTTATTGTGCTGCTAGGGTATTTTGGAAGACGTATTATAATGCTTACACCAGGTCAGTCGTTATGGCTCACGATAGCCCTACTTCAGATGCTTTGTTTGCTATGTCTAAGAATCTTATTCAATATATGGATGATGATATTAGACCTTCCTATAGTAGGTCGAATGCTAAAGAAATCCAGTTTGAACATAACAATGCGGGTTATAGATTATATACTGCTGGCTCACCCGAAGCAGGTAGGGGAACTACACCAACAATTGCTCACTTATCAGAAGTTGCATTTTGGCAGCATGATGAAAAGATTCTTGCGGGTTTATTCCAAGGGATATCCCAAGCTGATAACACAGAGGTTATCCTTGAATCAACTGCAAATGGAGCTACAGGGGAATTTTATAGGCTCTGGAAAGGAGCAGTAGAAGGAAAGAATGGTTATATCCCTGTATTTGTTCCTTGGTTTCTTACTGAGGAATATAGATTAACTCCTCCCGGTGAACTAGAATACACTGAGGAAGAAGAGAAGTTAATTGAGAAGTATAACTTAGATGATGCTCAATTATACTGGAGACGATTTAAGATTGAAGAATCGGGGGCTAGGAAATTCCAACAAGAATATCCTGCAGAACCTGATGAAGCCTTTATTGTATCTGGATCGAATGTATTTAATACTGAAATAGTTAATGATATGCTACCTAAAGCACCCCGTAAACGTTTAAGATTTAATGATGAATTTGGATCTTGGGATGATAACAAAGAAGGGGAATTACAAGTATGGATACCTCCTACGTTTGATGCTAAATATGTTATAGGGGCTGATGTATCTTTAGGTACTAATCAAGATTATTCTATAGCTACAGTATTTAATCCTGAGCGTCAACTATGTGCTATGT
>Ga0209654_1003216_pt1 | contig 10216 bp, 12 predicted proteins | sample SaaInl1SG_22_DNA_FD_184646 | JGI IMG/M metagenome (GOLD analysis project Ga0209654, IMG submission 184646) | Marine microbial communities from expanding oxygen minimum zones in the Saanich Inlet - ESP_161SG_22_DNA (SPAdes) (version 2) | ecosystem: Environmental > Aquatic > Marine > Intertidal... | reverse complement strand
TTGATCCACAGGTTGTTTAATATACCACTCTGGCGAACGTAACCCGTTTGTAGTAACACTTAGTCGCTGTAGTCGTTGACTTGCACATTCTAAAATATCATTAATTTTAGGATGTACAGTTGGTTCACCGCCTGTTAAACTTAGTCTTATAGGTTTGCTAATTTTTTCTAATTCATAGATTGTATTAACCATAACATCTAGGTCAGTGTGAGGACTAAAGTTATCGTGTATTTCAGCAGGGCAGTAAGCGCAATCTAAGTTACAGCGTTTTCCAATATTCCATTCGACATGAATACTGGTATGGTGACCCCAACGATTTTCTATGCTATGCATATGGCTTAAACTCTGGTGTAGTATCGAGAAAAGACTGACTGCGACTTGCATCCAATCTTTTATTGTATTCGATAGTGTCTTGCCATAAATTACTTTGGTCGTTTGCTTTGATAAAATTAATTATTCCGTCTATTTGACCTAGTGTAATATTTAATAGTATTGGATTTTCTTTTACATAATAAAAGTTAGGCACATCTAATTTTATAGCTTCTAATCGTCTAATTGCTTCTAACTTTAACTCCTTGGGCAATGCTTGTGGACAAAGTACTCTAGGATAGTTTACCATATTAGTATAAAACACAATTCCTGTATCGTCTAAAAAGTGTTTTATCATTTTATCAAGTATTAACACATTGCTAACTTGAACTGCAACTGCGCCTACTATTCTTGTAATATTAGGAAAGGTTTTAAATATTTTGATGTTAGCTTCTATATCTTCAAATTTGCCATTACCTCTGATGTATTCATAACTATCGCCAATACCGTCGATACTTACGTTAAGAGCAATACTTTTAAACTTAGGCCAATAATCATGTATTGTTCTGCCACCTTTGATTCCTGTAGTAGTTCCGTTTGTAGCATATTTTAATTCTATCTGATCACCGTATGGTGCTAGCATATCTAAAATTCTATAATGCTGCGGGTCCATTAGCGGTTCGCCGCCAGCGAACTCTACACGTCTAAAATAAGGCAACAGCTTTTCAAAAGAATCCCACCAGTTAGGGTTATCATCAAATTTATCTAGGTAAGGCTTTTTCATAAGGTTGAGTTTACGTATTTCTTCAACCATATAATTGCCTTCTTTTATATAGAACTCTTCTACGGTATCATAGTCATTCCAGCTAGTACTATCCATAGGGTGACACATACGACATTTTAAATTGCACAAATTGTTAAGTTTGATTTCCATAGTAGGAATTTCAAAAGGCATACTATAATCGTCTTGTAGTGCGTCTAGTGCATCTGGGTATAAGTTGACCCTAGCTTCGGGTATTACCCCTGCTGTATGACGCTGTCGTAAGCTCTCTACGCCCTGGTCTTCTAGTGCAAAGCATGGAGAGCATTCTTTAGGACGTTCGTCGTTTAACACTTGCATACGAATACGTTTCATTGTATCGTTGTTCCAAATTTCTTCAAGCGTTTGTTCTTGTATATTTCCTACAGGATGGCTACGGCAACAAGCCATAACTGCTCCGTCGCTACGAGTAGCAAGACCTGTAAAAGGATGCATACAAAAAGTACATGATTTACTCTGCATTATCTACTGCCCAATCTCTTTCTCTACACCAAAAACATTCATTACATACAGGAACTAATTCGCCTTTTTTGTAGTTTTTATAATCTAACCAATCAAACGTTCCTTCACAACTTCTTGTAATGTTAAATAATTCTACAACATTCTCTCTTTTATACATGCTAATAATTATATCCTTGCTTATAAATCTAAAAGGATGTATAGCAAGTTTTCCCATATGTTCCATTATAAGTAAATGCTTGTTGTCATCTGTAGGAGTAATGTTTCGCTCAGCCATTCCTCCTAGATCCTCGTCTGGATTTTTAGTTACACCATTATAATATGCATCGATATTATTTTTAAAACATACGTATTCTGCAAATGCTCTTATTTGTATGTTGTCGCCACTTACTATTTTGTTATATTCGTCTTTAATGCTAGGACCAATAACGCCATATTCGATATCAGGAGCAATAAAGTTTCTATGTAGTTCAAAGTTTATTTCTGGAAATTTTTCTTTAATCCATGCTATAACACATTCTGCATCGTGTTCTTGCCAAGGTTTAGTTTTCCAGCATCTTACATTATTAACAATATGAACTGTTTGACTAGTAACTTCTTTGCACAAGAGATATAGCAGTAAAGCACTATCTGCGCCACCGCTCACACTTACAGCAATATTATTCCATTTTTTGTCAAAAAATAAATTCATTTTTCTAAGTACCTTAGTAATGGACTTAACCCTACAGGATAACCATTACTTTCTTTGGCAATATGTATACTATTAGTTTCTTCTAAATTAAAATCTTTACAGATTTTTGAATAGTTTTCTAAATGAGTACTCCAAAGATGTCCGGGTTTAGTATTTCTTAAAAAATGTAAACCTACCATTGCAAGTACTCTATTATTCATACGAAAGTCATTCATAATGCTAATTGAATCTGTAGTGTCCCTTGACCAACGCACACCGATCCTGTTCCACCCTAGTCCTAATCCTTTGCTTAAACTAATAGCAACGCTTTTTATAGCAGGATGATTAAAATTAAAATTAATATTTCTTGAACAAGTAATCCACGCTCCGTCTATATGTACAGGTATATTTTTATTATAGCACAAGTCTAACAATTTGTCAATGTCTTGTATAATGTCTCCTGTGCTAGGAAACGGCAATGCAAGTATAAGAGGAACGTTATCTTTTAGTGTATCTATAGTAACAGGCGTATTTCCTAATCGTTGGTGGTATCTGTAATCACCTTTTAACACTTGTACATTGCCAACTATGTATTGGTTGTCTATAAATTGTGTACAACCAATACAGATATCTTTTCGACTGAATGCTTCGAATCCTGTCAAATCATTTTGTGGCATTAGCTGAATCCAAGCTTCGCACTCTTCGATAAAATCTTTATATACCTGATCACTAGTATCTTTACTAAAGTCATTTTGCATAACTTCTTGTATTAGATGTTCTATAGTTTTATCAATTAATGGTTGCGGCCTGTCAGTGTCTAGCCAGTCTTCTGTATAAGTTGTTGCTGTAATTACGTTCACATTGTATTTACCCGAGTTAACTGCGCACATAAATATTTTTATGCTAACGATGACACAATATAATGTTCCGCCTCTCTTCCTTAAAGACGGGTTAGATTCAATACCTTCTGAATCTTTTAGGACTGCAATTAATAAACCTACAGGAAATTTTTTCTATGATCCTTGGGTTATCGATGACGAGTTTAAAGGTACAGTTTGGCATAAAATATATGATACACTTCCTGAAACTAACAAAGGTGAAGCAAGGCTAATACAATTAAAACCTGGAGAATGTTATCAATCACATGCAGATATAGATGATAGGTATCATTTAAATCTAAGCGGCAATAATTGTTTTTTAATAAATTTAGAAACTGAAAAACTAACGCCTTTAAATTTTGACGGTATTTGGTGGGAAATGAATGCAGGCAGTGTACATACTGCGGCAAATTTCGGAAACAGAATTAGATACCAATTAGTAATAAGAAAGTTACTTAACAGGATAGAATTACAAGAGCCTGTGGCAGTTAGTGTTACTATTCCAAAAACTGTAGATCAAGAAGATTGTAGATATCTTTTTGATCAAACAATAAGTCCTTGGTTAAACTATGCAAATAAAATGCATTTGATACAAGACTTTCAGTATACGCCTAGAAAAGTTAATTTTAAAACAACAAAACAAGCATTAAACGACCTTAAAGAAATAATACCGCCGGAGTTTAAACTAGATGTATAATAACACAGAATGGAAGTATCTTTATAAAATAGATAAAGATCATCTAACTGAAAATATTGAAACTAATCTCCTATATACTCCTTACTATTCTAATGGGATTTTAAAAATTAGTTTTGATCATACTTCTTATTATCAAAACGAATATCTGACTAATAAAGGCTTAATTAGAAATTACACTCCAGAATTAGTAAAGTTCTTTTTTAATAGAGAAATTTATTTTTTAAAGAAGCTAAAAAATAAACCATATGCTCCGACAATAATAGACATAAACAAAGACGAGCAGTATATACTAATAGAATTTCCTGGCGAAACTCTTAATCAAATTGTTTATACTGATAGGAGTTTAAACAACGAACTTCCTAATTGGAAAGAACAGTTAGCATTTATAGTTAAAGATTTACATAATTCGGGCTATTATAAAACAAGTTTGTATCCGCATTGTTTTTTTATACAAAACGGTGTTTTAAAAACTTTTGATTTTTACGGTTGTGCTGAACAATCTAATCCTTTTGTTAAATTGTCAGATATAGAAGGTATGATGGGCCCGGGTTCTGTTGAAAGATTTCAAAGGGCTACCGAAGGACCTCTATTAAACATAGAAATTTTTTACAAAGAGGCCTTAAAAACATTTATCCAATGGCCCGATAACTATCTTTCAACAATTTATAAGGAAATTTACAATGAATAAAATAATAGATAATATTAGTAGTATAATAAATTTAACCGAATTAAAAAATTGTTTTGATGCTGCAATACAAGAAAATTCTAGTATTAAAAAACACGGACGTCCAGAAACTTGGATAGAATCGGCTGAGGCCGACGAACCATTGCCGGATGAAGTTAAGGCCCCTTGGCAGAAATATATTGATAGGTTAGATGCAGCAAGTTATGAATTTGGCGGCGCCCTTTGGCACATGTTTTATGCAGGAGAGCATTTCCCACAAGAAATTGAAGATACACTTTGCAAATACTTAAATGTAACACCTACATGGACAGTTGGACATACTGTTCCTCCCGGCGGCAATGTTCCGTTGCATATTGATAATAACAATTATTCTAAAGAATTTAAAAAAGACTTAGTTCGGTATATTTTTCAGTTCGGTAACATATCCCAAGGTCAGGTATTAACATTAGAAAACAGTAGTTTTCATATGTTGAATGAAGGTGATTTAATAAAATGGGGAGACCCTGAGGGCTGGCACGGTGCAGCAAATTTTGGTTTTGAAACTGCTTACTATTATTCTATAGAAGGAACTGTGAACAGTGAGTAATTATATAGGCAACTGCTCACATGTTCTAGATTGGAATAATTTTTTATCAAATTTAGATCAAGGAATTACTAAATTCGGAGATCCATGGAAATGGGTAAATCCTTTAAGTGATCCAAACTTTCCTATTACTCCTGATATGAAATCTTATGTTAATTCTACAGTAGAAAGACTTGGTCATAACTTTAACTATTCAAGTACATTATGGCATATATATCGCCCTAATGAACATTTTGCAAACGAAGTTGTGTCTGCTTTATCAACACATTTGAATATTACTCCCACTATGGCAAATGCGTACAGAGTAGAACCAGGGTGCAATTGTCCTATACATATAGATCCGCAAGATAAAACTGACAACAGATGGAACAAATTAAAACGATATACTTGGCAAATTAATCAATCTAGTATAGGACAAGTGTTAATAATTGGCAATCATGCATTACATATGTTAACTCCGTGTGACATGTACGAATGGGATAGTGTTGACGAATTACACGCTGCAACAAACTGCGGCCCAGATACTGCTTATTACTTCTTGATAGAAGGATATTTAAATGATTAACTGGAATAACATAATAGCAAATCTATCTAACGGTATTGATATATTACCAGATCCAAAAAATTGGAATCTTAATACAAAAGGATATCAAGAAATATTAGACTTATGGATAAAAGCAGAATATAATTTTGCATCAATTAAGTGGACAAATTATTATCCAGATACGCACTATTCAAAAGATGTTGAAACTTATTATGCAAACGAACTAAATGTAAAACCTTTGCGGTCGTGGATAAGTAGTATCGCACCTGGATATACAGCACCTTGGCATTGGGACGTTGATGATAACGAAGATGACTATGTTGCACAAGGAGAATTAGTAAGATATAGTATCTTTATTCAAGACGGAAAACCAGGACAAGTGTTTATGATTGAAAACCAATCATATTATAGTCAACCTGCGGGAACTATAGTTAAATGGAACAATTATAAATCCTGGCATGCAGGAGCTAATGCAGGTCTTACACCTAAATATATGTTTCATTTAATCGGAGTCGTAGACACTTAATTGTAATGTGATTCTAGGATTCATGCTAATATTAACAACACCGTGATAAGAATCTGGTCGGTCCCATTCAAACAAGTCTCCTGCCTTATAGTCTGTTAATAAGAAATTATCTTCTACAAACACATGCCCTGGCTGATAGTCTAGTAATGGCATTGTATAACGAATACAATTTTTTGTCAACTTAACATGCGGGTCAAAGTGCATAGGCTGCATTTGCCCAGGATTTAGTTTAATAAACCACCAGTGATGATCTTTTCTTTCTAACGGAATGGGCATTTGTATATCTAAATTTTTAAGACATTCTGTTTCTTTAGTGTACTGGCAAAAATGATGATTACCGCTTGGATAACCTGCTTTTTCTACAGCAATACGAGCTTCGTCAAAATCGGGATTATTCCGCCATTTTTCAGGTTGATACACTGGAGTTAAATCGCCGTCGTTAATTAATAACGTTTCTAATAGTTCGGCAGTAATCCAGTTTTTAAAGTTTCCTAAAAACTTCATTAATAATACTCCAATCCGTCGATGCCTAATACTTTTTTAAACTCAGGTGTAAACTTACAATCAATGCGCAGTCCGTATTCTACTTCTTTGCTAGACTCTCCGCCGTGCCAGTCTTGATCATTCCAAAATGCTGCATTACAGTTTAGATAGTACTTGTTTTGTTCTTCAGGATCCCATATATAAAATCCACGCTTAGTTCGATAACGTATGTGTATAAACTCGTTATTGTGCGGACTATATTGCTTGTCGTCCATAACACCGTTATTAGCATCTAAATCTCTATGTTCAAATGCCTTACCGTTATGATCGCAATGAAAGAATATCACTCTTCCGATTTGATTGATGATTCCTGTGTCTTGTAAGTTTTCAACCCACTCAACAACACCCGGAAAGTAAATTGCTTCTTCAGTCTTTTGACGTGTAGCATTCCTTTCATTCCAGTCTCCTTCGTTCCATAAAAAATAATATATGTATGGGTCATTAGCGCCCATAGTTGTTTTTAAGTATCTTGTAAAAATATTTCGTTGTTTATAATCACTAAAGTCTGTAGGTAAAATTTTATTGCCTTCTATTTTAATAGGATCATTTTCTGCCAACGCCTGATATTCTTCCCATGCTTTGTAAATAGGTTTCCAGTCAATTTGATAACTCATGTCGTCTAACTTAAAACCGGGTTCCATCCAAGTACCTTCTTTTGCATAGTCACGTGCTAACGCAAATCCTCGACACATTTCAGGATGTAATTTTTTAAACCCCTCTATATCTATATGTGGATCTAAATTAATGTATGGTTTATTTCCTATGCCTCTAATCATTTTCTAATGTACCTTTCCGGGACTGTATCTTTTAGTGTTTGATTATTGTTAATAGCAGCATCTCTAAGCATTACTTGATGCATTAAATTTGTAACAGGAACTCCTGGTACAAAACTCCCCCATGGCCCGCATTTTAATTCATCTAAATCTACGTTAGTGGCATCAGCCCATTGTATTAATCGATGATGTAACCCGTTAATTTCAACAGTGTAGTGATAGATATTGTCATCTGCTGGAATTTTATTCCACGTATATCCTAATTCTCCGCATTGTCTAAATACTTCATACACAATGTCAGACAAAAACATTCCATCATCGTCTGGTGATCTTCCAATATCTGCTCCGCCTCTAATTCTAAAATGTTCTGCAACATCTTTAAAGGTCTGAATTTCTTCAAGTATAAATTTAATTTGATCTAGGCTTTCTAACGTATAGTTAATATTTTTTATTCGTAAACCTAACTTAGAACAATTTTTAATACCATTTAATTGTCTTGTATGAGTACGTTCGCCTTGATAGTCCGGATGATTTAATCCTATAGTCACAAAGTCAACGCCAGAGTTAATAAGCTCTTGTACATAAGTTTCGTTATCTAATATTACACCATTTGTTAAAATATTAACTTTTCTAGGCTTTTGATTAGTTTTAATGTGTAAATTTTTTATTACTGTTATTAATGTACATAAATCTTTTCTCATAGTAGGTTCGGCACCTGCTAGTGTAATAGATTCTCCGTCGTCAGGAAAAGATTGTATTTGATCTATAATACTACCAATTGATTTATCTATCTTTTTGTTATCAGGAACTTGGTAACAATGTGGACATTTTAAGTTACATCGATCTGTAACTTCTATAACATATCCTGAGGTATTATACGCTTCCGGTGCGTGTTCTAAACTTTCTGCAAAAAGTATTTCCTTTTCGATCATATACACACTTGTTCCGTGTTCGGGACATGTTTTAGATATCATTAATGCACGATCGTCTTGAAACTTCTGTGCTGGTATATGTCTGTAACATATTTCACATAAAGATGTAGTTGGACCTATTACAGATTTCATTTTAAATCTCCGTTAGCCATAAATGGAATAGTTATACGTGTTGCTCCGTTATTCCAATTGCTAGGCTTTTTTGCTACTATTTCGTGATTCATCCATCCTGGCCAAAGTACAATATGCCCAGGTTCTAATACAAGTTTTTTTCTAAGTGTTTCTTTATTAAATCTATTTAATACTTTTGGGTTATATAACTGCGTTCCGGGATGATCAAAGTATATTGTCTGCTCTCCTTTTACAAGCAAGTATAAACCACCGCTAATTAAATGATTGGTATGATTATGATTATCGCCTACACCTTCTACGTATCTCTGACCCCACATGACATCAACATACGGAATATATTTTTCATCAAGACCTAATATTTTCCAATATTTGCATAGATGAAAATTTATCTGCTCCATCATACTAGACATTTCTAAAACAGTATGTAATTTTTTACCAATAGGGTTCATGTGTTCGTATCTTGGAAATGTACTACGAGTCCATCCTGTTGATATCCAAGGAGGAATCAATCCGTCATGTTGCCAAAATAATTCGTCTAATAACGGAGTCATTGCAGTTAATGTTTCATCGTAACCTGTTACTTTTGCTGTGTATAAAGGACTATCGAATAAATTTTCTACCTGCATTGTTGCTCCTTTTATAGTATAAAATATTTATAATAACCAAGATTGTTTTTGATGCAAACTGAAGTTGATAACTACTTATATACATTATAGGATATAAAGCGTGTTAATTATCAATAAATTTAACAATGACAAATCTAAAATTTTGTCAGCTAGCTCTTTTTGGGTTAATACTGATAAAGGAAAATTTTTAGATATTACGTGCGGCAATACTGCATATATTTTTGGATATACTAACGATAGTATATTTAAAAAAATGTCAGAAGTTCAACAAGAAATTCCATTTTCTCTCGATCAGTCATGTTCATACGAAGATGACTTAGTGACAAAAATATGTGAAGGAACAGATTTTGTAAGTGCTGCTTGGGCTATCAGCGGCTCGGACGGAGTCGAAGTAGCAATATATACAAATGATAATTATTGGAAGCAAAAGGGTGAATACAAACCTAAAGTATTAACATTTAATCCTAACTATCATGGTTCTACCTACCTACCGCAAATTTTTAGACAGGACTACAAGGACACTAATAGGTGTACTGTAGTAGACGGCCCGGGTTGGACTAATATTGAAGATAGAGAAGAATTAGAAAATTTGTGTCTTGAAAGAGTACGTAAAGAATTAGAGGACACTCAAATTGGTGCAGTACTTATGGAAGGTGCTCCGTGGACTGAAAGATTTAGGCCTTGGAGCGAAAATTGGTGGAAACAAATTCGACAAATTTGCGACGACTTTGGTATAAACCTAATTGTTGATGATATCTTTGCAGGCATGGGAAAAGCTGGACATAAATTTACTCATCAAAATTACAACATAACTCCTGACATTGCTTGTCTCGGAAAATCATTAACTAACGGATTTTCGCCATTAAGTTGCGCATGTGCTACTGCAAAAATTACAGAATATGCTGCTAACGACTTTGAATACAGTCATACATGGTCTCCTAATATGGCTGGTATAGGTGCAGGGTTAGGCGTGTTTGAATTATTTGATATTAGTCAGATTGAACAAGTTAGTTTTCGTCTTGAAAAAATTGGTAAGAAA
>Ga0209654_1003215_pt1 | contig 10222 bp, 11 predicted proteins | sample SaaInl1SG_22_DNA_FD_184646 | JGI IMG/M metagenome (GOLD analysis project Ga0209654, IMG submission 184646) | Marine microbial communities from expanding oxygen minimum zones in the Saanich Inlet - ESP_161SG_22_DNA (SPAdes) (version 2) | ecosystem: Environmental > Aquatic > Marine > Intertidal... | reverse complement strand
GTGGGGAGCAATCCTGATTAGCCCTTTTTTGCGGAGGGGTGGCCGAGTGGCTGAAGGCGGCGGTTTGCTAAATCGTTGAAGGAGGAAACTCCTTCCGGGGGTTCGAATCCCTTCCCCTCCGCCATTTCTTTTCAGATGTTTGAAGCTATGCCTCAGTTTTGGGTGAGGTGGGGTTTTTACGTGGGGTGCGATTTAATTTTTCCAAGATGGCTTTATATTTGATTAGGGACTGAGAGCCTTTCAAAGCTGGAATTGAACTAAGATATCCATAATATCCTCTAAGCTTGTTTAGCTCATCTTCTGTAATAGTTTTTTGCAAAGATGCATTATGAAATGCGGCTCTAATTTGGTGCCGTTTATATCTCGGTGGCTGAACTTTCTCATTCACGACAAGGCCAGTTACAACTTGCCTATTATTGAAAGATACGATCCGGGTTTTTTTCAAATTAATGTTTAATGAGTACCACTCTTTTAACAACAACTTAGCCCCTTGAATTGCCTCTTTAACATTGTCCTTTCTATCCCCACTAATTGTTATATCGTCAGCATAACGAGTATATGTCAGGTCTTGTTCTTTGGTGGAAAAATCCATCTTCTTGTCAAATTCATAAAGTAGTGCATTAGATAAAATTGGGCTGGTTGGTGCTCCTTGGGGAAGAACATCTTTATATGTGCAAAGTTCTGATATTAGTTTGGCTTCCGAATCTTTATATCCATTATCTTTTAGAAGTTTTAGAACCAGATCGGTGCATATTGACCCAAAAAAATTTTCAATATCTATCGTGCCAACGAAGGTTTTGCCCTTGTGCAAACAGGCGTTACTGATAACAGACTTAGATTTGATAAATGATTTCACAGATGGATGAACTTTTAACGAGCTGAGGTAGTAATCCAGAAGAAATCTTTGAATGATTTTTAAAAAAACTCTTGGCCCATCTATCTTTCTATCTCCTCCATCCTTTTTCGAGATGGTAAAACTTCTATAGTAATGGTGCTTATGTTTAATTGTGCTAGAGATTAACTCATATGAAATCCCTATCATGAGACCGAGATTCTTTTCGTCAATTAAAAGAGCATCCAGATATTTAGGATTATTTTGCCCAATTCCTTTTGCAACAGGAAGTTGTTCAAGTCGATAGTATGAAAAAAATACAGGATACAAAATGTCACATGATGACGTTGAATAGCCAGTTTTCAAAAACTGCTCGTAGAAGCGAGGCCAGAAGGTTTGACCCGTAGGAACGACGGAAGCGAAGCTTCTGGCCTCGCTTCTTTTCGCTCGAAACCAATTTTCCATAAATGACGTAGCGTCATCCAATCCTTTAATAACATCATCATGTGACCCTCTGAGAGAAGCACGATTAGCATCCCGTAGCAACAACAATCGATTTTTATCTCTCGATTGCCTCAATTTTTTTGGGAGAGTTTCCTGCCCCTTTAAAGATAATGAATATATTGACGGCTTTCTATGTACTCTTACCAGCAACCCTTCCTTAGCGTAACTTCGGCATATGCGGAAAACATTACTTTCATTGGGAGCTTCAAAATAATCGTTAAATCTATCACAAATAATTTTGGTGAGTTCTTCGGGGCTAACTGGCTGCCAAATACCAATAATCCATAAAAGAAAATATGAATTTAAGGGTATCGGCATTATGCATCTCCATTCTTATATGGCGTGAGATGAATGGCCCTAAATGCCTCTAAGTCTTTAACAAGACTGGCGATGTCAAAATTATCAAAATTACTATATTCTATATTTCCGTTAGCTACTCTTAATACACTCAGAGGACCGTTGTTAAAATAGCTTTTGTCATCTTTATAATTTTCATCGGCGATAACATAAAATTTAACCTTATTCTTATCAATAATGCTGCTTTTTTGGTTTGCAAAATGCCAGTTGAAAAGTCCTAATTCGCAATGAGAACCAACGCTATCAGCAATGATTATGATAACTCTGCATTCAGGTGTTTGAACAAAATGAAGCTCATTTGTTTGGGCATCTGATTTGAATTTTTTTCTTAGTTCTTCCAACCCGTCATCCTCTCCAAGGACTACGCCAAAATGTTCCTTCTCAAGCTCCTCTTTTAAGCGTTTTCGTAACAGTGCACTTGCGCTGGGGCGCTTTGAGCATAGAGTAGGTCCGCAGAGAAAAACTAAAAATGTTGTGGTATTAATTTGATCTCCAAGTTCTTGAGCAAGGTTTTCAAACGTTTTGCTCTTCTGCTGATCAATATTATTCAAAGTTTCCTCCCCAGACCCCTCTCAGGCCAGTGAGAAAATCATGTCCTCAACACCATATTTTCAGGGAAACACCATCACTTTTCATGATTTTCGTTATTTCTTCTGGTTAAGCCTAATCCCATTAACCATTTGCGCCAAAGTTTGGTCATGGGCGGTTTATTAATCGCGTGCCGCTTTGAGCATCTGTAGAGCCTTAGTTCCTCTCAGATTGTGATTATATTGTGCATAATCAAAAGCGGTTTCGCCCTCGTTGGTTTTCGTTTTACCGTCCGCACCCACTTTGATCAGGGCAATAACAGTTTCAGCATTGCCCCAAAAGGCCGCCAAATGCAGGGGGGTATAGCCGGATTTTGTTCTGGCCTCAATATCTGCTCCCGCCTCTATCAAAACATTGATAGTTTTGGAATTAGCTTTCTTAGCCGCATCATGCAGGGGAACTCTGTCCCATTCATCTTTGGCATCTATGTCTGCTTTAGCTTTTATCAGGGCGATGACAGCCTCTACGTTGCCTAAAAAAGCCGCTATATGAAGGGAAGTTTTGTTGCCTTTCCTGGCCTCAATATTTGCTCCGGCCTTTATTAAGACGGGAATGGCCGCAGCGTTGTCATGTTCGGCCACAATATGCAGAGGGGTGAAACCATCTTCATTTCTTGCCCGAACATCTGCGCCTTTATTTATTTCCGCTTGAATGTCTTTCACGGTAGCGGTCTGCATAAAAGACCTATCACAAAGGCGCATACAGTCTGCTGCAAAAACAGCTTGGCTGATAAGGGCAAGAAGGGCTGTCTGGATAACGATTAGGGGCAAGCGAATATATGTCATTATCTGGCCTCATTAGTCTGGTGTTTTCATCTGCCAGCCAGATTATCGCCATTAACCTTTTGCGCCAAACCTGCGCAAATAGCCTTGTTTCAGGGGATATAGCCAAGCCTCAAGAGCCAGTGAGCGGCAGGGATCACCCACCGCCTAACCCTTCATTAGACAGGATTTTATATCCGCGTCCGGCCAGACATCTATCCACCACCGCTGTGGGGCCAAATTTGGCCAGAAGACGGCTATAATCTACCTGATCCGCGCCAAGCTGTGCGCCAACGGTCAGCCCTGTCAAAGCGACGGCTGTGGCAGTATTGCCAGTATGAACATTATTTCGCCGCCCTACTGTATCGCCAATGGCCGCCCCCGCCAAAGCACCAATAAAGGCAGTAGCCAACGCCTGTTCCTGTTCTTTTTTGCGTTGCTCTTGATAGGTTTTTTGAACTTTCTGCCCCAATTCGCGGCACTCATGCAAATCCTGCCAATAAATAGCCTCATCCTGCCCTTGACCTTTTAAATCAATTACAGGCGCATAGCTGGCCAAATCAATCGTGTTTGTTGTCTGACACCCTGTCAGCATAACCACTGCCATTCCTGAAATAATTAAATGTTTCATTTAATCTTCCTTTCCTTTTTTGACATCCAAGAAAGAAACCCTAGCAAAAACTTCTTAATATTTCGTAAAAAATGGAAAAATTTATTTCGCCCGTCTATCGTGTTCATTTACAGGCACTGACCAGCACCACCAAAACCGGCTTACGCCATGCCCCTCCGATCCCCTATCCCTTGTCAAAATCGCTTGTTGGGGGCGGCAAAAACGCGCTAGGCTTTTTGCATCTTGTTTGCCTGTCTGTCTGGAACGCCCCTTGCCCTGGTTCGGGGGGGGGGCGCGGCACAGGCGGGGAACACAACAAAAGCAACGCAATAAAAATAAATCACGAAAATAAATCACGAAATAACGCAATAAAAATAACGCTGGGAAACTAAAATAGGGACGGGATAAAGATGACAGAAAAACGGGTAAAAAAATTGCTGGTCACCGGGGCGGCTGGCGGCATTGGCCGGGCTATTCGCACCATGCTGGAGCCGGTTGCCGAAACGTTGCGCCTGTCTGACCGTGCCGGCCTGGGCGAGGCGGCCGCCCATGAAGAGATTATCTATTGCGAGCTGACCGACAAAGACGCGGTAGAGGCGCTGGTCGCGGGCTGTGACGGGATTGTGCATCTGGGCGGCCAGTCGGTTGAGGCCGATTGGCAAACCGTGCGCGATAGCAATATTGAGGGTTTGTATAATCTGTATGAGGCTGCGCGCATCCATCAGGTAAAACGCATTTTATTTGCCAGCTCTAATCATGTTATCGGCTATTATCCGCAGAGCCAGCTGCTGGATGCCCAGACCCCGCCGCGCCCCGATGGGCTGTATGGCGTGTCCAAGGCTTTTGGCGAAGCGCTGGCCTCGCTCTATCATGATAAATTTGGCATCGAAACCGCGATTGTGCGCATTGGCAGCTGTTTTCCTGAACCGGTGGATCACCGTATGCTGGCGACCTGGTTGCATGCCGAAGATTTCGTCAGCCTGATAGAATGTATGTTTGAAGCCTCGCGCCTTGGCTGTCCGATTATCTATGGTGTGTCCGATAATGATGTGGTGTGGTGGGATAATCGTCAGGTGGCCTATCTGGGCTGGAAGCCTAAACATAGCTCTGCTATTTTTAAACAAATGCTGGATGAAAAGATGGAACGCCCGCATAAAGATGCTGCGGTATCTGTCTATCAGGGCGGTGTTTTTACCGAACACCCCATCATGCAACGCGATGAAAAATGACCAACAAAAATACAGGCTTAAGGCATTTCAGATGAAGAAGAGGGAGTGTTAAAAAACAATGTCACAAAAAGAAGAGAATTTTCATCATATTGACGATACAGATAGCGGCATTTTCCGCGAATTGGGCGAGGGGATCAGCACCCGCATTTTTCCCGGCCAGCAGGCGATGATATCGGTGGTGCGGGTTGCGCCTAACGCAAAAGGGGCTATCCATTCGCATGAGCAGGAACAATGGGGCTATCTTATCTCAGGCTCGGCTATCCGTATTCAGGATGGTGAGGAGATAGAGGTTGGCCCTGGCGATTTCTGGTGTTCGCCCGGTCATGTGGAGCATGGCATTATTGGCGGGCCAGAGGGGGCGGTGATTTTGGATGTGTTTGCCCCGCCACGCCCGGAATATCTGAAAGCCGGTAAAGGGTTCGGGGTCTAGCCCCAGCCCCAGCCCTTTTGAAACAGCCCTTTTGAAACAACCCATTTTAAAAGGGGTTTTGCCGATGAAGGCTGGCGGCAGGTTTATTGCCCTTCCCAGAATTTACAGGTACCTACCTCGCGCCCGTTTGGCTGGGAGTCCACATAATCCTGGCCAAGTTTGGCAAAGCGATAGCGCATCTTCCAGCTGGGTTCATCAAAATTCACCACTGTATCGCCCCAGATCAGCATATTGCGATGGCGGAATTTGGCGACCTGGCAAAAGGCCTCCTTATTACCCATACGAAAGGTCTGTTTATCCGTGGTCGGGCACCATTCTTTCCATTCGCCCCGATTGCGGCGTTCATAGACCTTTTTGTTAAAGAAACCTTCCAGCTTGTAATTGCGCTCGCCGACCCCCTTGATTTTGCATTTAATCTCGGTGGCGGCCAGTGCCGTCCCTGTCATCAACCCGGTCAGACAAATTGCCGATGCCAGCCGCTTAATCGTTACCCCAAACATTTCAACCCTATTCTTTTTATCTTTTCTCGCGCAATTCAGCGATATACCCATTTTCGTGCCTTTATTTATGCCATGGCCGGGCAGCAAGGTCAAAGCAGGGCGCAGATTTTTTCCCATATCGGGGCTGTTTTTAGCTGTCTATCTTTTGTATGGTTTGGCGAGGGCTTTCTTACATCGCAATAGCAGGGCGGCAAGGGCTGGCATGACATCGGATACAGATTTTTGGATACAGGCTGGCCAGCTTTTTCCCGGCCATGGTGCGCCGCCGCTTGCCGATCAGCAGATACAGATATCAAATGGTAAAATTGCCGCGATAGAGCCTGCCTCTCGCCGCGCCCTATCCACGCCGCCCCGATATGTGGAAATTATCGCCCCGGGCTTTATCGATATTCAGATTAACGGGGCAGGGGGCGTGCTTTTTAATGACCAGCCGGATCTGGCCGCGCTGAAAACAATCTCGGCGGCGGCGCGTCTGGGCGGTACATGCCATATCCTGCCAACCTTTATTACCGCGGCTGGCCAGAGCTATAAACAGGCCATGCAGGCGGTTACAGATGCCGCTGGCCTGGCTGAAATACTGGGCCTGCATCTGGAAGGCCCGTTTTTATCGCCGGAACGGCCCGGTATCCATGATGCCCGTTTTATTCGCCCGATAGAGGCAGCCGATATCGAGGGGCTGTGCCGCTTTGACGGGCGGTTATTGCTGACCCTTGCCCCGGAACACACAGACACAAAAACCATAAAAAGGCTGGCAGAGGCGGGCATTATCCTGTTTGCCGGTCATAGCGCGGCAAGCCTGGAGGAGATGGCAGAGGCCGCGGTTAATGGCCTGTCCGGGGTGACCCATTTATTTAATGCCTGCTCGCAAATAGCTGCGCGCGCGCCCGGTATTGTCGGGGCGGCACTGACCAATCCGCGCCTGTTTGCCGGGATTATCGCGGATGGCCATCATGTACATGACGCCAATCTGCAATTAGCGGTATCGCAGATGGAAAACCGGCTATGTCTGGTCACAGATACCATGCCAAGCTATGGCGCGACATTTACCGATTTTATGCTTGCGGGGCAGAAAATCACACTAAAGGATGGCCGGCTGACCTCTGAGGCTGGCCAGCTGGCCGGCGCGCATCTGGGCATGGATGAGGCGGTGCGAAATATCATCCAGCGCACTTCTGCTCGCCCGGAGCAGGCGCTGGATATGGCCAGTGCCATTCCGGCCAAAATATTGGGGCTGGAAGACGAATATGGCAAAATAGATATTGGCCGTCCTGCCAGCCTGACCTGTCTGGATAGGGATTTTCACTGTTGCGGGGTCTATGTGCATGGCACGCCCTATAGGGGGGGCAGCCCGGCCTAATCTGCGGCGTGATAGACAGCCCGGGCAATCGCCCGTGCCATAGTGGTTGCCCCAAAATGACCAAGCAGCATTTCTATTTCCGGGGTGAGGGCGATATCCTGTCTGGCGGTTGCTGCGGCAAAGATTAAATCGCCATCCATCAGGCAATGAGAGGGAACAATCGCACGGGCAAAGCCATCATGGGCCGTGATGGCCAGGCGCCGGGCTTGCGATTTGGTAAGGGGCAAATCGGTTGCGATAACCGCAATGGTGGTATGCGCCCGGCTATCGCTGGCGGTAATGCCTTTTTTGGTAACAGGCATGGCCAACGGGTCAGATATCGCGTTGCCGCGCCCGCCAAATTCACCATCAATTTCAAAAGGGGCGGCCCAGAATTTATCTGTACCCGGTATAAAGGGGCTGCCAAAGCTGTTAACTGCGGCCAGTGCGCCAAGGGTAGTACAGCGTCCATTGCCCAGATTAATTTGCAAAGAGGCAGAGCCTATCCCGCCCTTATGCGCCCCTGCCAGCGCGCCCATGCCTGCCCCGACCGAGCCAAGCTGAAACTTTGTGCCGGCTTGTGTGTACGCATCCACACCCAGCTGGTAATAGGGGTTTTCTGTCCAGTTTTTATCGCCGCCATTCGCCAGATCAAACAGGATAGCGGCCGGGACAATCGGTACATGCTGGCCGGCAATTTCATAACCGCGCTTTTGGCGTGCCATGATATCGCACACCCCGCTTGCGGCATGCAAACCAAAGGCCGACCCCCCGGATAATACCAGCGCGTCTATTTGGCTGACCAGCTTGTCCGGGGCAAGCAAATCAGTCTCGCGGCTGCCGGGCGCGCCGCCCATCACATGAACCGCAGCGGTAAAGGGGGCATCGGCGGTAACAACACTTACCCCGCTTAACAGATTGGCATCCTGTGCATGACCTACCTGCAAGCCGCGCACATCGGTGAGAAGGTTTTGCGGGCCGGTCGTTAAGGATGGGGCAGGCATCGTTACATCAGACTTTCAACTGGTCAATCAGCCTGACATTGCCAAGATACACAGCGGCCAGCAACATACCATTTTGCGTGTGTGTTTCCTGTTTTGCCAAACTATCTGCGTCACAATAGCCTAGATAATCAATTTCGGTAAATCCGGCAGCCAGAATATTATCGCTTGCCTTCTTCAAACAGGTCTCTACCTCTTTGCCTTGCCGGATTTCAGCGGCAGCGTCCTGCATGGCCTGATAAAGAAATGGGGCGATTTGCCGCTCTGCCGGGGCAAGATAGCCATTGCGTGAGGACATGGCCAGCCCGTCTGCCTCGCGGATGGTGGGGCTGGCGATTATTTCTACCGGCAAGTCCAGATCCCTGACCATCTGGCGGATAACTTGCAGCTGCTGGTAATCTTTTTCGCCAAAAACAGCAATATCCGCGCCGGTTTGCTGAAATAATTTCAGCACAATTGTGGCAACTCCGCCAAAAAAATGCGGCCGCGTCCGGGCCTCATATCCCAACGCCACCCCGGCCGGAGAAATAGCGGTTGCATGACCGCTTTCATACATTTGATCTGGAATAAATACCGCATCACACCCCCCTGCCGCCCGCAATTTTTCAAAATCGGCTTCATGGGTGCGCGGATAGATATCAAAATCCTCGCCTTGCGCGAATTGCAGAGGATTTACATAAATCGTGGTAATAATTTTATCTGCTTTGCCGGAAATAGCTTTTAGCAGGGAAAGATGGCCAGCATGTAAATTGCCCATGGTGGGGACAACACCAATACGCAAGCCCTGCTGTTTCCAGCTGGTCAGCGCATCGGCCATCTCGTGCTTGTTTTGCAGAATCTTCATTGCGTGTTATCGCCCTAATTACCGGCAAACTTATTCCCGGCAAACTTATTTCTGGCAAACTTGCCTTTCGCCCTTATAAGGCAATTAAATTCTTTTGTCTTATGAAGATTGAACCCGGGGCGTGTTTTTTGATTTTCGGGAATTTTTGGCTTGTCCAAACAGCCCTCTCAGGATTTAGCCTTTTTTGCCAGCAAATCAGTTAAATGCAGGACAGATTCAGATGGCCCAACTTCCGCGACCCCCCGGCAGAATAAATCCATCACAGCAGAGCTGATAGGCGTATCTTCATAGGCTTGAATATAATAACCGATATCCTTGGCCGCGTTGCTGAGCGAGAATTGCAAACCGCTTATATCCTTGTCCGTCAGGAAAGGGCGAAAGCGTTCCAGTACCACCGAATTTCCGCCGCCCACATGCAGGACATCCAGAAATCTTTGCGGCTCAATGCCCTGTTTTTGTGCCTGAGCGGCGGCTTCTGCCATCACCGCTGCATAGCCAAGCGAAACATAATTATGAATAAGTTTTAATGCCTGGCCAGAGCCAACCGCCCCTGCATGAACAATATTTTCGGCAAATTGCGAGAGCAGGGGATGAAGCTGGTCAAAGATTTCCTTCTCCGCTCCGACAATCAGGTTCAGCCGCCCTTCGGCTGCTTCCTTGGGGGTGCGGGTCATTGCGGCATCAACAAAAGGAATGCCCGCCTCTGCCAGCCTGGCAGCAAAAAGCCGCGTTTTTTCCGGCATGCTGGTCGAACAATCAATGATGATTTGCCCTTTTCCAGCATAGGTACCTACCCCGTCCGGGCTAAACAGGATCTCTTCTACCTGTGTTGCCCCTGTCACACATATCAAAATGATATCAGCTTCTTCTACCACCTCTTTAATGCTGCCTGCAGCCATAGCCCCTGCCGCCTCCAGCTGGTTTGTGGGCTGATTTCCGGCATGGGTAAGAAATGTCAGGCGATAGCTGTCATTTTTCAGAATATTGGCGGCGATACCATGTCCCATCAGGCCAATGCCGATCATGCCGATATGCATATTGATTTTTCCTTCTTAAACGTTTTTTTTAAAGGCCACTTACAGGATTAATCCTTTGCGGCCCACTGCGCAAGGTCAGGAAATTCAGCCGGCTGGTTTTTGCCTTTTAAATCTGCACCGCTTAATCGTTTTTTTATTGCCGCTATCATCCAGGGGTAGCGGCGGCGTTTGGTAAAGGAGGTGCCTAAACGGT
>Ga0209654_1003214_pt1 | contig 10231 bp, 12 predicted proteins | sample SaaInl1SG_22_DNA_FD_184646 | JGI IMG/M metagenome (GOLD analysis project Ga0209654, IMG submission 184646) | Marine microbial communities from expanding oxygen minimum zones in the Saanich Inlet - ESP_161SG_22_DNA (SPAdes) (version 2) | ecosystem: Environmental > Aquatic > Marine > Intertidal... | reverse complement strand
ATTTCTCTTCTAAGAGAGAGTTGAAATAACTCTCTTTCACTATTAGTTAACGACGTTTCTAAAGAAAAACCTTCTTTTAGTGGACCCTGTAGGGTTCGAACCTACGACCTACGCATTATGAGTGCGGTGCTCTAACCAACTGAGCTAAGAGTCCATATGAGAGAGGTTTCGGGTCTTTCGGGGTTTCTGGTTAAGTGCAATGAGTGACGCCTTCCTACTATAAACCCTTTTTTGGAAATTAATACACTCTACTTCTTAACTACAGCTTCACTACCTCTCTCAATGTTTGTGGGACATCGATTAACCCACGATAGTTGTACATTCCATCTTCAGTATCTTGCAAACAAGATATCTACGATTTTTGTGAACCCGATAGGATTCGAACCTATGACCGTCTCCTTAGAAGGGAGATGCTCTATCCAGCTGAGCTACGAGTCCATTTTGGTACCTCGGGCCGGGATCGAACCGGCACGGACATTACTGTCCACAGGATTTTAAGTCCGGCGTGTCTACCAATTCCACCACCGAGGCAACATACTTTAATAAGTCAAAGAACAATACTAATATACATTCTAAAACCTGAAAAGTCAAATTTAACCAAAAAAAAACCCCACATTTCTGTGGGGCTCACTATCGTCTTTAACTTTATTTATGACTAATCAGTCAACAGTTGTTTAGATGTTTTTACGGGTTCACACCCATCCTTATCGATCTTAGTTAACCTATTCTCGAATTTATCAAACCTACTATCAATGTGACGGTATAGGTTTTCTATTTGGTCGTTGAGGTCTTTCACCTCACCATCCACCCTAAGGTGAATCTCTCTTTGATTATTATTTAAATCTAATTGTGTTCCATTTATGGCCTCCTCGAAACCATTAGAACGTTGTTTAACCTTAAATATACCTACTATAGCATACCCTAAACCGAGCACACCAATTGATGTAAACATACCTAAAACGAATTCTAAATTTTCCATAATTTATAGTTTTAATTTAATTTATGTCAAAGAACGATAGTTTATTTAATATATGAAAAATAAATGAAAAAGTAAAGGAATTACTTTTTGTCTGTACTGGTTGCATGTTTCACCCCCATAATGGTCCCTAAGATACTAAATGAGTTGGTAAGTAATATTCCGAACAGGTTTGACCATGTAGATTCAATAATTTTGGAATCGTGTCCAAACAACAATACAAAAACATATAACCCTGTTGTTATAAGACCCACACCCATAATGACCCAAAGTGCTACTCTAACAATATTACCCATCAACTCTGTCTGTGTTTTCTTTTGTAAAATTGTGAGATCGGTCTGTGCAATATCTTTTGCTTGTTCGGCACGTATTTTAAGTCTTTCGGCTTCTACCTTTGCACTTTCCGCTTCTTCTTTAGAAATCATCGCGAGTTTAGTGGAATCAATGGCCTCTTTAAGTGCTAACTCAAGTTCCTCATTAACCCTTATATTTTCCTTTGCTGCTGATTCGAGTTCCTTATTCTGTTTTTGAATTTGTTTAGTAACTTGTAACCTTTTCTTTCGTGATTTTGTGTCTTTATCCTTACACAGATCGATGTATTCTAAAAATTCATTATCACCGTCGGACGGTTTTAAAACTTTTAAAATATTACCCTCTAAAAAAATTCTTTTCTCTTTGGATAGTTTTAAAATTGAATCTCTATTTAACTCATCTGACCTCATAATTTATTTATCCCCTAATAGTTCATTTAATTTTATATTCTTTAACCTCAAATCAAAAGTTTGTTTTTGTAACTCATCGATTTTATTTTCTAAATCTTCTCTATACATCTTAGAAACGTCGTTTTGGATTTTGTCACTTTTTTTAGATTCAATTTTTCGTGTAATCCTTCTAATGTTACTTAAAGCACTAATTGATATAACAACCCAACCCCAATTCATGGGTGTCCAATTATTAAGAGATGATTCGATTGTAAAGTGTATAATAACAAATAATATGGATATAACACCATAAAGATACCCAAAGATTCTTCTTCGTTCTAAACTACTATAAACAACCGAATGTAGAGTACCAAAACCAATAACACAACTAATTAATGCCACATACCATAAGTCGGGAAAGAATTCAGATTCTAAAACAATGGGAGCAAATAAAAACCATATTAATCCTTGTAGAACCTCAGTTGGTTCTGAATCATGGTAAGTTAATATATGTCCTAATTTCTTTATCATTTGTATATTTTAAATGGGTTTGTTTTATTTTTATATCCTTCATAATCAGACCTAAATTCTTCTAATCGAGGTTCAATATCATCAGATTTAATTATCCAAAATTGTGCACCAGACTTCTTAGCCTTTTCAATTTCCTGAGTATCATCAGATGACGATATAATACCAATTACACAACCATTTCCATAGTCATGATTAATCTTATGAATCAACTCAATACCATCGAAAGACGAACCTATGATATTCAAATCAACAAATACACACTCAGGTCTTTCGTGGTTTGGGTCATTGGGGAACCACCCTTTAAATAATTTATCAGCTTCGTCAGAAGAGTTAAGAGCCTCTAATGAAAGAGTTATATCTAAAATGCTACACGCATCTTCAAACACTAAGTGGAACAAATCTTCATCGTCCACCAATAAAATTGAGTTAATCATTTCTTTATTCATTTTTTAATTTAATTTTTAATTTTGTACCTGGATTAGTTTTTTCTGATGTTATTTCAAAACCATGTTCTTTTAGGATTGCAATACATATATTTAATCCTAATCCCGACCCACCTTCTTTTTGATTCTTTTTTCTTGTGTATGGTTTTGAAAGGATCGTAAATTCTTCACTTGTCATTCCTCGACCATTGTCTTGTACACATAAGGTCTCATCATTTTCCATAAATATGGCAACCACTTTGGTTGGATTATCGTTATATTTTAAACCATTTCGTATGAGGTTATCAATTGCGGTACAAAATAAAGGTTGGTTTACATTTATTACTGGTAAGTCATCAATAACAACCTGTTTCGTATATGCCGTAGATGATAAATAGTCCTTTAAAATATCTTTAAGATTGTGTGGTTCAACATCTAATTGAACGTTTTCCTTAACTAAATTTGTAAACTCTTTGACACCGTCATAAACCTTTTGGGTATGTCTTAGTCCTTCCGTTAACATCCTTAGAGGAGGTCCAATCTTTAAATCCTTTATTTGGTCCTCACTTAATCTACGATTTAACGATGATAATCCCCTTGGCATGTAAGTATTAATACCACTGTGCATATCATGTCGAAGAATCTTTGCGGCGTGTTCTAAATATGAGTTTTTTTGATTAACTATTTCTTCCGATTCGTGTTGTTTGGTTATATCAGTTGCTATTTTAAGTACTGTATCATATTTACCCTTTGAGTTTTTGATTGGTGTATAGTTACCAAATAACCATCGCTGAGAACCATCCTTTGCTATTCTCTCAAATTCACCTGTGATAATTTCACCTCTTCTAAGAGTTTCCCAGAATTCTAAGTATTCTTTACTTTTAGCATATTCAGGTGATACCATTCTATTGTGTGGTTTTGAAACAACCTCACCTTCATTGCATCCCATAAGGTTACAGAAATTATCGTTTGCTGTGAGTATGTTACCATCCATTGTTAATGTAACAACAAGATTAGATTGACTGATACCATTTAATTGAGCGTTTACCTTTTCTTCTCTAACCTTTATATTGTTGATAAACTCACTCACGACTTTAAAGAATGGCGGCATAAAGAATACCACACAACCCCAACCAAACTTAGCAAGAAATAAGGTTGGTTCACATAATCCAAATACAATGCATGTTTGAACGGCGAAGAATGTTAACATAATAATTCCAGCGACTCCTAATGATATTTTAGCGTTTAACGATATACCACTCAATGCATTCATTTATAAATCTGATTTTTTGAAACCACATTTACCGAAGAACCATTTAGATGGACAGAAACCTGTCCATACACCAACGTTCAACATAAATGTTACAAAGATTACTACAGCCCAAGACTCAATAAAGTAACCAGTTAATAATACAATTGACATTAAAAGATACACCATACGTGTATCAGTAATACTATTTAATAAGTTTTTCATATTTTTTTTTTAATACATTGTTATTGTTGCAATAAATGCAACCTTAATTCTAACCCATAATCTTTTAGAAAATGATAATGATTTGAATTCTTCAGTCAGAAAAATGTCCTCAAGTTCCCCTCTATTTTTTTCCATCTTATTTACTTTTATTATAAATATACCACAAACCCATTACCACCCTCAAGACTTTACATTTATACTAATGTTTATTCATTTCGCATATTTAATCGATTATTCAGGTATTTATTAGTAAGTAAAAAAAAATAGATATGGCATTTAAAGACATTTTTAAAGACGAAAACAACATAAACGAAAAGTCAGTTGTTGGTTTCGCTTCGTTTGCAATCATGGTTATTTTTGCAGTTGCGGATTTATTGACGGGGTACTTTGGTAAGGATCTTGTAATTAACGAATTTATTTACAATTCATTCGTTGTTATAACTCTCGGTTCATTTGGAATAGCCGAGGTGGGTAAAATCTTTGGTAAAAAAGGACAATAACCAAAGTATAATTAAAAGAAATATGATATTAAAAAAAGGAAGTCGTGGTAGAGAAGTTAAAGAACTACAAGAATTCTTGGGTACGTCAGCAGATGGTATCTTTGGTTCAGGAACTGAAGAATCAGTTAAAGAATGGCAATCCACTAACAATCTTATTATTGACGGTATTGTGGGTCCTGCCACTTGGGATGCTATGGGTCTCGCTACTACTGATGATTCGGAAAAGGTTTATACGACTGAAAACGGATTAGTTGTAAACAGACACTTTTTACCAAAAGGTGAATATAAAGAAGGTCCCACTAATAAAGAATATGTGTTTATTCATCACACTGCGGGTTGGAATAACCCATATAAAACTATTAATAGTTGGGGTAGGGATACTCGTGGGTCAGTAGCGACCGAATTTGTTTTAGGTGGTCAATCAGTAAAAGGTAATGACGATCAGTACGATGGAATAATGGTACAAGCTTTCCCTGAGGGTGGTTACGGTTGGCATTTAGGTAAAAACGGATCTCAACATATGCACACACACTCTGTTGGTATTGAAGTAAATAACTTCGGATATATTAAAGATGGTAAAACATATGCGGGAACTCGAGTTTCCGAGGATCAAATAGTGACACTATCACAACCATTTAGAGGTTATAGTCAATGGCATAGATATTCCGATAAACAAATCGAATCATTACACAAATGGTTACTTTGGATATCAGAAAGAGACGGTATTGATGTTCGTAAAGGGTTACCCGATTTAATACGTAAGATTGGGGTGTCTGCCTTTGAATTTCAAGAAGACGCTTATTATGGTAGAGTGAAAGGTCTTTGGACACACACGAACACTCGTAAAGATAAAAGTGATATGTTCCCACAACAGGAACTCATTGATATGTTATTGAGTCTATAAAAAAATAAAACCCCAACAAGGTTGCTGGGGTTTTTGGTCTACAATGGTTTCAACACCATTGATGTAACGAGAAAAACGAAAAGGTATCGGCAAAGATAACCCTTGATGTATAAATATATATAAAAACTAAAAAAGTCAAGTTTTTAATTAAATAAGGGGAGTATTTTTAGAAATTTCTAAATTACTCTCTTTTATTTTTAATACAATACCATCATTCTTCGTGATCTCACCCATTAAAATGTTATCACTAATGAAGTCTTCACATAAATTCTGAATGATTCTTTTAATTGGTCTTGCACCATATTCCTCCTCCGAATTTAAATTTAGTACCTCATCAATGACTGATTTATGAAAAGTGATATCATAACCACTCTCCAACAATCTAACATTTAATTTTTTCAATTCTATTTGAACTATTTTCTTTAAAGATTTTTCATCCAACTTGTTAAATACGATTACATCGTCAATTCTATTAAGAAATTCAGGTGTAAATTGATTTTTAAGTGATTTTCTTATGATAGAATCTTTAACCTTATCATTGTTATTATCATCACTAAACCCAATACCACTTCCAAATTCAGAAACTTTTTTTGCACCTATATTAGATGTCATAATAATTAGTGTGTTGGTAAAGTTAATCTTACGTCCAAAAGAATCCGTTAAATGTCCTTCATCTAATATCTGAAGTAAAAGATTAAACACGTCTTTATGTGATTTTTCAATTTCATCAAATAAAACCACCGAAAATGGATTATTCTTAATTTTTTCTGTTAGTTGACCACCCTCATCAAACCCAACATACCCCGGTGGAGATCCAATTAATTTGGAAACATTATGTTTCTCCATGAATTCACTCATATCAACTCTAACGATTTTATCAGGATCACCGAACAAAGTATTTGCCAGTGTTTTTGCTAAGTGAGTTTTACCAACACCGGTAGAACCTAAAAACATAAAGGATCCGATGGGTTTGTTAGAACCTCTAACACCCACTCGATTTCGTCTAATAGACTTCGCAATTATTTCAACAGCACTATCCTGACCTATTACGTTTTTAGATATTGTTTTCTCTAAGGAAAGAAGGTTTTTAGTTTCTTTGGTGTCAAGTTCAGTTATGGGGACACCTGTAATTTCAGTAATCATGTTATAAACATCATTAATTTCCACAGGTTTCTTATTTAACTTTTGTTCTTCACTCCATTTCTTTTTTGCGGTGGATAACCTTTTTAGTACCTTTCTTTCATTATCCCTCAACTCAGCCGCTTTCTCATAATCTTGATCCCTAACCATTTCTTGTTTTTCTAACTTGATTTTATCGGACTCAAATTTCAATTTTTCAATAATTGTAGGAACCTTAACATTTATCTTTTTTTCTGAACCTAATTCATCAAGAATATCAATGGCCTTATCAGGAAATTGTTTATCGGTTATATACCTCTTTGATAGGTTGACAACGGCATCAATAACACCCTCTTTATATTCAACCATGTGGTAATCCTCATAAGAATTTTTTAAGTTATCTAAAATTTCAATGGTTTCATCCTTTGTTGGTTCAGTTAATATGATTTTTTGAAATCTTCTTACGAGTGCACCATCCTTTTCTATGTTTTTCTTGTATTCGTCAAAAGTTGTGGCACCTATACATTGTATTTCACCCCTCGCTAATGCTGGTTTAAGAATATTGGCGGCATCCATTGAACCCGACGCATTACCCGCACCAACCATAGTGTGTATCTCATCAATAAAAACAATCACATTTGGTTCATCTTGAAGTTCATTCAGAATTGCTTTAATTCTCTCCTCAAATTGACCCCTATATTTTGTACCCGCAACCAAAGAAGTTAGGTCGAGTGACATTATACGTTTATCCAAAAGATTATTCGGACATGACCCTTCACTGATCATAATTGCAAGTTTTTCAACTAACGCCGATTTACCAACACCAGCATCACCAACAATTATAGTGTTATTTTTCTTTTTCCTTGATAAAATTTGTGCAATACGTTTCACTTCTTTTTCTCTACCAATGATAGGGTCTAAAGATCCGAGTTCTGCAAGTTTTATAAGATCTCGAGAGAAATTATCTAATATTGGTGTTGAACTACCTTTCTTACCTTTACGTTGTTGTTGAGGTGTTCCTTCTTCAAAAAATTCTACGGACATATGCTTTGATGTTTTGTTTAAAGATAACAAAAATTACTCTAAAAGTCAAACTTTATTGTAAAAAGACAAAAAGTCGTGATTTGTTATTATATAATGACAAATTGTCCATTATATACAAACGGTACTTTAATTGTAATAGTACAATCAAATAATAAAACTTAAAATTAAAATTATGTTAGTATTTAAAAAAGATCCTTTTTTTCAATTAGTTGACTCATTTTTTAATGTGGATGAGGAAACAAATCACCAGTCACACGGTAACGTTATTTGGAATCAATCACACACTGAAAATGACTACATTGTCGAATTTATTGTGCCAGGTTTACATAAAACGGATATAACAGTATCAATTGAGGATAATCAACTAAAAGTAAGTCACGAGAAAACAGACGACACTTCAAAGTACGTAGGGTCCTTTAGTCGACTATTTGATTTACCTGAGGATGTTAATGATAAAAAAATAAGTGCTACAGTTGAGAATGGTGTTTTAAAAGTGACTCTACCAAAAAACAAAAAAAAGACCACAACGAGAACCGTATCAATCACTTAGTCCAACAGGTATTTTTAAGGGTATTAAAAAAGAAACTATGGTAACGACAGGAATGTCGTTGTCATAGTTTTGTTATTTATGATTTATTAGGTATTTATAATATACATCAGACTGACTTGATAATATCATGATAAATTCATATATTATATTTAAATAAAATATTATGGCTATATTATCTGAAAAAATCAATGGTAAAGAAATCTTAGTAGAGATTGAATCATCAAATTTAAAGTCTGCATCTTACAATACGGAAGATGAAACATTATCTGTCACATTTAAGAGTGGTGGTAGTTATGAGTATTATAAGGTTCCGTGGGCAACATTTACTAAGTTGAGACTTGCGGAGTCACAGGGTAGGTTTTTTAATTTAAACATTGCAAAGACCTATGAGTTTAAGAAAAAGTAATGAAAAACACCCATTTGATTGATAGGTTAATCCAAGAGATTGGTAACAATCAAGAAATTGTCAAGTCATTTGAGATTAGAAATTCACTATCCTCCGATATATTCGTAGAAAAGGATGGTGACTTTTTTATGCATGATGATATCAGAGATAGATTGTTAACAGTAACGGAAGAATTCATGAAGTTCATCGACATCGATTTTTTCATACATGACATTATATTAACAGGGTCATTATCAAATTATAATTGGTCCAAGTATTCTGATGTGGATTTACACATTTTAATTGACTATAATGAAACCGATTATAATATGGACCTTTTAAAATCATTTTTTGATAGTAAAAGAAGTTTGTGGAATAAACAACATGAAATCCTAATAAAAGGATTTGATTGTGAAATATATGTACAAGATGTAAATGAAAAACATTTGGCGTCGGGTATATATTCCGTATTAAACGATTCGTGGGTTGTTAAACCAGAAAAGACAGTTCAGTCAATTGATAAAGATATTATCATAAAAAAATCGGGAATATTTGAAGATTTAATAGATAACATATCAAAATCATTCGATAATGGTGATGACGTTAGTGACGAAATAAGTGTTGTAAAAAAGAAATTAAAATCATTTAGACAATGTGGTTTAGATAAGGGAGGTGAATACTCATATGAGAATTTAGCGTTTAAACTTCTAAGGAGAAATGGATACATTGGTAAGTTACTTAAAATCCAAACTAAACTCACAGATAAAAAATTATCCATAGAACAATAGAAAACTAAATGTTTTTCTTGTTATTGTTGTATTTATAGTAAAAGAATAAGTTAAAAACAAATATATTAATATGTCAGAACTTAGACCATTAGGTAGTGAAAAACTACCGGTAGACGAGAAATTAAAGAGGATTATGGAGATTGCCAACTATGGTAGATCAACTAAATCAACAATTAATGAAGGTAAAACATTAAAAAATGTTGAATTCATTAAAGAATCATCAAACGGTGTTTATGGTATTGTAAGAGAGGGTTCCTCTTATTACGTACAAAAGGGAATTAATGAATCATCTCTTGATTACATAGGTGGTATGTTCATGAAAGATAAAAATAGATTTACATCATATTCTGAAGCACTAAAAAGATTAGAACTTATAAGTGGACAAGAATCACTTAATGAAGCGAAAAAATATGTATTAAAATCCAAAGGTGGTGAATCTTCATCACCCGTAGAAGATATTCCCGCAGAACCAGTTGACAGTGAACCTGTTTCTGATATACCGGCAATTGACGACTCACCCGTTGAGGGTCCTGAAATGGAACCTGTAGATGGTGAAGAACCAATTGAGGATTTACCATCAGATGACACAAGTAGTGACGAGGAAGGTAAGAAATCCGATTATATGTCAGAAGTTCAAAAGTTCTCAGGTAAGTTAGGTCAATCATTAAGAGATGTGAAGTCTAAAATGGAGAGTGACGACATTAAATATGTTATAAATATGGTCCTTTCGGCAGTCGATTTAGACGCATTAGATGAGGATGATAGAGAAGACATTGCAGAAAAATTTGAACCAAAAGATGATGAATTTTCTGATGAAATAGAGGGTCAAGACGAATT
>Ga0209654_1003213_pt1 | contig 10232 bp, 8 predicted proteins | sample SaaInl1SG_22_DNA_FD_184646 | JGI IMG/M metagenome (GOLD analysis project Ga0209654, IMG submission 184646) | Marine microbial communities from expanding oxygen minimum zones in the Saanich Inlet - ESP_161SG_22_DNA (SPAdes) (version 2) | ecosystem: Environmental > Aquatic > Marine > Intertidal... | reverse complement strand
TACGGGGTTTTCTCGAGGTGTGCTAAAGTAAAAATCAATTAAAACAGTAACTTAGATGGAGGCGCGTACCGGAATCGAACCGATGTACACGGATTTGCAAAAGCTTGCATGTCAATTAAACCATTATTTTTATTGAGGAAAATAAAAGTGTGCTACAGAGTGTGCTATCTAATGAATAAGAGTTTGCTCCGCTATACTAATACTCATTTGATCTGTCACTTCCTTCCAAAAGCGAAAGTCAGAAATTTAAATTTGTAAGGTATCTGTCATCCAACCGAATTAAACAAGTCGAACCTCTGAAATATCAAACTTGACGACAAATGAGCCCATCTAAGAAACGCTTTGTCGTTGTAGAAACGAAAAAAATGCGTCGGACGCCGACATCAATATTTTAATTACGTCACGTTTATATCCTTCAGAATTTCGCAAACCTACTCTGGATGTATTACAAGTATTCGACATTACCGCAGATACTGATCGCTTGACCTGATATGTTCCGTCCGAGCTCGGAACAAAGAAACAAAGCCTGATTCGCAACATCATCCGCTGTAACCATCCTTCTTAAAGAAATTTTTTCAATGTAAGCCCGCTCCATCGCTTCATATGATTGCCCTGTAGCTTTAGCTCGTGCGGCTATCACTTTTTCGATACGTGGACCTTCGACAATACCCGGTAATAAAGCATTTACTCTTATGCCATCCTGACCGAGTTCTATGGCAAGGCTTTTGGCCAAACCAACAATCGCCCACTTCGTGGCCGCATAGGGCGTCCGATAAGCATACCCAAGCCGACCGGCGACAGACGAAATGGCTATGATCGAAGGATTAGATGACGCCCTAAGTAACGGCACAGCTAATTTCGCACAATAAAACTGGCCATTTAAATTGATGTTAACCGTCTCAAGCCAGCTTTCAGAAGATAATTCATCTATACCACCAGTGGGTCCCGCGATACCCGCATTATTTACGAGAATATCTAAACCACCCAAACGCTCTCTTGTAACATTGAAGAGTCTTGTGACATCACCCTCGTCTGACACGTTGCATTTGACATAAAGCCAGTCCGGATGATCTTTTTGACAACTGTTGAGCATGGAGTCAGAAGAATCACAAATAAGGATCGAGGCCCCCGCTTCGGCAAAAACCTCTGCAATTCGCAACCCAATTCCGGAAGCGCCGGCCGTCACCAATACACGAGTACCTTTAATTAATGGGATGCTCAAAACGACCACCTCTCTCGAGTAAGTTTAAAACTCGACACAATCAGCACCTTTAAGATTTAACATATCTCGAGCCTCTTCTGGGCTCGCAATTTCAAGAGACATTCCCTCCAGTACCTGTCGCATCTTAGACACCTGCGCAGCGTTCGACTCAGCCAACATTCCCGGTCCGATCCATAAAGAATCCTCAAGCCCAACTCGAACATTGCTACCCTGTGCAGCACCCATAGAGGCAAGTGCGATTTGGTTTTTTCCCGCTCCCAAAATCGACCATTGATAATCATCTCCAAACAAACGATCTGCAGTGCGCTTCATATGCATTAAATCTTCAGGGTGCGCGCCTATGCCTCCAAGAAGTCCAAAAACTGACTGAATAAAGAACGGCGGTTTGGCCAAGCCTCGATCAACAAAGTGAGCCAGGTTATAGAGGTGAGATATGTCATAGCACTCAAACTCGAACCGAGTCTGATTCGCGTTTCCGATACCTAAAATCGTTTCAATATCTCTGAAGGTATTTTTGAACACAAGGTCCCTTGAGTTTTCAAGGTGCTCAAACTCCCAAGCGTGCTTGAACTCTGTAAAACGATTCAACATCGGATACAAACCAAAATTCATCGACCCCATGTTCAATGATGCTAACTCTGGCTTAAATGTAGCTGCGGGTCTCATACGTTCCTCAACAGTCATATGCGGACTACCGCCCGTCGTGATGTTAACCACGGCGTTTGTTGATTCCTTAATCCGAGGCAAAAACTCCTGAAATATACTCGGGTCTTGGGTCGGTTTCCCCGTCACGGGATCCCGCGCATGCAAATGCAAAATGGCTGCTCCCTCTTTAGCGGCTGCAATAGCGGCCTTAGCAATTTCATCCGGAGATACTGGAAGATGCGGTGACATAGAAGGGGTGTGGATTGCACCTGTTACCGCACACGTAATGATAACTTTTCGATTCTTAACCACTCATTTCTCCTGAGATGCAATATGGCACGCGAGAGATGCTAGTCGCTTATCCCGCCATATCTGTCTTTTTTCTAATTCATCTCGAGCCAGAAGTTCTCGTCGGTCGTCATGGAGTTTCTGAATCAAGACCTTCGCCCAAGCCACAGGGTTACACTGGGTGCGCGACATTTCTCGATACATCTCTCCGTAACGAGCTGCGTAGTCAGCAAGACCTTCAGGAGCGTTGAGATCAATAGTTTCAAACGGACCCATAAACGACCATCTAAGACCAAGACCATCCCTCACGGCCTTATCAATGTCGTCAGTACTGGCATATCCTCCCTCAGCAAGTCGTAAGGCTTCGTTCAGTAATGCACCTTGGAGACGATTGAGGATAAAACCCGGGATCTCGCGTCTAACGACAATTGGACTCTGCCCAATCTCAACCATCAATTGAATGACAGTCTCAATAGTTTCGGAAGATGTCCACGGAGAAGGAGCAATCTCGACGAGGGGTATCAGATGCGGTGGATTCGTCGGATGAACAACAAGAGCCCTATCGCGATGCTGCATGAACTCAGTAAATTTTGACGCCGTTATCCCTGACGTAGAGCTTGCTAAAATACAATCAGAATCTACCAGACTTTCAAATGCTTTAAACAAGGCTACTTTCGTGTCGATAACCTCAGGCGCGCATTCTTGAACGTAGATTGCCCCGTCGAGCGCCTCCTCTAAATCGCTTGTAAAAGAAATTTGATCGATAAGCGCTTCCGTTGCTCCAGGAGTGAAGGCCTCAAGTAACAAATTGATTTGTGCCTTTACAACGGGTGCTGCATTTGCGAGTGCTTTAGCATCGGCGTCGTAAACTTTGACTTTTCTACCAGCTCTAGCAAAAACTAATGCCCAACTTGTGCCTATGAAACCAGACCCGACTACAGCAACGGAAGCATCACGGACAGTCATTGTAAAACTCCTTCAATATCTGAAGCGGCTCCTGAGATATCAGCCTCAATCGCTATGCGGGCACCCACCCCATCACCCCTGGCCAATGCCTGCAGCGCTTGACGATGATGACCCATTGAGTTCCCTATTGCAGAAGCCTCTAAGAATGTTAGGCGCACATGAGGCCCCGCCCGCATCCACAAATTTTCAATAATACTCATCATGTAAGGCGAGCTTGAAACGCGGTAGACAGAACGATGAAAACGCCAGTTAGATTCCAAATATTGATCAAAGTTATTTTCTTTGATTGCAGTCTCCATTTCTTCACATAGCTTTTTTAGAAAGCTGAGGTCCTCTAATGTCATCATCGCAGCGGCTCGCTCCGTGGCCATACCTTCCAGCGCAAGGCGAATATCACGGAGGTCTCGCAAGTCTGCTCGGGTCAAAATAGGAACAATCGGAGTTCTGTTTGGGCCGATGACTAGAGCATGTTCAGCGACTAATCTTTTAATAGCTTCACGAGCTGGTGTAGCGGATATTTTCAACAAGTCCGTCAAATATCGGATCGAAATGGCTTGTCCGGGTTGGAGAAAACCACTAGTTAGTTGGCGTCTCAACGCGTCATAGACTCTATCGTTTACCGCACCAGTCCCAGCGAAATCAATTTCCTTTTCCATAAGTTTATTTTTTCCAGTTAACGCACCCAAAGTTTCTCTTTGCGATACTCCAAATCAGTCAATAGCGGTCTTGCCGGCCCTACATGACTTACAGACCCCCTATCAAGGACGAAGGCTGTATCCGCAAGGGATAAGACCAAATCGAGTTGATGTTCAACGATCATTATCGAGACTTCATTCCTCAGGTTATCTATTGCGTCAAAAAGTTCTTCAATCATTACAGGTGACAAACCCTCGAATGGTTCGTCCATCAGCACCAAATGAACATTGCCGACTAGAGCCCTAGCTATCGCTACCATCTGCTGTTCACCGCCTGAAAGAGAATCAGCTGGCGCATGCAATCGTTCTTTTATTCTGGGAAACTGATCAAAGACTTTTTCATAAGTCCATTTGACACCATCGATTCCGGTCCTACGCAACCCACCTAATTTCAGATTTTCTTCAACGGTAAGGTTTGAGAAAAGCCGCCGCCCTTGAGGAACAAAGCCGACACCGAGCCTTGAGATTTGTTCAGGACTAAGACTCTGGATTTCGTGACCATTAAAATTTATACGACCACTCGAGACAGGAGCGATACCTAGGATAGATTTTAAAGTTGTAGATTTACCAGCACCGTTTCGCCCTAGAAGAGCCACTACTTCACCCTGAGATACGTCTAATGTGACGTCATTAAGAATATGACTCTTCCCGTAAAATGTATTGATGCCCTCGATCTGCAACAACTTACTACCAGTTCCTCTATCAAATACGAGATCTGAGCTAGACCGATTTTTGACGATTTGATCTTTACCCGAACCAAGATAAGCGGTTTGTACTTTCTGATCATTCCGCACGTCATCAGGAATTCCTGTAACAAGAACCTGAGCCTCATTCATCACAGTTACGAAATCTGAAAACTCGAACACACGATCGATATCGTGCTCTATAAGTAGGACGCCCATGTATTCAGCAAGAGACTTAATCAATGCGATAATCCGCTCACGTTCTTGCGCAGCTAGTCCCACCAGTGGCTCATCCAATAGTAAGATTCTTGGTCGCGTGGCCACAGCCAGCCCTATCTCGAGCAATCTTTGACCGCCATAAGAAAGATCACTCGCAACAACCATTTCCAAGCCACTCAAACCCAGAAATTTGATTAACTCTGCAGTATCACCATTTACATCATTTAATGATTTTGAATCGATCCATATATTCCGGGATTGAGGGTGCCGTGATTGCACAGCCAATCTTAAATTTTCTTGTACCGTCAGCTCCTTGAAGAGGTTTGTTATCTGAAATGAACGCGAAATTCCAGATCTTGACAGAACATGCGGGCGTGTATCTTGTAACTCTTCTCCGAGCAGATAAAGCGAACCTTGGTCTGATATGTACTCACCAGACAGGATATTAAACAAGCTGGTTTTCCCAGCACCATTAGGCCCTATCACGGCCTGCAAACTTCGATCTGCAACATCCATAGAAACGTTGTTGACAGCGGCGAAATTTCCAAACGATTTACTCACGTTACTGCAACTAAATAAGACTCCCTCAGCCTCACGAAACTCCGTATTTTGTAGGATCTTAGGAACATTTTGTCGCATCGCAGGCATCACGCGACCAGTCATCGCAGCGCTGTCCTTTCGATTAAGAAATGGAGCAAAAATCCGCTGCCCCAAACCCATAAGACCGGTTGGAGAGAATAGAATAAAACCCATGAACATTAAGCCAAAAAACAACTGCCAGCTTGACGTATATTCGGACAAGATTTCACGGAATAGGACGAAAAATGAGCCACCTAATGCCGGGCCGAGAAAGTGGCGAGAGCCTCCTAGAATTGTCATCGCAAGAATTTCACCAGAATGATGAACGTGCACTAACTCAGCACCAATGTAATATTTCAGGAAAGGGAATAAAGAGCCTGCAACCGCTGTAAAAAAAGCGGATAGCGTAAACGCTATCAGTCGATATTGGCGTACATCGTATCCGATGAATGATGCCCGCTGACTATTTTCACGGATGGCCTTTAGGACGCTTCCGAAGGGTGAATTTACAATTCTCCAAAGGAAAAAGACAGCAATGAGAAAAATGATAAAAACAAAATAAAAGAAAGCGGTTTGATCGTTAAGATCGACGCCCATCAGCGTTGGCCTCTCCATCCCACCGTAGCCATCTTCTCCACCAGTGAATTCAGTCCATCTGTAGATGATGTAGAAAGTCATAGCTGCGAACGACAGCGTCAGAAGTGAAAAATAAACGCCACTGAGCCTCAACGATAAAAATCCAATGATCAGACCGACGCAAGTAGTAAATAAAATCGCAAACACTATCGGTAAAAAGATAGCACCAGGCATTAACTGAACTTGTATGATCGAGGCCGCGTAAGCAGCTACCCCAAAGAAAATACCGTGTCCAAAGGATACGAGACCAGTATAGCCAAGGAGCAAATTAATACCGAGACCAGCCAGGGCGTAAATCAATATCTCGGTAGCAGTCGTTGTCGTCAAATCAAGAATGGACACCATCGGCAACAAGAGTAAACCGCAGATAACGATAATAAAGAGAGGGTGCTTCAACATACGTAACATTTAATCAAGCCTCTCAAATCGAGTACCAAACATTCCGCGAGGACGGAAAACTAAAACTAGAACCATTAGCGCGTAGATTGAGCCTTCGGCAGCGGGCGGAATGTAAAGCGCTGTCACTCCTTTGATCACCCCCACGAGCAGACCAGCAAAAACGACCCCCCAGAAGCTTCCTAAACCACCTAGCACACAAATCACAAAAGCAGCGGTCAGAATATCGTTACCCATAGCTGGTTGAACTCCGGTGAGACTGGCCGACATTGATCCTGCGACAGCAGCTAGACCCACGCCGATTGCAAAAACCGCAGATAATATGGGTTTGATCGAAATACCCATCGCTTGCACCATCTCTGCGTCGGCGACGCCGGCGCGCATGACGAGTCCGAATGAAGTTTTATTAAAAAGTAACCACAAGCCACCTATCGAAAATACGGTGACCGCTAAGATAGAGAGGCGATAATACGAATAAAGAAAATCTCCGATCACTAATTGTCCAGACAGAAAAGTAGGTATTGAGAATGGAATCCCTGACGCACCAAAAATCAATCTAAGGGACTGCTCAACAGACATCGCGAGCCCAAATGTGAACAGCAAAGTCAGAATCGGGTCTTTCGAGTAGAGCCTTCTGATGAAAAATCTCTCAACGAAAATGCCGAGGAGACCGACTAGTATGGGGGTGGTAATAAAGGCGCCAACGAAACCAAGACTTTCAGTCAGCATCACTATGCAATAAGCTCCCACTGCATAAAATGCTCCGTGCGCTAAATTCACCACACCGCCAAGACTGAAAATAATCGATAGCCCGAGAGCCAAAAGGGTGTAATAGGTGCCTACCAAAAGTCCATTTAGTATTTGTTCTACCAATAAAAGCATGTATAGATTCCAGGCTAGAGAGTAGGTACCTAGCTGACTAAGCTGGTACCTACTGGGCTCAACTCAACATTATGTCAACCGAAAACACACATGTTCTCGGCTTGTGTAGGCTGAATAAGCTCTAGGTTTTCACTATCGCCTGGACTAGCTTCGACTATCTCGAAAATGTCCCATTCATCCTTCATATCTGCCTTGTCTTTGACCTTAACAACAAACATCTGCTGAAGCAGTGAGTGATCCCATTTCCTGAAGTAACCCTTACGAGGTTTCAAAATATCGAACTGCATTCCCGATTCGAGAAGAGGAATTAACTTCGCTGGGTCAGTCGATTTAGCCTCTTCCATCGCAGCCGCCATAATCTTCACACCAATGTAATCACCCCAAGCCTGATTCTCTGGTGGCTTTTTGTACTTTTCGGTAAACGCTTCAGCGAACGCTTTCGATGAAGGCGTATCCATTCCGTGATACCAAAGGCTCTGCCAATAGCCTGTGATAGACTCGATGCCTGCGGCCCAAAATCCCGCGGTATCCATTACCCCTCCGGAAACTGCGAAATCTAAACCATATTCTTTATATTGCTTCAAAAATGTTGTCTGATCGGCTCCAGCCAAATTTATATATACAAAATCTGGATTGGCCGCTTTGATCTTAAGAATATAAGGACTGTAGTCAGGAGTATTCGTAGCGACGAGTTCATTGGCCATCACTGTCCCGCCATTTTCAGTTAAGAATCGAGTTGATACCTTAGCCAAGTCATGACCGAACGCGTAGTCGGCTGTCAGCATATAAAATTTCTTACCCTTGACATTTCCAGCGCGATTTTGCCAATTGCCAATCGTTTTGGTGTACATCGTATTCCCTGCCTCGATATGAAACGAGTACGGATTACATTTTTCACCGCGCAACGCATCCGAATTACAGCCTGTTTGCATATACATTGTTTTCAGTCGGTTAGCTGTTGCCATGATCCCACCACCCGAACCTGAGCTAATTTCACCAATCAAAAAATGTACTTTTCGCTTTTCGATAAGCTTTTGCGCTTTAGTTGGAGCAACAGCCGAACCAACACTATCCTCCGAAAAGAGATCAACCTCTCTCCCCAAGATTCCTCCAGCGGCGTTCAACTCTTCAACCGCGAGATTCACGCCACGAAAACCATAATCACCGAGAGTTCCAAGAAATCCAGAACGCGGCGTTACGTGCCCCACGCGAATGGTATCGTCAGCAGCGCCAACTATGGTTGGCGCGCCAAAGGTACCTGCAGCAATCGCAGTGGCACCGCCCAACCCCCCTTTAAGAAAATTACGGCGTGATACCGTTTTGTTTATATTTGCCATGATCAACTTCCTCCAGCTGTATTATTATTTATAATGTGATCACACTGTCACAGGTTTGAGGCTATAACTGACTGAAAATTCTGTCAAGTGTGATCACACCTTGGTGTAAGAAAGGGAAGAGAGGCACACAATAGCTTGTGATTGATTCACATAATTTGGAGGAAATTGCCTTCGAGAAGATTTATCATCTTTCCGATATCGAGCCTTCTAGCCGCACGGTCACCAAATCAATACCAGATGCTATCTATGATATTTGTTGAAAACCAAGGGCCTTTTCGCCGCTAAATAAAACTAGTCCCAAAAAATTTAAGGGATATCTTGGAGGCGCGTACCGGAATCGAACCGATGTCCACGGATTTGCAATAGCTTGCATACATAATAAGCGATTGTTTTTAATTAGAAAAATAAAAGTGTGCTACAGAATGTGCTAGTAAATTCATTAGAACTTACATCGATAATCCGAAATTCACGGTATAAGTCAGTGTGCCCTCCGGAGGCAGAGGTCAGAGGTTCGAATCCTCTCGGGCGCGCCACCATAATCCAGGTCCATACCGGCAACATGGACAACACTTTGAGGATCAAATCGATCCTCAAAGGCAATACTTCCCCACCAATTTTTGTAGCCAAAAACTACCTCGACATAGGCACCTTCACTCAATCACAACAAAACTGTCTTTTGTTTTTCATGCATGCCGAAGTAACAAGAATCGCAGAATTAACGAATAATCGATTTGACCGATGCTCTAATCGATTCCGGATCAAACGTCCTTTCTAACCAGCCTTCTTTAAAGATCATTGGTTCAGCTTCCTCAATGGCCAACAAACATGCGTCAGATAGTTTACCTCCGGGTTGATGACCGAAGGCGACCGCCAGCAAGATAGTCAAGTGACCCAAGATGAAGTCCTCAGCTGCCTGATAAGGAACACCACGATCTGAAGCTGCTTTTGTCGCATCTGCTAGTGCCTTAGCAAATGTAGCCCCGACGGTCTCAGATAATGCAGGCTCCAGAATAACCATTTGTTCAGTTGTGCAACGATGAGCTCGCATGACTGGAGCGTAAAACGCACGCGCAATATCCTCACACATCTGATAATGCTCTTCCGGGCCTTGATCCAAGGAGCAGATAATATGCTGTTTAGCAGCGACTCCCCCGAAATAATCTTTCTTCGCAGCCATTTCGGTTTCATCATTGAATAAGGGAGGATGGCAAGGGTGAGCCACAAAATAAGTAATGTCTTCACGCTGAGGTAACTCGCCTGCGTACGGAGCAGCTGCATCTAGCATAATCACAGCTGTTCCAGGTTTTAATTCCGAAACAAATGATGAGAGCACCTTGCCGATCAAGCGATCTGGTACCGCAAGAATAACTGCATCTGCCTTATCTAATGCCTCAGCTTGAGAAACACAATCAAGTCCTGTCTCTTCTTTAAGACGAGCTTGGCCCTGGGGACTGACCTCTACGTGCAATGTGTCATAGTCAGATTTTGCAAGATTGGCCGCCAGGCGGACACCCATCTTCCCTCCAGCCCCTAAAAGTGCCACTGTTGTCATTGTACTTCTCCTGTTCAAAGTTAATTCGATTTCTCAATCACTTAGGCTTATTGCTGCGCCTTACATTAATTCCATTTGCTGTAACCATTCTTAGTTTGGACAAAGAAATCAGTTGCTCCGATTTGCCCCCCC
>Ga0209654_1003212_pt1 | contig 10240 bp, 3 predicted proteins | sample SaaInl1SG_22_DNA_FD_184646 | JGI IMG/M metagenome (GOLD analysis project Ga0209654, IMG submission 184646) | Marine microbial communities from expanding oxygen minimum zones in the Saanich Inlet - ESP_161SG_22_DNA (SPAdes) (version 2) | ecosystem: Environmental > Aquatic > Marine > Intertidal... | reverse complement strand
GGGTTTGTTTAATAGATAAGATTTTAATAAAACAAACTTATAATGACTGCTTCTTCTCCATGCTGTTTCAGCCGGTGATTCATCTCCAAATTTAAAATTATTTGCTGCTAGTTTTCTTACATATCCTCTAGCGTACCCGGTTTGGTAAGGATTTCTTAAATTTCCTTGCTCATCTACAGGAATATATTTTGTTAGATCTTTTCTAGCAAACTTAATGTTTTCTTCTGCAGGAACGCCCGGTTCTCTAATAACACCACGTTCTAAATCCTCCCACATTAGTAAATTATTACTTGTGTAAGGTGCAACACCGTATTCGTTGTCCCACCAAGTTGGTTTAATAGTAAATCCTAACATTTCCCAAGGATGTGTATGAGGACGGTCTGTATCGAGATACTGTTTGTAAACACTTCTCCAAAATCCTGGTAATATATTATTATCAGGATCTATCATAGAACCGTAGTTGTATGTAAATCCGTTTGCATCATCAAATATAATATTTGTTGTATAATCAATATTACCAGCAAGTTTTGCCCATGCAACAAAATCTGCTATCATAGCACTATCAATTTGCGACTTAGTAATCCCAGTAATTCTATTAGATCCTGGAGCAACGTCAAACACATCAAAAATTCTTGCATTTTGTTGTTGTTTTAAATTATTATAAATTCTACGCTCTAGTTCTAAAACTAGATCATCTCTGTAATCATTAAAAGCATGTATAATACTACCATCGTGACCTTGAATAACCATTGTGTTTGTAAGGTAAGTATTATCTTCAAACATTACAGGTTCATATTTAGGAAATATTCCTAGTTTAGTAGGTGTTGGAGGAATGTAACATCCGTCAGTTGAATCAAATTCTTTAATTGTAATAACGTCATTCAGTTGTTTAACTGTAGTAACAACACAAAATCCTTCTGTGTTAAATGTGTAATCTTTTCCATAAGTTAACTGAACATCATTTTGGTATACATAAACAGCTCTTTGAGATTCTTCTTCCATTGAGTACGGTTGAGATAGTGCAAAATAAATGTTATCAACATCTACAACAGAATATTCTCTAATATTTGCATTTGCAAATCCTAACATTTGTGAAAAGTAAAATGGAAAACTAGGCGATTTATCTCTAGTTAAATTTTGTAAAATTCTGTCCACCATGTTCGACGGTGTACTATCGTAGCCTAACGTTTCTGCTTGTTCTAAAAATTGTCTTTTAAATTTTGCATATTCATTACCGACAAAATCTATTGCCTTGACAATATTATAATCTTTATTAGTAATATGAAAAACTGTTAATGGTAATGTATTAGTGTGTTTAACAAACCTGTTTCCATATTTTGCAATTTTTCCTAAATCACGTATATTGTTTACACCAAACACTTCGCCAGAAAATCTAGGAAGGTCATCTACCATAGTATACAAGTGATCGTTAATAGAACCTAGCGTAGCAGTAGTAAAGTCTGTGTTTTGAGGATTCCTTTCTAAATTCTTTGGAATTTCATAATAACCGTTTGCATTTTTAGGAGTTGATGTTTTTGTTTTAATAACAACTCGTTGACCTTCTTGTAAATCTGTGTTAAAGTTAACAAACAATCTATTGTTAATATTTTCAATATCATAGTCAATAATGTTTTGTTTGAAATCGTTGTCAACAAATACTTTAGTTTCTAAATCCGTTAGTAATCCTGCATTATCGTACGTATCAATTTCAAACAAGTTTAACTGATCTGCACTTGCTATATACTGTTTTAAAACAGGCTGATAAGTTTTTCTAAATCCTTTTGTCCAGCCATTATGATAATTAAACTCTAAGTTTTCATCATAAACTTTCAAATAAGTAGCTGCTGTATTAATTGTAGAACTTTGTAATTGAGTGGTATCTTGATATCTTACTGTAGAGTTTGGTAATGTCCAATTAAAAACAATATCGCCTACGTTTTCAATAGTTCTATAACTTAAAGGAAATCCAAGTTCGCTATCAGTGGCTCCAGTTCCTTGAGCATATTCCAGAATAGTTATACCAGAAAAATCACTTGCAGGATAGGTGGTGGAATCTTTTAGATCAATACCGGCACTATCGAACAAATCAAACTTTGGTGGCTGATTTACTGAAACTTTTTGTTGTGATTTATACCAAGTTCCTTCTGTATAGTGATATGTTGTGCCGCGATTTTCTACACCTTGTTTAACTAATACAGTGTCTCCTTCTTGAGGATCTGTATCGTCTACAGTTACTAATGCAATCTGTGTTCTATCTATGATATTTTCACTGCCTTGGTGTGTAATAATTTTTACTTCAAATATTTTGTTTTTTACTAAAATATCTGTATCGGCTGTAAACAATATACGCATACCATCCGTAATATCTACACCATCAATGTTATATCCAGCACTGCCTTCGATATTTGAAAATACATCAGTTGTAAAAGTATCAACTAAATCTATAGCTGTTTTTTCTTGTATGCCAAAATTGTATAATTTTGTGCCTCCATTAAACTCAATGATAGGTCGTTTAGCTCTAGCATCTTGATCAAACTCAGGAAGTTGCCCGTTTATTTCTGCACTTTGTTCTATTACAGTTCGATGAAACCATCTATTGTACTTGGACCATGCATTACCATTTTTTGCACTGCGGTTTATTGTAATATAATCTTTTTCTGCAGGATAACTTGCAGCATTTCCAAAAGGCAGTCTATCAAATGCAGTTGTGTCAAACGGAATAAGTTGATCGGCGGCAAACTGATTTGGAATATCTAACTGAGATTCAGATATTAAACGAATGCTGTCTCCAACACCTTCAACATACCATGCACCTTCGCTGTATTTTTCAGGAGTAACGGTTCCTTTGAACTCGACCTTCATGCCATTAGAAAGAGTAATTCCGTTTCCGCTGGTGTAGTTTACTCTTTCTAAAATTTCATCTTCAACATTAATAGAACTATTTTCATCAATGTCTAAAACAATAAACAATCCGTATGTGTTGAGATCATTTTCATCTACATAATATAAGAGGTCCGGAGCGTCATTGTCTACAGTAAATGTAATACTGCCTTCTTCTACACCTTGTTCGCTTACACCTTCATTGTAGATAAAATCGTCGCCTGCTTGACTTGCAGACTTGATTGTAAACGGTTTACCTGGAGTGTTAATTGTGAAAGTATATGTTTGACCTCTGTATAAGCGAATGTTAGGATTTTGTGTTAGTCCGTCTGGAAAGAATACGTATCCTTTATTATCCTCGTTATCCCTGGCAATAACCTGTATTTCTGTAACAACGTCTGCTGTTTGTCCTAAAATACCTACAGTTTGAGGTCCGTAAGGCAACCAATAATATTCGCGATAATTTACAAACTTATCCCAATCTACAAGAGGATCCCAGCTGTAATATTCCTGCTCATTTAAACGGTTATGATCACTAACATCTACACCAAAGTTTTTTAACTGGTTAATATAGTCAATGTAATCTTTATAAAAAACTGTGTTGCCTACTGCGTCTTCAATAATAACGCTAGGTTCTAATTGATAATTTTCTCTATTAGAAGATATATCTCCGGTATAAATGTCGTCAGTAGAATATGCTTTAGCAATTTTTCTACCAATAAATCCGTGTATTTTTTCTGCAACGCCAGGCTGAAGTAACTGATCTAAAGTACTAGCTAAAAACTTTTTATTAAAATTTGTTCTAAAATATTTAGGTAAAAAATTAGAGCTAGATCTGTCTTCGTTATCGCCAACTGGCAATGCTGGATCAGTTTGATTATTATCGTATGCCATTAATAACTTTCCTCTAAGAGCTTGTTACAGTTTGAGTGCTTGTAGGTGTAGTAGTAGATATGGCGCCTGCATTAACCTGTAATTGGCTAGCGGTAACTGCATCTATTATTTCTACATCATCTACTGTTGCACTACTAATAAAAATTTCATCACTTTCACATTTGATTTCATACATTGTACCGAATGCTTTATTTGCCTGGACAGGTACAATAACAAATGTATTAATGTCAGGCGCTAATTCAGTCATTACATATGTTGATAATTCTGAAAAATGGAATGTTTCTCCGAAGTCCCAGTTTTCTAAAGCAAAGAATTGATTTATAGCCGATATTACCCTAGCTTTAATATCGTTATCATTTAATACTAGATTTTTGTTTTTAACAATTTTAAATTTTGCTTGCAAGGTGTCGTCTGCTTTTGTTCCAAATAAGTTTTTATACTTAACAGGATGATATATTAATTCGTCACTAACTGATTTAATTTTATTAAGATCAGTTCCATAACTTCTAAATAAACTATCACTGCTAGGCGGTAGCGGTTCACTGTTAATAGCATTTTCTAACCACAGTCTATATTGTGTGTCGTATCCTTTGGTTAATAAGAATAAATCTAAAATATTACTACTACTAGGATCAATTCTACTAGAATCATCTGCATTATGAATATATTGGAATTTAACATTACTAACACCAACAAATGCTTTGTAATCTGTAGTTAAATTTAATTTTAAATTTGCGGAATCTAACACATAAAAAGAATTGCTATCTACAAAATAAAATACTTGTCCGTTTGTATATCTAAATAACAGATCAAGATTACTTTGATTTCTTAAAGAAATAATTGATGTTTGATCTTCTACTAATCTAAAATCTTCGTAGTTTTCACTGGTAGTATATTTTTCTTGAAATATATATTTTTTTTCTGTATTTGTAGTAGGCTGTACTATATCAGTAAATGCATCCGGATTATCAATTGTTCCATCTTTATCGGAATCAAAAAATGTTACAAATACCTTAGAACTATCTACATAGCCTTCTGAATCTCTATAAGGTTTAACAATTTCCCAAGGATAATCAGTAGTAAAACTTTCATTGGCATCTTGCTTTTTATTAATGCCTAAAAACTTGATTTGGTCTTCAATGACCTTGCCTGTTTTAGTATCATAAATTTTATTAGATTCGTCTTTGTAGAATCTACACTGTTTAATACTTTCAAAAATATAACGAAGATTTCTTCTTGTAACTGTGTATTTTTCGCCGTCTGTGATAAAACGGAAAATCCAACTAGAATCTAATTGTTGATTACTTGTATCTCCTGTTTTTCCTGTGCTAAATTCGCCGTACAAATCTATGTTATTTTCATTAATAACTTTCCATTCTCCAGCATTGCGATCAAATCGTATACCAAAAGGATTATTAGAAAATATTTGATTAATAATTTGTGTCTTTATTTCATCTGTAAATGCGTTTGGAATTCTAGGAATAATTTGTGATACAATGCCACTGTTAGTTGGATCGCCATCACCAGGAATAATTTCATTTACAAGAATGCCGCCGTCATTATTTGTGTTTGTTCCGTCTGTGTTCACAGTAATCACTTTTGCCCACAGATAACTTACTGCACCAGATGCAGTTTCATCTGAAATAAATTCATTGTTATTATTAGTATCAAAATATAGTCCTGCAGGTGAAGTAAATTTAATTAATGATCCTTCTTTAATAAATCTTAATTGATTAGATGCAAAGCTGGATACTGTATAAGGTAATCTATCTATATCTAGTACTACGCCGCTGCTTTGATTTGTTTCTGTAGATAACTGACTCCAAGTTGCATTTAGATCTGTGGTTATAATTCTTGGAAATTTATTATAATAATAATTTATAATTTCACTGTCTTGTAATAACGGTGTTATTGCATTTTCTACGATACCTTCAACGTCTGTTTTTGTAGCGTAGGAAAACGTAATATCTTTTGTTAAAAATTCTCTATATAAAATTCCATCTGTTGCAAACAAATTTGTGTTAGAGTATTTTCCAGTAGCATCAATTAGATCAAAATATCTTGAAATTCCACTCGATGTTCTATTAACTGTTTTTGTTTTAATAATCTCTTGGCTTGTAGATAAAGGAGCAACATTATAATCTTCAGCAGTTACCATTCTATTTTGAGTGTAATAGTTTCTTGGTGCTGAACTTTTTATACTTTCGTTTGTTTCTGATGTACTAGAATTATCTACCGTATATTGCAAATCTAATGTGATAGTTAATGCTTCTGATTTACCAGCACGACTGATATAAGGAATAGTAATACCTATATTAGTCATTTCTCTAGGATTAATTGTTAATCTAGTATTTGCACTTGTTCTATAATAAACACGGAAATTACCTTTTGGTAAATTACCAAAAGTTCCATCTGCAAACACTAATCCTATTCTGTCATCGGTTCTAGTTGTTACTGCATAGATATCTCTAATACCTGCTTGAACACTATTATAGATAACATTGTTACCTTCAACAGAATCAACTTTAGTCCAAAACTCACTTTCAAAACCGTTGTCATCTAATTTATAAAGCCATACATCTGAGTTGTTAATATTTCTAGTATCAACATCAATTACTTGATTTGGAATTGGATTTGTAATTGTAAACTCACCACTATCTAATAGCCCTTGGCGGAAGTGAGCAAAAAACCCTGTGTTCGATGACCCTGCACCTCGTGAATCATTACGATATAAAAAGCCAAAGTTATTACCTTGAACTGGAATTTCTTCTTCTATGTTTCCGTCTCTAACATCTACAGATGTTACTTCAAACGGATAGCTAGAACCGTCTATAGTCTTTGAATAACTATAGATAGGAATATCAGTATTAATAGCATTAAACTTGTATTGTTCTGTTTGTATTCCTGAAACAATATCTTTCTTATAAGGCTTGCCAAATACTCCATTAAAAGGTAATGCACCGTTTAACACTTTAATAAACTGTTCGTACCAATTTGGATTAGTAGTATCATTCCAAACAATGTTTAAACCTGACAACGTTTGACCGTTACTGTCTGTGATATTTTCCGTAGTAGTAACACTGGTAAATTTTAACAGTCCGTTAGCAGATACATTTCTTTTTGGATTGTAAGATAATAAACGTGCAAGTCGGAGAACACTTTCTCTACGTTCTGCAAGTTCTAAAAAGTTTTCACGTGCGTTTAAATCAATGCGGAAACTTATATTTTGACCTAGGAAAGCAATAAGATCAATAAGTGCAAGATATTCTGAGCTCTCAATATAATCGTTGAAGTCTTCTGGATAGTTTTGACGCAGATAGTTAATCATTGTTCTGCGTAAATTGTCAAAGTCATAGCTTTGGAAATCTGCATATCTAAAACTTTGGTAGATACGTTTCCAATCTTCTGCTACTAGTAAACGATTTTGTCTATCGGTTGATGACATATAAATTCCTTACACTTCTATTATAATATTTATGTGAAATAATAATGTGCGCACTTTAATATAAGCCGCTGTCTTCGTCAAACTGAAGTCGCATTTTTTCTGATATGTTATAAGGAATATAGGTTAAATCTACTTCAATTTGTATACCGCTTTCATAACTGGTTACAATGATTTCATCCACTTGTACTCTAGGATCAAAGTTTACAATTTCAGTAACATTATTAGCAATAGCGTCTTTTAAATCGTCTGTGAGAGGATCATATAAAACGTCCCAGATAATTGTGCCAAATTCAGGATTTTGTAATCTTTCTCCTTGGCGGATATGAAAGTGATTAATAATATCTTGTTTAATAAGATTTAAATCGTATAGTAAAGGACTGTTAGACTGTGGGTTTACTGTAGATATTCCTCTATATGATTTACTAGAAGGAGCAATATTACTTCCTTCTTCGTTTACTTTTATTTGCTGGTATAACTTTTTTTCTACAGTGCTCATAACGTATTTATTTTATCTTCCTTTCCTAAAAGTATCAGGAGTAAACACAGGAGTAGGATCTTCTACTGGATCTTCTGTGTTTGATCTATCTGTGATACTAGGTTTAAATTTGCCGCCATCGAGATTTTCGTGATGTATCCAAGGTTCTGCTTGCGGCACACGTTTCATAATTACTTCATCTTCGCCTGGTAAAGTATGAGTTTCTAAAGGCTGAGCTATTGCAGCTTCAGCTGCTTGAGGACCATTGTGATGTATTACAGAAGCAGTCTCTGTGTGAACTCCTCCACTAAGCATATCTGTGGTGCCAAATAATGCTGTAAATTTGTTGTTGTTTTCAGTGTGTAAATCAAAGTTATTACCCACAGTGATTTTACCATCAGAACCAACAATTAACTGGAAAGCATTAATAGTTTCCATGGTCATGCCGTTATTAGCTTTTACATTAATATTACGTCCTGCTTCGAGATTTATGTCTCTGTCTGCTTTAAAGTTAAAATCTTCTTTGGTGTGTATACTAACACTGTCAGATGCAAATATATCTATTTTGCCGTCTGACGTTAGCTCTATCCAAGAAGTGCCTCTTGCATTACCTATATAAATTAAATCTTCACTGTTGTGCATCAATATTTGATGCCCAGTTCTAGTTCTTAGTCGAACTAACTCATTATGAGGTCTAGTTGGATCACCTTTGTTAAACTCGCCTTTTTCAATACTAGCATAATCCATTGGTCCTACACTAGGGTGTTCTTTGCGGATAAACTTGTCATCACCGTCATCCATTACAAAACTAGAACCGCCCAGTCTATTCGTAAAAATAGTAGCTTTTGCTTCATGCGGTCCCATGCTATATTTTGGAGCTCCAACTCTTTTGTCTACAGGTCCTGGAGTTGATATGCCAAACACAGCACTTGGTAAGTCTCGTCTTGCACTTGAAGTAGTTAGCCCCCGAGTTTCGTCTGCGTCTAACCCTTGATTGTGTAAAACTTTGTATTGATCAGTGTGTACAGGTTTTGGTACTTTTGTCTTATCTTTTGCATTTTTATACTCGTCGAGATTTTTATTTGCTTCTGCTACTGGGCGTTTTTGTTTATCAGTATTAAATGCAGTACTTGCATTGCCAGGTAACATAAAATTCATTAAATCATCTTGGATGCAACCTATCCAAAATCCTTGCCCGCTTTCTGTAAATATTACAAGAACTCGTGTGTCTAAATCAGGAGGTACCATCCACATACCGTAAGACTTTTGAGATTGTTGATATTCTTGACTTGCATTTGTTGCAGCTTGTGGAGTTACACCATAAAACGGTGACAAATATTTTACAATAGCAAGTTGTCCAGAACGTTTAGGCTGGTTTCCAGGTTCTCCGCTACCGTAAAGAAGTTCTACTTCTAAAGTTCCAGAATATTCGTTGTCAAGATAGTTAACAACCATAGCTTCATAAGGTCCTAAACCTGGCGGCGGGTTGTAAGAAGTTCTACTCATTAGAACGGACTCCCTCTATCATTATCATTTAAATTTAAAGATTCAAATTTAAATCCGCCTTTATCAGATTTTGGTCTAGGATTATCATTCATGTCTTGTGCTTTAGTTCCACTTTGTAACGCACTTACACCAGTTTCTACTGCTTCGTTGTCTTGATCAGGTCTTCTTAGTAATTTAAGTTCTTGTGTAAATTGATTTTCTCGTATTAGATTTTTTACAAGTATTACTTGATATAAACCACTGAAGGGTTTTACAATACCAAAGTCTTCAGGAAATGCCATTACAGATCCGTCATAGTCTATAGGCGTTCTAAATAATAGATTTATATCTACTTCTCCGTTTTGATAATTCATAGTTCCATCGGCATTAATATTTGTGTAAGATGTATCAAATGCATTATAATTACCTAATCCACTATCACTTATATAGTAAGGGTCGCCCATAATTGTCATATCAACTTGGATCATATCAACACCTTTCATTAAACTGTCGTGGAAGTCTCTAGCAATTCTAGTTTTTTGATCATCGTATGCTGATCCTTGGCGTCCTGTTTTATTTTTAATTGTTTCTTGTTGCTGACGCACACCTTCAGCAGGTTTGAAATTACTTTGTCCTTGTCCGGTTACTGTTGTGTATGCATCGTCTGTATTACTTGATTGATTTTGTGCGCCAAGTTGATCGTTTGCACTGTTTGAATTTCTATCAGCTGACAACGGGGTAAAAAATTGATAGTTAAATTGTACTTCTAGATCTAAAATATCTTTGTTAGCACCTGTATAGATATAATTATATTCTTTTGCGGCTTCTGTTTTTAATTTGTCATAACCTACGCCAGGAGCAGTCGGTGCTTTAAATTTACTGTGATGCACTTTGTAAGGAACAACTTTGTAAACATATACTTTAGGAATCCTTCCCACTCTATCTATATTTTTATTATCTGGAATTGGGAATACTTGTGCTTCTATTCTAAACCAATTAACTAAACCGTTATTTTCTTGAATATTTTCTAACTGTCCTGCAAGGCCTTTTCCATATGTACT
>Ga0209654_1003211_pt1 | contig 10241 bp, 14 predicted proteins | sample SaaInl1SG_22_DNA_FD_184646 | JGI IMG/M metagenome (GOLD analysis project Ga0209654, IMG submission 184646) | Marine microbial communities from expanding oxygen minimum zones in the Saanich Inlet - ESP_161SG_22_DNA (SPAdes) (version 2) | ecosystem: Environmental > Aquatic > Marine > Intertidal... | reverse complement strand
TATTTAAATTATCTTCGCAGTCTTTTAGATTAGAGGAGTTTTTAAAAGCGTTTAATAAGCAATTACGTAACGGAGTTCAAGATGAATTAAACGGTGGTAAATTTGAAGCGTATGGTATGGAGTTTACCGAAAAGAACGGTTCGAGCAGACTAAACTATAAAGATGACGAAGTATGGCAAGAGCTTAACGCTAAACTAAAAGAACGAGAGGAGCTGTTAAAGGTTGCAGAAAAAAGCAAAGAGCAGATTTTTGATAGTGAAGGAGTAGAAGTGCCAAGAGTAAGCCGTAGCGGTGGTGGTGCAATTTTAAATGTAAAATATTAAACAACAAATAATGGAAGTAAAAGGAAAAGTAAAGTTAATCGCAGAAACACAAACGTTTGATTCTGGATTTACAAAAAGACAGTTAGTTGTTACAACAGACGAAACATATCCCCAGGATATTGCGATTGACTTTGTGAAAGACAAATGCGAAGTTTTAAATGCTTATAAAGTAGGTCAAAGCGTTGAAGTAGGTATAAACATACGAGGTAACGAATACAACGGCAAATACTATGTTAGTTTAAATGGCTGGCGAATTAGCAAGTTAGAAGCAACAGCAGAAATACAAGAAGATGATTTAAGTTTTTTAGACTAAAAACCAAAAACAAGGCGTGTCATTAATTTGGCACGCTTTTTTAAACCTAAATTATGGAAACGAAATATAAGGAAAGAGGTTTAACGCTAAAGAAAAGACAATTTATTCAAGATTTATTGGTTGACTATTTAGCTGGAAGAACTTCAAAACAAGCAATCCAACTAAAATACGAAAAGAAATTTAAACTAACTGATAACAGCTTCTACGCAGTTTGGAATGCTGTAACGGTAGACACCTTTTACAACAACTTTAAAACTAGAAAAACTGATTTTACGGTGAAAGAAGATGATTTAAAAGGGTTACACCAGATGGAAAAAAACTATAAACTATTAAAATATAAAAACGATTTAACTATTGCAGATTATGATACAGATAACAAATGAAGATAATATGGAATTAATGTCAAGGTATGAAGATAACTACTTTGACTTGGCTATTGTAGACCCACCTTATGGGATTGGCGCTGATAAAGCGCAAAACGCAGCAGCAGAAAGCAGAAAAAAAGCAAACGGTAAAAGTAAAGCAGGTAGAGGATGGAAAGAATACAAAGTATCTAATTGGGATAACGAAATACCAACAGATGAATATTTTAAAGAACTTTTTAGAGTAAGCAAGCAGCAGATTATATGGGGGGGAAATTATTTTCCTTTTATATGGAATTACTCTAATAGTTTTTTAATATGGAATAAGATGCAAAGGGATTTTAGTTTAGCAGATGGAGAGTTAGCTTGGTATTCTGAAACACAAAAAGCAATGAGAACTTTTGATTTTAGTAGAGGTGGTGCTTTAGCTGATAATAATAAAAACGGTGGAAGATTTCATCCAACACAAAAGCCTGTAAAACTTTATGAATGGTTATTAATGAATTATGCAAAGGAAGGAGATAAAATTTTAGACACACATTTAGGTTCAGGTTCAATAGCTTTAGCTTGTCATAATTTAGGATATGATTTAACTGCTTGTGAACTTGATAAAGACTATTACGATGCAGCTATGAAAAGACTTAAACAACACCAACAACAAATTAGAATGTTTTAATTATGAATAAAGAAGAAAGAATGTTACATATGATTGCGATAATGACTGTTTGCCGTGATGACATGGAAGAACTAACAACAGATTTGCCTTTTACTCAAAAGTTAAAGAGCTTATCAAATCAATGGCTAAAAGAAGCCAATAAAAAACTAGATTTAATTGCTGGTAAGGACAAAGAACTACACGAGCAATACGGTAATGTATTGTTAAAATATGAAGAAATAAGGGAGAAATTTTTAGATATTGAGTAATAATTTGGGGCAAAAAATTAAACCGCCATCAAAATACAAAAAATGACATACGCAAGTTTTTTAACATATTTATTTTTGATGGGGCAAAATATTGAGTTTAGGGCAAAATCTAAATATTTTTTACCCCAGCCGAAAGGCGCGCTATTATTGAGATTTAAGCGTTTTGGGGTAAAAAGGTAAAAAATATACCAACTCATATTATATATGATTTAAAATATTTATATTTTTTTTTCTCGCTTCAAAACTAATAAAATATAAAAAATAAAATGTGTTTTTTATATAGTGTGAGTATAGGGCTATATTTTCCACCTTTTTACCTTTTTTAATATTATTTGTTTATTTAGATATTATTATTATTTTTGTATCTCAAAATGACTTGGAAATCATTAAAGAACTTATTTTAAAATCCTATTTAAGTGATGCCTTTCCAAGTGGCTAGCTTAGATAGGGTTTTTTTTATTTAATAATATTATGAGAATATCATTTTTCGATAAAATTACAGCTTCTTTTCCAGAGAAGTCAATAAGTCTTAATAAGGCTTTGAGAGATATACAACAAGGAAAGTACAAGGAGCAGATTAAAAACATTAGAGTTTTAGCAAACGATAAAGCAAAAAGAGATGTTGAAAAGAAAAAACTACCTTTAGTAACCTTTTGTGGAGTGTTTGATAAGCGATCAAATAATGCCCTAAAACAATATTCTGGATTTGCTTGTTTAGATTTTGATAATGTTACAAACGTTGGTGAGTTATCGAGGTTGGTGAATGAGGACAAATATACTTATGCCTCTTTTATTAGCCCATCAGGTAACGGTTTGAAAGTATTAGTTCAAACACCAGCGGTGGATAACGATAAGGATTATAAGTCTTTTTATTTTAAAATACAAGAGCATTATAATCAATATGGAGAAACAGATGAAGCTACAAAAGACATTGCAAGAGCAACGTTTTTTAGTTATGACGCTAACTTGTTTGTCAATACTGAAAACGAAATATTTACGGATAGGTTAGTTCCAAAAGAGATTGCACCAATTAAACCAGTGGTTTTTAAAGTAGATGATGATAACGAAATTGCAGAGCGTTTGATAAAATGGTTTAAAAAGCATTGGACTACTGGCGTCAATAGAAACAACAACCTATTTAAACTTTGTTCTGCCTTTAATGATTACGGAGTTAGCAAGGATATTGCATTAGATTATTGCAGTCAGTACCAGAGGGATGATTTTAAAATTAGAGAGATTGAAAAGTTAGTTGATTCAGCCTACAAAAACACTTTTAATTTTGGAACAAAAGTATTTGAGGATACAAATCTTAGAGAAAAAACAAAAAGGTTATTATTTTCTGGAAACACTCAACAACAAATAAAAGAAAAATTAGATATTAATTACGATTTAACAGATGCAATAGAGGGGTTAGAGCAGGAGATACCAAAGGATACATTTTGGGAGATTGACGATAAAGGTAGGGTTTCAATATCTTTTTTAAGGTTTGATTATTATCTTAGAAATTTAGGAATAAGTAAATATTACCCGAATAAGTTAAGTAGAGATTTCGATTTTATTATTAAAGACTCAAATTTTATTGATTGGATTGATACTACTAGAATAAAAGATATTGTAAAAAAGGACATAGTAAGTAGGGGTTGTTTTGAGGTGTGGGATTACATGGCAAAGAACAGTTCTATATTTAAAAAAGAAAGCCTATCTATGATTGACACCATAGATGTAAGTACAAATAAAGATACAGCAGATACTAGTTATATTTACTACAAAAATAAGATAGTTAAAACGACTAAAGAGAAAATAGAATTATTAGATTATAAAGATATTGATAGTTTAGTATGGAGTAAACAAGTTATTGATAGGGATATTACTTTAAGTGAAAATTCAGACGGTGAGTTTAGGCAGTTTATTTGGTTTTTGTCTGCGCAAAATCCAGATAGATATTACACCTTAAAATCGGTTATAGGCTACTTGTTACATTCCTACCAATTAGATGCAGAACCTAAATCGATTGTTTTTAACGATGAGATGCTAAGCGATGACATTCCTAATGGTGGATCTGGAAAAGGTTTAATACACAAGGCGATTGGTCAATTAAAAAACATTTGTACAGAAGATGGAAAACGTTTTGATCCAAAAAGCCAATTTGCGTATCAAAGAGTTTCAGAGGATACACAAATATTTTTAATAGACGATGTTCCTAAATCGTTTAACTTTGAAAATTTATTTTCTATTATTACAGAGGGTATAACAATCGAAAAGAAAGGAAAAGACCCTTTTAAAATACCTTTCAATCTTAGTCCTAAATTGAGTTTAACTACGAATTACACGTTGAGAGGTGACGGAGCAAGTCATTATCGTAGAATATTTGAAGTTGAAATTGCTAATTATTTCAACGATAAGCACACGCCTTATGACGAGTTTGGACATAGTTTCTTTTTTGACTGGGATGTGGATGAGTGGTGTAAGTTTGATAATTTCATGATACGTTGTATACAATACTACTTAGAGAATGGATTGGTAGAATCTAATAAGGTTAATTTAGAGCTGAGAAAATTAAGAAATAATTTAGGTTTTGAGTTTATGGAGTTTATGGAGTCTAAGCCATTTAAGCAGAAAAGACCTAAAAAAGAAGCTAGAGAGGATTTTGGTAATCAATATAAACATATTGCTAGATTTAACTCACCGCAAAAATTCAACAAAAAAGTGAAAGAGTATTGCGAGTATTATAATTTGGATCTAGTTGAAAGTAAATACAACGGTGTAGAAACATGGCAGATTTTTGAGGATGAGGACGATAAACTGTGGAGCGATGCAATATAAATTAAGAGAATACCAGCAGGAGTTGTTAGATAAGATTAATAACTCAACGGACAAAAGAAACTGCGTACAAGCCCCAACCGGTTTCGGTAAGACTGTTTTATTTACAGCCATTTTAAACGCCTTTAAAGGTCGGGCGTTAGTTTTAGTAAACAGAACGGAGTTAGTTGCCCAAACAGTGTCTAAAATAGATAAGAGCGTGTTTAAAATAGTAGCTGGCGTTCGTGAAATAAAATTAGAGGACGTAAACATAGGAATGGCCGAAACTGTTTACAATCGGATTAAAAAAGGGAAATTAGATGTTAACGACTTTGATTTAATTATTACTGATGAGGTACACAATTTGCAGTTTAATAAGATTTACGACGGTTACAAAGGCAGGTTGTTAGGTTTTACAGCGACGCCGTTAACAATGAAAAGGGAAACTTTTTTCGTTGAGGACGTAAAACATATTAAAAGCATTTCGTTAAGCCAATGGTACGGGCCTTTAATTTGCGGTGTTAAAATATCGGAGTTAGTACAACAAGGATATTTAACGCCAGTTAAAAACTACGTTATACCTAATGCAAATTTAAGTAAGTTAAAAACAGATAAAAGCGGTGAGTTTACCTCAAAATCTCAAAGCGATGTATTTGATAACCAAGCATCGATAAAATGTTTGTATGACAACTATAACCATCATTGCAAAGGTCAAAAGACAATGGTTTTTAATTCAAATACAAAAACCAATGCAGATGCTTATGATTACTTTTTATCAAAGGGTGTAAATTGCAGGAGTTACGACAGCAAGAGTTTGGAAGATAGAAAAGACATAGTAGAATGGTTTAGAAATACTCCTGACGCTGTATTATTCTCGGTTGGGGTTTTTACAACTGGGTTTGATGTAGACGACGTTGAGAATATTATTTTAAATCGCGCTACAAAAAGCCTTTCTTTATACCATCAAATTGTTGGTAGAGGTGGTAGAATAACAGATAAAATATTTAAGCCATTTTTTAAGTTAATTGATTTAGGTGGAAATGTAGAACGTTTTGGCAGTTGGTCTGATGACGTAAATTGGCACTCAAAATACAAAGAACGTATAAGGCAGATAGTAGAAAACTATTTTATTTGTTCAAATTGTCAGGGTTTTATTAAAAGCAACCCATGTGAAGAATGCGGACATTTAAAACAAGCAATTAAAAGCGATAAAATTAAAGAGAAAACCCATCTAGGTATTGCAGTTTCAAAAGAAAAATTACCGACGCCATCGCCAAAAATGATGGTAGATTTTGGCTTGAAAACTGGAAAAGACATTAACGAAATAAAAAACGAAGTTGCAGACTATTTGGTTCGCATGATCGCTTATAACGGAATGAGTTATGAAACTTATTTAAACAATGCTAAACGTATAGATAAAAGAATAAAGGCAATAATAGAACCTATTTATTTTGCACTACATAAGTCAAAATTAAAGGGTAATAGAGTAAGAACTATTTTAGATTTTAAAAGAAAGGTTTATAAACGAATTGATAAATACTATGAAAGCGAGAGAAGATGTTATACAACAAAAAATAGTGGTTTGGTTTCGCAAGAACTTCAAAAACGATTTAATTTTTAGCGTGCCAAATGAACGAACAAGCGGTTGGAATAGAATGATAGCAATAGGAATGTTACCTGGAGTAAGTGATTTAATAGTTGTTACAAAAGAAAAAGTTTTGTTTGTAGAGGTTAAAGACCATAAAGGGGTGCAAAGACCGAATCAAGTAATATTTGAAGAAAAAATAAAAAAACTAGGTTGTGAATATTATTTAGTTCGTAGCTTAGATGAATTTAAACAAATAATTTAATATATTTGCATGATTACCTTTTTTCATAATTTAGGTTTTTTTCGTTTTAGGTTTGAAAGGCGGTTAAATTAATTTTAATCGTCTTTTTTTGTTTAATGCTTGTTTATTAAATAAATTACTTTATATTTGCAGTATCAAAATGATGTGGGAATCATTAAAAAAATTATTTTAAAGTCTTATTCGAATGATGCCCTCCCACATGGCTAGTTTGAATAAGACTTTTTATTTAAAAAAATATTATGAAAAATTTATTAAAAGTTTTAGCGTTTGCGTTAATCGTTGTATCATGCGAAAAAGAAGTTAACCCGCCAACAACTTCAGAGCCACAGCCAGATTGTAACTGTGATAGGGTTGTTCAAGTTTGGAGTTTTAATCTAACGACAACCAAATATTGGACTTATGTTACGATTAACGATTGTACTGGAGTTCAAAAAGACGGTACTAAATACACAGAAGTTAAACTTAATGACTGTTTGTAATGGAGTTAATTTGTATTGAATGCGAAGGTGGTTACTACGAGGTAAACGACTGCGCTAATGGATGTTTTTGTGGAGGGTGTACAACGTTAAAAGAGTGTACCACCTGCAAAGGAAATGGAACAATAGATTGTTCAGAAGAACAGCTTGTTGAGATAATATTAGAGTTGTTAGATAACCCGAGTGATGAGTATTTGAAGGAGATGAAACATAAATTTGGTATTTAGACATGAAAAATTTATTAATAGTATTAACATTGGCAGTTGTATCATTATCTGCTGTACTTATATTTTTAGAAGTTAAAGAAAATCTAGAAATTCAAGAAAGAATTGAACTAAAAAAGTTACAAGAATTGCAAAGAGAACAGCAGTATCAAAAAGATTTAGATAAGTTAAATTTTGATATTAAGCGACAAGAAATGCTAGACGTTTACGAGGGTGTAAGAGGATTTGAAAGCCAGTGTATTTTTTGGGATACAATATCCTTTATAAAAGTAGAAAAACAATTTTAAAAGCAGATGTCTATGTTTTGATTAATTTTTTAGTTACATTTGCGCAATATGGATTGGTCAAAAATAATTAGCTCGTTAAAAGGCTCGAAATGGTATTTAATATTAGCAGTATTTATAGGTTTTTTTCTATATTTATTTAAAAAGCCGGTAGAAACTATAATGGAGTTAGGCACAGAAAAGTACTTAAAAGAAGTGCCAAAAAGAGTGGATAGAGATGTTGTAGTGAACGAACTACTGGAAGAACTTATGAATCTTTGCGGAGCGGATAGGGCATACATATTTAGATTTCACAATGGGCAAAACTACTTTGATGGAACGCACAAGTTAAGAATGAGTTGCGAGTATGAAGTAGTTGGTAAAGGAATAGAACCCCAAGCAAAGTTTTTAAAAGATATACCGACTTCACTTTATCCTAAATTTATTGCAGAAGTAGTTGATGGGACAATGCGTTATGAGGATGTAAGAGATATTAAAGACGCTACAACTAGGGTGACGTTAAAAGCGCAGGGGATTTGTTCTATTGCAGTAGCACCATACTTTGATAAAAACGATAATTTAATTGCAATGATTGGAGTTGACTATGTAGGTAGAAAAGCATACAAAGATTCTATCTTAGAAAAACAAATGTTTCAAAAAGAGGTTAACTCGATAGGTGAAGCCATGATTAATAAGTTGTAATTTTTTATTATATTTGTAATTAGATGCTTGAAAAAATAGCTAATAAAAACGCATACTGGTTAAGGGTAGCTTACTCTTTTGGAGTTGGCGACTACGCTCCAGACATAGTGCAAGAAATGTATCTTAAAGTACATAAATACATTGAAGCTGGAACTTTAAAAGAAGAAACAGCAACAACTTATGTCTATTGCATTATTCGTTCTCTTTGCTTAGATCTTAAAAGAGTTCAAAAAAAGTATGCAAAGGTAGACATAGAAGATTACCAAGCTACAAACCTAAACAACCTAAAAGAGATAGAAGCGTTAAACACTATTTATGATAAGATAGACAAAGAGATTGATTCCTGGAGGTGGTACGATGCAATGTTATTTAAAACGTACATAGACAGCGATTATAGTCAAAGAGATTTAGCTAAAGGAACTAAAATAAACGTAGGCAGTATTCATTACACACTTAGAAAAGCTGGCGATAAATTAAGGGAGAAATTCAGCGAAGATTTTGAAGATTTTTTTAATAAAGATTATGAACTAATAACAAAATAAAATGGAAGAATTTAAAGACGAAGAATATTATAATAATTTAGATAAAAGAACATCTGAATATAAGGAATGGAAAGCCCAATTTGAACAAAAACAAGAAGAGCAATCAAACGGACTAGGCGACACTGTTGCTAAAATAACTAAGGCTACTGGTATTGAAAAAGCAGTTAAGACATTGTTTGGTGATAGTTGCGGTTGCGATGAGCGAAAAGAAAAACTAAACGAGCTTTTCCCGGCAAACAAACCACTTTGTCTTGAACCAGATGAACACGCATATTTGGCTGAATGGTTTAGCAAAAACACCAACCAAATAAAGCCAACCGACCAACGTAGACTTTTAGAGATTTACAATAGAGTTTTAAGATACAATAAGAAGCCAACTAATTGTGCTAGTTGTTTCAAGTCAGTAGTGAGGTCGTTAAGAAAGTATTACGAAGCATATAGTTAAAGTAATAGTTTAAGTAGAAGTATTTAAGTAGTTAGTAATTAATTAATTAAAACAAAATTAAATGGATAAGCGAAGAAATAACGGAGGACACAGTACCAAAGGTAGAGCTGGAAGAAAGCCTAAAGACGAAGAAAATAGGATAAGGGATTTAATGAAACCTTATAGCGAAAAAGCTATTAAGTGTTTAGGCGAAATTATAGTTAACAAAGAAGCCAACGACAGAGATAGAATATCTGCTTCTAAAATCATTATTGAATATACATACGGCAAACCAAAAGAAACCGTAGAAACAACGCACAACGTTAACAATTTCGATATAAAAGAACTATTTAAGATTGATAACTCTAAACCATAAATACAACTTACTAGGTTCAGATAGCAGGTACTTTGTAATTACTGGAGGGAGAGGTTCGGGAAAGTCTTTTTCTTTGAACCTTTTTTTGCTTATGTTGACTTATGAAGTAGGTCATGTTATATTGTTTACGCGTTACACGTTAACGTCTGCACACGTTTCTATTATTCCAGAATTTTTGGATAAAATAGAATCCACGAAAAGAGGTTCAGATTTTCATATAACAAAAGACGAAATAGTAAATTTAAAGACTGGTAGTAAGATATTATTCAAAGGTATAAAGACTTCGAGTGGAACACAAACGGCCTCTTTAAAATCATTGGCTGGAGTTACTACCTGGGTATTAGATGAAGCAGAAGAACTAACAGACGAAAGTATATTTGAAAAGATAGACTTTAGTATTCGGGCCAAAGGAATACACAACAGAGTAATATTAATACTTAACCCATCTACAAAAGAGCATTTTATTTACAGCAAGTTCTTTGAGGGTAAGGGAGTAGATGCTGGTTCTAATTTAGTGAAAGAAGATACAACGTATATTCACACTACCTACAAAGACAATATAGATAATTTATCTAAGTCTTTTATTGCACAAGTTGAGGATATAAAGAAGCGACGACCAGAAAAGTACAAGCATCAAATATTAGGGGGTTGGCTAGAGAAAGC
>Ga0209654_1003203_pt1 | contig 10266 bp, 10 predicted proteins | sample SaaInl1SG_22_DNA_FD_184646 | JGI IMG/M metagenome (GOLD analysis project Ga0209654, IMG submission 184646) | Marine microbial communities from expanding oxygen minimum zones in the Saanich Inlet - ESP_161SG_22_DNA (SPAdes) (version 2) | ecosystem: Environmental > Aquatic > Marine > Intertidal... | reverse complement strand
TGGCTACGCACAAAGAAGAACACGAGTGGGTTATTGTAGAAGGCGCCTTACAGAGAACCTTTGAATTTCAATCCTTTTCAGAGGCCCTAGCTTTCACTCTACAAGTTGGCAACATTGCTGAGGCCAACAAACATCACCCGGATATTTTAATACAGTATTCTATCGTGATTTTACGCTTATATACTCACGATCAACAAAACAAAGTAACCGCTAAAGATCACGGTTTAGCAAAAAAGATAGATTCCTTCTATAGTGAACAGGCCTAAATACCCGTTTTAAATTGTTCTAAGAAGCGCTTATCGTTCTCTGTGAAAAGACGAATATCTGGAATTTGGTAACGATTCATCGCTATACGCTCGATGCCCATGCCAAATGCGTAGCCTGTGTAAACGTCTGGGTCTATACCGCTTGCTTTTAATACGTTAGGATCTACCATTCCACAACCCATAACCTCCAACCAACCGGTGCCTTTCGTAATCTTGTGATCTACCTCGGTCTCTAAACCCCACCAAACATCGACCTCAGCACTAGGTTCGGTGAACGGAAAGTAGGAGGGACGCATTCTGATCTTAGCGTTGCCAAAAAACTCTTCGGCGAAGTACATCAATACCTGCTTTAAATCTGCAAAACTCACACCCTTGTCAATGTATAAACCTTCGATCTGATGGAAAATACAGTGGCTTCTTGCGCTGATAGCCTCGTTTCTAAATACACGTCCCGGGCTAATCGTGCGGATCGGGGGAGTTCCGCTCTCCATGGCGCGCACCTGTACTGAGGAGGTATGGGTACGCAGCGCCCAGTCCGGGTTGCGCTGAACAAAAAATGTGTCTTGCATATCACGCGCAGGGTGCTCCTCAGGGAAGTTCAACGCTGTAAAATTGTGCCAATCGTCCTCCACCTCTGGCCCAACACTTACGTTAAACCCAACGCGCTTGAAAATGTCTACAATCTCATCTTTGATAGCGTTAATAGGGTGAATCGCTCCCATTTCAAGTGGAATGCCGGGACGAGTAATGTCTCCGTTGACGCCTGTAGCGGCAGCACTTTCCAACCCTTCAAGAGCCGCTTTGTGCTTGCCCTCTGCCGACTGCTTTAGTTCATTCAAAGCCGCACCAAAAGCCTTTTTTTGATCGGCCGGCACACTTCTAAACGCCTTGAATAGGTCTTGTATGGCCCCTTTTTTGCTTAAGAATTGAAGTCTAAACTGTTCTGCCTCTTCTTTGTTATTCAAAGAGATAGACTCAATACGGTCGCGGAGGTTTTGAACATTTTCGAGCATAACTGCCTAGTCTAATACGATTCGTTTGTTGTAGATTTGGCGAAATTACTGAATTACGAGCATGAAACGCTTATTTCTTTTATTACTAGTTGCACTTTCATTTTCCTCTTGCGAAGAGCAGGCTACGGAATATTATGTGCGAGTTACCGTAACTAACGACGAAGGCATTCCTGTTCAAAATGCCGCGGTTAAAATGTTTACGCCAATTCAAAATTCAACGGAGTGGTATAATTTCACAGACGTAAGCGGAGAGGTGATTTTTAAGTCTGGCTTTGAGGCCTATCACGACATCAAGGCGTGGAAGATGATTTACGAAGGCTGTAACTACGTAAGATTAGTTAGGGGTGAGACAATTGACGTAAATGTCGTACTTTACCTCATCGGAGATCCAAACGGTTGTGTAGAATAATGAAGAAGTTTTTTTTCCTTTTTGCCCTTAGCGCTATTTTATTTATCGGCTGTCGCATAGACAACCCAACTTATTCGTTCAGAATTAAGGTGACCAATCCTGATGGAGTGGCCATCCAAAACGTTGTTGTAGAGGCGTCCGTTGATGTTCCAGGGCATCGCGAAGAAGCCTACATGGTAGACACGACCGGTTTGGACGGTGTGGTTGAGTTCGAATACGACTATGAAGCTGTTTTCAAAATATTGGGAACGCGTGGGGGCAATCCTTACACGCACATTGGCTGTGGTTTTATAAAGCTTGAGGCCAATGAAACAGTAGAAACGTCCATCATTCTACTTCCTTACGACCCTTCAGATCCAGGTTGTTAATTTCCAGGGCCAAATCATAAAGAACCCCCCGAGCCACAGGCTCGGGGGGTTCTTTTTCTAAATATATCCGTTGGACTTAAAATAACTGACCACAGCTTGCTTCATCAAGATGGCCTGCTCACCGGCCTTCAATGTAGGCAGGGGCTTCAAAACTTTAAAGTGCGGCCAACCTTCGTTGTCGCGCTTTTCAAATTCGTAATACCCATAGGGCTCTAGCACAGTGCATATGGCTACGTGAAGCACGTTAATCTTAACATCCTTCTTCATTTTTATGTAGCCCATCTGGAGCTCCTGTGTGCCTATCAGCAAGAGCACTCCGTCTAAATCTAGATCACCATCACCCGGGAACTGGTGGGTAAGTTTGTCTAGAAGTTTGTGCCAATCGGCCTTTAATTCTTCGCTTCTCACTATTTTGCTTCTATGAAAGGATTAGATCTCGTTATCTTGCTTTTTACGGCGTTTCTCGTTGTCAAAGGTATATGGAAAGGCTTTGTTAAAGAAATTGCCGGTATCGCCGCCGTATTACTAGCTGTGATCGTCTCTTTTGTTTACCACGACGCCGCTACAGCTCTTTTGTCCAAATATTTTGAGTTCGACTATCTTCCTACGGTTGCCTACATTATTGTATTCTTGGTCGTCTACTCCGCAGTAATGCTCTTGGGGAACATCATTGATAAAATTCTAAAAACGGTTTTCCTCGGTGGCGTCAATCGCATTCTTGGCGGGGTCTTTGGCGTCCTAAAATCTGCGCTGTGGCTGACGATACTGACCTATGCCTATACCACGGCCAAGAGTGGAGTAGGGTTCCAGCACCCTGCTTGGATACTGGACTCCTACTACTTTCCGTTTCTCGTTGATTTCAGCGAAATACTCTCGAGCTATTTAGCTTAACGCAACTACCCCAGGCAGTTCCTTTCCTTCTAAGAACTCGAGCATTGCACCCCCACCGGTAGAGATGTAGCTTACTTTGTCTGCATAACCGAATTGGTTAATAGCAGCAACACTATCTCCACCACCAATGAGAGAGAATGCGCCATTAGATGTGCTTTGTGCAATAGCTTCCGCAACGCGCTTGGTTCCTCCGGCATAGTTTTCAAACTCGAACACTCCCATTGGACCGTTCCAAATAATGGTTTTTGCATCGGCCAAAACAGCTTCAACCATAGCGATGCTTTCTGGCCCGTTGTCCAAACCCATGTATCCCTCAGGAATCTCGCCAATAGGACACACGCGCTCCGCCGGCGTATCTGCAAAATCCTTGGTAATCAAGGTATCTACAGGAATCATCAAATTACAACCGAGCTCTTTAGCTCTCGCAATCAACTCCTTCGCAAGATCCAATTTATCGTCTTCCACTAAAGAAGTACCGATCTGACCGCCCATCGCTTTAACAAAAGTGAAGCCCATACCGCCGCCAATAACAACCGTTCCGACCTTTTCTAACATGTTAGTAATCACACCAATTTTAGAACTCACCTTCGCTCCACCAATAATGGCAACTGTGGTCGCTTTATCGCTACCCAAGGCTTTTGAAATACTCTCGACTTCGCCGTTCATCAGCAAACCAAAACCTTTGTTCTCCTCTTCAAAGAACTCAGCAATGATCGCTGTCGAGGCATGCGCACGGTGTGCTGTTCCAAAAGCATCGTTCAAATAGATGTCGCCCAACTCTGCCAAAGAGGCCGCAAACTCTCTATCTCCGTCGGTCTCCTCGTTATAATAACGCAAATTTTCCAACAATACGATCTCGCCATCAGCCGCGTTTTCAATAGCCGTTGTTGCTGAATCACCGATGCAATCGCTCGCAAAATGAACCTTCGCTCCAGTCAATGCAGCAACTTCTTCCACTAATGATTCTAGCGTAAGCTTAGCAACACGCTCGCCTTTCGGACGGCCCAAATGGCTCATCAAAATAGCTTTACCGCCACCTTCAATCACTTTCTTGATGGTAGGCAACGCCGCCTTAATTCTCGTGTTGTCCGTGATTTTTAGGCTCTCGTCTTGAGGAACATTAAAATCGACACGAATGAGTACTTTCTTGCCAGAGAAGTCGAAGCTTTTCATATATTTTTGAGTGTTGAATTTGGGGTCCAATTTAAGCCAAATTCTAAGGTTAGATTCATGGTTACCACATATAACAACAACAAACTGTTCGATCAGATTTCTGGAGCAGTGGCTCAAAATAGATTGCATCATGCAAACTTAATCTCCAGCGGCCCTGGAGAGGACGGACTGCCCATGGCCATTAAGCTGGCTCAGCTGTTGTTGTGTGACCACGAAAACGCCTGCGGTACGTGCCGCAGCTGTACGCGGGTTGCCAAACTAGAACACCCGGACCTCAACCTCACTTTCCCCATTGTCTCGGGCGGCACTACCGGCACCTCTGACGACTTTATTGTCCCATTCCGCAAAGCATACGCAGACAACCCATTTCTCGACCCCAATTCATGGCAGCAAACGATTGCCGCGAAAAACCAACAGTTGCAAATACCCGTCAAGGAAATCCAAAACTTGCAGCACAAGCTAAGCCTCACGGCGGCTGAGGGAAAAAACAGGGTACTCCTCTTGTGGATGCCGGAAGCTATCAAAGCTACTGCCTCGAACAAACTCTTGAAGCTCATCGAAGAGCCCCTGGACAATACCTACATCATCTTTGTTACGCACAACAAATCTCGACTGCTGGCTACCATCCTCTCTCGATGTGCACCATGGTCGTGCAAACCCCTCACCGAAGACGCCTTCAACGCACATTTTCAAGGGGCTCCCTCTTCACAGCGTATGCTACTAAACATGGTCTTTGCGCCGAACCTTGGAGCAGCAATTACTGCACAAAACGATCCTGAGACTACACAAATAGAAACCTTCGCACAATGGATGCGCACCTGTTATAAGGGTGCCCCGGTGGAGATTACAGGTGTTGTAAATGAATTAGCGGCAATGCCAAAAGAGGTGGTTAAAACTCTCATTACTAGATCTATGCACTTCCTAGAACGTGGCTATTACCACAATGTGCAAGCGACCGACTCTTCAGCAACCGACCTAGGTGCAATAAACGTTCAAAAGCTTAGTACTGCTGTAGTTCCTGAGGGCGCCCAATTGATTACCAAAACATTGGGTTCTTGTCTGAGAGATATGGAGCGAAACATCCACTTGAAAACTTCATTGACCCACGCGAGCTACCAATTGCACCGCGCGTTCAGAGGGCAATAAACTAGCCTAGTTTAAAGACGTAAATCTTTGAGCTTGTATTCGTTTTTCCCGCTTTTATGTTGCTGATAAAACCGCGATAAACAGCTTTTAACCAGTGTCCTAAGGCTTTTCTTTCTGTACCGCTCTTATATTGCTCGGATAGTAACGAGATGTAGTAGCTGTCCATGTTCATTGGAATTACCTTTTCCAGCCCAAAGCCATGGTTAGCTAGAAGCTTAGAAATGCTTGCCTCTGTAAAATGGTGCACGTGAATAGGCACGTCCCAAGCAGCCCAATGTTTGCCGTAATGCTCAGCATCATGACTCTCCGGGTTAGGAACCGCAATGATGAGATGACCCCCAGGAAGTAATCTTTCTTTGAAGCTTGAGAGTAGCCCGTTTAGGTCATAAATGTGCTCCAAAACGTGCCACATGGTAATGACCTCTATACCTTTTTCTACACCTTCTATGGAAGCGCTAACAATTCCAAAAGACTGCGCTGCCTCACGCGCGTTAACGTTGATTTCTACACCTAGTGCGTTTTTTCCGCTTTGTACTAGTGTTTCTAAGAATTGGCCCGTTCCACAACCGTAATCCAGAACAGTTCCGCGACCGGTAAACACTGCGTTTACGTAAGAGAGTTTTCTTCGCAAATTAACGCCGCGAAGAACTTGATATGCTTGTCCAAAGAGGCTCTTGTTCTCATTGGTATGGCTGATGTAATTAGGGTTGTCGTAATACGGCCCAATTTCAGCTTCAACAACCCTTGGGCTCGTAAACAAATGTGAACATTCCGAACACTTTTGAACCGTAAACTCCTCTTTGCTGGTTGAATAGTCAACGGTGCCTACCTCCTCTTTAAAGGACAAGGACGTACAAACCGGACAATTTTTTAATTCTTCTCTCATGGCCAACTTTGGTCCTCGCTTTAACGTCCCATATAAACGAGCAACACGTGAATATCACTCTGACTAATTCCACTAATACGACTTGCCTGCGCAATGGTCGCTGGACGAATGGCGTCTAATTTATCTCTTCCTTCAAAACTAAGGCCTTTTACCTTGTAGAAATCAAAGTTTTCCGGGATCGCTTTATCATTCAAGCGCTTCATCTTCGCAACGTTTTCTTCTTCGCGCGCGATGTAACCGCCATATTTGATGTCAATTTCTAATTGCTCAACAACTTCCTCGGTCCACCAAGGTTCGCCCAAATAATACGGCTCAAAATTCTCGAGCTTAATGTTTGGTCGAGCCACCAATTTATTGGTCTTGGTTTTCTCCTTAGCCGGTTTTTCTTCCTGAGCGGTTAAGACGGTGTTGATTTTATCCAACGGCAAGCTCTTATCTAGTGCACTCTTACCCAAACCTATGAGCTCAATTTTTTCCTCTAGCAGCTTCTTTCTTTGTTCTCCTGCAAGGCCTATTTCATGCCCTAACGAAGTCAATCGTAAGTCGGCATTATCCTGCCTTAAGAGCAATCTGTATTCTGCACGAGAGGTAAACATACGATAGGGCTCTTCAGTACCTTTTGTGATGAGGTCGTCGATCAATACACCAATATATGCATCGTTTCTGCCTAAAATAAACGGTGAATCGCCGCGTACCGCACGAACCGCATTTACCCCGGCCATCAGCCCTTGACAAGCCGCCTCTTCATAACCCGTGGTCCCGTTAATCTGACCCGCGAAATACAACCCGCTAACAAGTTTTGTTTCTAAGGTGTGCTTTAACTGAGTAGGGGGGAAGTAGTCGTATTCGATGGCATATCCTGGGCGGAAAAACTTGGCATTTTCGAAACCTCGCACTTTGTGCAACGCTTCGTACTGAACCTCTACGGGAAGACTTGTTGAAAAACCATTCACGTACACCTCTACGGTATTCCAGCCTTCTGGTTCAACGAATATTTGGTGCGCGTTTTTCTCCGCAAATCGATCGATTTTATCCTCGATGGAAGGACAATATCTGGGGCCCGTTCCGCGGATAGCGCCATTAAATAAGGGGGAACGATCAAAACCTTTCTTCAAAGTATCGTGCACCTCTTGCGAAGTGTGGGTTATCCAACAACTACGTTGCTCTTTCAATGCAGATTGACCTAAAAAACTGAACTGTCCAGGATCCTCATCACCCGGCTGCTCTTCCATTGCAGAATAATCTATGGTACGACCATCAATACGCGGGGGTGTACCTGTCTTCATTCTACCGGCTTCAAAGCCTAATTGAATGAGTTCTTCCGTGATTCCAGTACTTGCTCTTTCGCCGGCTCTGCCGCCGCCAAAGTTTTGATCACCTACGTGGATCAAACCGTTCATAAAAGTACCACTAGTAAGAACTACGGTATGTGCCTCGAAGGTCATCCCTAAAGCAGTTTTCACCCCGTGAACTGTACCGTCAGAAACTAACATTCCTGTAACCATGTCCTGGAACATGCTCAATCCTTCAGTTTCTTCAAGCAAGTCTCTCCAATACTGCGCAAAGAGCATTCGATCGCTTTGCACACGTGGGCTCCACATGGCGGGCCCTTTGCTTCTGTTGAGCATTCTAAACTGAATCATACTCTTGTCTGTGACGGTTCCAGAACCGCCGCCCAAAGCGTCTATCTCCCTGATTATCTGTCCTTTAGCGACTCCGCCCATGGCCGGATTACAACTCATTTGACCGATAGTCTGCATGTTCATTGTAATGAGCAACACCTTGGCACCCATCTTTGCAGCACAATAACTGGCCTCGCAACCCGCGTGTCCGCCACCTACTACAATTACATCATATTTTTCATCTAGAACCATCTTACAATCGGTCTAAAATTTCATTTTCTTTTAACCGCATTCTCTTTTTTTCTTCCTCTGTTTTGTCTTTAAAGCCAATCAAGTGTAAAATTCCGTGCACAACTACCCTGTTACGTTCTCTCTCCAGCGGTTCTTTATTTTCAATAGCATTCTCTTTAATCCTGTCTTTGCTAATAAACAGCTCGCCTGATACCTTGTTTCTTCTTGAGTAATCGAAGGTGATAATGTCAGTGAAATAGTCATGATTCAAATGCTTCCTATTCACTTCAAGGAGCTCGTCATCACTCATCCAATGAATGTAAATATCACCAAACCTAAAGTCCTTATATACATCTTGAATAACCTCAACAATATGTGATTCTACCCGATTCAATCTACTTCTTTTTCAATACTGGCAAAGGTAAGTCGCTTACCCTATTATTCGACGGTAGCGCCTTAATCTCTATACCTTTAACCGAAGTGTTTTCGTCGCCTGAATTTGACTGGCGCTTATCTCCTTGCTCCTCTTTATCAAATTCTGATGTCAAGCTCTCCCAAAGTCTATTTTCAAAAGCCTCCTGCGTTTCATTTTCTCTTGGGCTTCCAAAGAGAATTTCGCGCTTCAACCGCTCTAAATCTTCTCGCTTCTCAGAACCGCCTGGAAATTGTGAATCACTCAGTCTATTGTCAATTTCTTTAAGTAGTTCTTTAGTCCCTTTTCCATTCTCTCCGGGTTTAGCACCTTGCTCCCCCGGTTTTCTTGGTTCACCTTTTTTACCTGGTGTTTTGCCTTCCTTATTACCTGGTTTGGGCGACTGTTTCTTTCCTTCCTTTCCTTTGTTTGGTTTACCTGTTTTTCCTGCTTTACCCTTTTTGCACTGCTTCTTAGTACTTGCTAATGACATTTTTTCGCTTTCTAAAACATCATAGAGAACCGCATTTAAATCATTCAACGCGGTAACCATGTAGGCCGTTTTGATCTGAATATTTTTCGATAAAAGAATTGCCGATTCTAATTCTTTCACAGCGCCATCTATAGAGATACTTACGTCATTCAGCACCAAACCTAGCATTGGATCTGTAATCAAAAGTGCATCTAATGAGTCTGAGATTTCCTTCTGTATTTGAATTAACGAACGCTGCTCGCGGTACTTGGAGCCCGAAGCAATAGACTTGTTTACCTCTTGAATAATACTTGTCTTCCAGGAGTTTTTTAACAGCCTTTTTATTCTCTCAATATTATCTATTTTAATATCTACAGTTGATTCTGCAAGGAGTTGCTTTAATTTTTCAGCACTCTCTTTTGCTTGTTCTTCGCGCTGTTGACCCTCCTTATCTAATCCTTTAAGTTCCTCCAATTCTTCTTGAACTCCTTCTTTTTCACTGTCCTTTAATTCTTCAATACTTTCATTAATTAGAGAGTCCAATGCTTCGTTTGTTTCACGTGAAACCAATTCTAAAGCATCAATTAACCTTTGTATTTCCCAAAGTTCCTCTAATTCCTTTTCAAACTTAGCATCCAAGACCTCCTCTTTGTTGTCTTTAAGCAGTTCATGCTTCTTTTCATCTGCTGACTTTATATTTTTTTTATCAAATTCACTCTCTTTTGATTGAGAAGAGCGAACAATCTCCCTTGTTTCGCTAAACTTCTGAAACACAGGTGACGTTCCATTACTAATATCAGTACGTAACTGAGATAGATTTCTTTGTGGTCGATGAATTTCTTTGAACGTGCTTTGATTGAAATTATCTTTAACCAGGACACGGACCACGTTCTCTTCTCCCCATTTAAACGCTAAAGCAGTATTATGTACCCGCTCATTGTTAATGTACACTGCTTTAATCTGAAAATCATCAATTATTCTAAGCTGTAGTGAATCGTAGGAATTTATAATTACCTCGATGATTGGGTATAAATCCTCACGTACTTCAACAGGGATAGAGTAAGACTGACCTAACCCGTGATACACTATTTCTTTAATCTTAGAATTAATAATGATATACCCTTGATCAAACGTTTCACGTGAAACGCTAGGTTTCAATAGCTCTGTTAATACTCCTTTAAAAGCTACTTCCACTTTACTTCCGTTAATTGCTTTAATGGTGTCAGATACTGTATAATTATTAATGCCGGTATACGTTGGTGGATGAACAGTTGCTGTCCATGAGTTCACGCTTATGATAGAATCGCAGACGATCCAAGTACTCTTCACGGCCCTACCTTTGTATTTCCAGTGGTGCTGTGAATTACCTACCACATT
>Ga0209654_1003201_pt1 | contig 10268 bp, 8 predicted proteins | sample SaaInl1SG_22_DNA_FD_184646 | JGI IMG/M metagenome (GOLD analysis project Ga0209654, IMG submission 184646) | Marine microbial communities from expanding oxygen minimum zones in the Saanich Inlet - ESP_161SG_22_DNA (SPAdes) (version 2) | ecosystem: Environmental > Aquatic > Marine > Intertidal... | reverse complement strand
TTTGATATTGTTCAGCTGCATACTTTCCATAAAAAAGTTGCCAGTTATTAACTATAATTTCTAATAGATTATAAAATTCTTTAGCAGTATTGCCTTTTTTAAAATAGTGTAGAGCACTGTATAAGTTTGGCAAACTGTTTGCTTCAAAAGTTTTTCTGTAATACTTACTTGTAACAACTTCGTCTCGATAGGTTTTAACATTGCTTACAAAGAATAGTTCTCGTTTTTCTAGTTCTTTCCACCAGTGTGTTATATCGCTTAGTATAAGCATATCTGCTTCTAAAACTATAGTTTCGTCATACGGACTAGCATGATACACTTTCCAACGATTATTTATTTTCCAAGCACTATCTTCTGCATCGTCAGACCAGGGTATTGGTATAATTTTATCAAAAGGCTCTTGCCACTCATTAGGCACTTTATCATTAGTAATTAAACTAATTTTTTGTCCGTTATTATATTTGTGCAAACTTAGTGCAAGAGCGTATGCTTGGCGTATGTAGTCTGTTTCGCCATTGTTTTGTGCAAGTAAACAAAATCCTTTATTCATGTTGTAGCACCTTACTGATTGCTCTATCTAAACTAAACTTATTCATAATATGAATATTAACGTCTTGTACTTTTCCTAGCGTGTAGTGTCCCTTCCATTCTTTTTTGTCTAGTAAGAATGTATAAGTTTCATCTTCCATTTTTATTAGTACATCCGAATCACTAGTAAACCACAACAGACCTGGAAGTGTTTTAGGCCAACTTGTTCTTTGAAAGCCGTTAAAGACGTGTATAGCAATACTAAATGCATAGTCATTTCTATAAGTAACTTGTGGTATCTGATATATTAATCTGTAAAAATGCCACTGCTCTTTGATGTGCTTTATTAATTCAAAAAACGAATGCATAAAATCTGTTTTTTTAAAATAAAAAACAGTTGCCCAATACATATCAATACCTCTATCACTTATTTTATTAAAACGAAATTCGTCAGGGCGATCTTTATTTAAATCTGTTATATGCCTATAAATTAAAAAATCTTCATCAGTATCAAACGCATTTAAAAGATTATTATTACCTATAACAAAGTCTGCATCCATTACTATAGTTTCGTCAAATGGTGTAATATCATAAGCTAACGGTCTATCAAGGTTTCTCCATTCAAGATTTCTCCTTGCCATAGTGCCGTCGCGATATTTTCTTTTTTGAACATTAGTAACATATTCTAATTCTATTACATGTTTAATATAAGTTTTATAATAGGGATATGTTTTTTCAAGATATTCAACATTGTCTGTTGCAAGTGCTACATCTATGCCTAAATGTTTTTTAATTTTTTTTGCACAGAAAATTGCTTGCTTGACATAGTCAACACTGGCATTATTTTGCGCAAAAAGCAAAACTCCCCGTGTCATAAATCAACCAATCCTTCGACATTGCGTTTTGTTTTTATTTCATTGAACTTGTTTAAATATTCATACGAATTTGTAAAATATAAATTTAGTACATCTTCTAAAAACGTTTCTAAGTCACTTACTTCAATAGGAGCACTGTTATCATCAATAAGAATAATGCTGTCTTGATCTCTGTCTATCATCATTTGACAAAATGTAATAAGCTCTCTGTTTACAGTGAACTTTCCGCCATTTAAATAATGTACACAGTTTTCGTTAAATTGTTCATGAATTATTCTACGCTGATTGTTTAATGTAATCATGTAGTTTGAAAAGTCTAATGCTTTTTCTAATCTTTCGTCCATATAGAATCTCCGAGTATATTAATAATAGTATATACTCGATTAGAAAAAAAGTCAATGATTAAATGATATCTAGATCTTCAATTTCGTTGTAAACTGGTTGTGGCACTGAAACTGCCGAGCCCGAAGGTCTAAGTAAGTCGACACCAAATCTTGTTGTTCCTACAACGTTTTCGTCTACAGGAGGAGTTGCTTGTGCTTGTTCAGCAGCAGTACCAGTCGGCGTTCCGTCACCTTGGTCGTTGTCGAAAAGTTCAACTTTAAAAAATATGCACTCGTAATTAGTACCGTCAATGTTTTCAGTGCCGCGTTTTGCACGTATCTGTATAAGATTTTCTGCATACTCTGCGGCTTGATCGCCGCCATTTCTCTGATATATAACTCTGTAGCTTGTGTTAAGTTGATAGTTTCCAAGGGCGCTATCAGTTGTTCCGTCGCCATCAGCATCAGAACTGCCGTCTGCAGGACGTCCAGAATTGCATTCCGTACTGTTTTTTGTAAATCTAACTTCGCCCATACCAGATAACATTAATGCCCAGTCAGTTGCTTTACTGCTAGTACCAACTACTTGCCCTGTTAAACGTATTTCGCCGCCGGCATTAAAAAAGTGCCTACGGTGATCTTGCGGTGATGCAACTTCGGTAGCGCCGGTAGAGCTGTTAGTTACATTGTAACCTCCAGGAAACATAACCCTAAACTCGTAAACTAAAAACTGGCTTAAAGAGCCTGCGCCGCCCCAAGACTGATTTGTTTCGCTTTGTCCAAAAGCTCTGCCAGTAGTAACAGTATAATGATTAGAATGAACTTTTACAATATTTGTTGCTAAGGCAATATTATTTGCTTGTGCATATATATCATTTACGCCGCCAGCCGTGTCTTCATTGCTAATTGTTATCGATGTAACATTATCGTTTGCATCTCTAGTAAATGTAACACTGTCACCAGTAGCATCTGCACCAATAATCTTTAGTGTATCGGGATTAGTTACACTTATAGTTTGATTATTTTGATGAAGTTTACATTTATTAATATCATTAATTAGTTTAACATATTCGGTATGATCAATTGTGTTTGTATTGTTTCTTCTATACGATTCGCATAGTTGCCCGTACCCTGTTTGACCAGAGCCGTTACCAAGGACACCCTGAACAGTGGTTACTGCGGTGTTAAGATCGTCTTCTTGAATTGTATTGCCTGTACTTACAGCCATTCTCTACCTCGTTTTAACCTGATGACAGATCTGTTTGTGTTGAATATGACGGAGAATCTACTGAAACTGCTGCACCAGTTGGACGTAACTGTTTGATTGTACTTTCGAGCATACCAACTACTTGTTCGTCTTCAGGACTGCCTACACCTTGCTGATCACCTTCGTCTAGGTCTAAGAATTGTATTTTAAACTGAATAGCTTTTTGGCTTAATTCTTTAGCAGTAATTTTATACAAATTTTCTGCATATTCGGGTGCTCCGCCACTTCTTTCAAATATTGTTTGGTAGCTAGAAGTAAGATCATAGTTTCCTACCGGTTGTACAGAACCTTGAGCTCCTGTTTTAGCACTTGTATCTCTTTTAAACTTAATAGTTCCCATTGCGCTTAACATAGTAGCCCAGTCGGTTCCTTTTAAGCTATTGTCTGTTACAAGTTCTGCAGAAATGTGTATTTCACCACCTGCATTAAAAAATGCACGTCTGTGATTTGCATCGTCGAATGTTACAGTAAAACTATGGACCGGAGTTCCGTTCCAGGCAGTATATCTTACACTTGTAGTTGCAGTTTCAATTGTAAATTGTGTTTCGTCAATTTCATAAACATCACCTTCACAAGTATCTACAATCGATAGATACGCATTAAAACCTTTATCAGTGTTGCCATCGATATCATCAGCACCTATTAGGTCTTTTGGATCTACATCATCCAAATTTGAATTACTACCTGTTTGGTGTACACGTATTTTGTTAATGTCTGTTTTAAGTTTTCTTATATCAGATGCTGTAACAATATCATTAGTATTAATTTGTGAACTTTCTACTGTTTGACCGTAGCCTAGTCTACTAATACCAGTACCTAAAATAGTCTCAATTCGTGCTTGTAGACTATTGTATGTTGCTGCTGTTATGATTTCTTGTGCATTGACTCTAACTGGTTGTAATGCCATATCTATTTCCTATTATACTTACAGTTCTATTTATACCTTCAATACACACTCAACTAATTTTTCTTCTTCCGAAGTATTAGTTTCTAATGCAATACCTACCAGTGAGCCACCGTTAATTGCTGTACTTGCACAACCTTTATCGTCTACGTATACTGCCTGGCCTTTTTTAACAGAACCTATAATACGAACTGGCAAACGTCCTTTAAGACCAATGTATTGACCTTCTGCTTCGCTATTCATCATAAGTGCAGGCTCAGTAGATACGACTCCAATTGCAATAGCTCCGCGATTTGCAACATCAACATCGTGATCTTCATGACTGCATACTGCAACAACAGTGCCATTTGGTAATTTTTCAGGGGTTGAATATTTTTCTGCCAAATCAGCAAACTGTGCTTGAGTAGCTCTACCTACAAAGTATGTTGCTTTTAACGCACCAGCGGTAATTGTTTGTCCGTCTATTTCTTCATCTGATGAAGTTCTAACTGCAACAGTGCCTGCACTAGTACCTTCTGATCCCGATCTGTCAGAAGAAGCAACAGTTAGTGTAGACGCAGTAGACGCTGTTCCTACAAAGTTTGTAGCATGCATTGCACTAAACGGATGATCAGCAGTACCAATTGTTGCTACTACATCTGTTGGCGGACTGGATGCTTCTGTTCCAGGAACAAACCCTGGTCGAATCGAGTCTGCAAAAATTCTAATTGGATTGTTTATAGAACCGTTAACGTCTTTTGTTCTAAAGACTAGTTGTGTTCCAACTTCGTTTGCTATTACTGCTTGGTTATCTAGTTCAATTTTTAATTTTAAATCTCCAGAATCACCTACTTGTAGTCCAGTATCACTAAATGACGCTAGTGAGTTAAACGAAGCTGTTTGTGTTGTAATGTACGACGAAGCAGGTTGGCCGCCAAGTTTTTCAGCATTACTAGCAGTACCCCAGAATATAAAGTCTCCTGAAGTTTCGCCGCCGCCTGTAGACAATGTATTTTTAAGGGTAATACCTTGTTTTACTACATCAAATCCTGGCAAGTCTGTAGTAACATCTGTATTAATTGTAAATGCAGCAGAACTGATTAAAAATACTGTTTCTTCGTTTACAACACTTGCAATAACGCCACGACTATTACCTAACGTGTCAGTTACTGAACGACTAACCATTTGAGTTAAGCCTGATCCTGCACTCTGGGGTCCGATAAGTACAAAATCTGTTCCATTATAGCTATAAAGCTGTTCATTTGCATTATCCCACCAAAAATCGCCTTCGGTTAATCCTGTTGGGATAGATGTACTAACTTCGGCGCCACCTGTTGTGCGCCAATTACTGCCGTCATAGAATTTTAATTTTCTATTTCCTGAATCAAACCATAGTTGGCCGTTCACTGCTCTCGGCGGAGCATTTGATCCTGCAAAGTTTTCTAGCAAAAATACAAAGTTTTCGTTTTGTATTTCACCATAACCTGCATAGTTTTTACCAACCAGTTTCAAATCAGTTGTTTGGTCGATAGTTCCATCTTCAACAACTGTTAACTGTGTGTTGTTATATCTATCAATTGTATATGCCATTTATAAAACCCCTAAGTGCGATATTGTATTTATCTTTATATCGAAGTAGTTCTGACCCATTGCCATGCTCCTCCTACTACTTCAAACTCCATTTTTCCTCTACTTGGTGTAATATTAACATTACCCGATGCTGTATCGAAGTTAACGTCTGCTAACACACTTTCAAACTGAGGTGTTGTACTGTCTTGCGGATCTACATATAAAGATACATAACTTTTTTGTGTAATGGTATCGATTGATATGTTTGACACAGTTGCCGCAGAGTAAGTTGTGGCAAGTATTCTTGCTACAGTGCCGTTTTCTTTTTGTGTTGCTGGATATAAGAAATCAAGTAACCCAATAACATCAATGTAAGGTCCAGATGCTCCGCCGTCGAATGTATTTGCTGGATTACTATACCCTGTTACGTCTAAAGATGTAACAACAGGTTCACTATCTATTTGCTGATCTACATATTGTTTGTTTGTAACGTCTAACGGATCAGTCGGTGCAATAACTCCTGTAATTTTTTGATTATTAACAGTGATAGTCCCTGTTGAGTTTATGCTCAAAGGCGTAGTAGTTACTGTCATTGCGCTATTTCTAAACTGAAAGTTTTCTGCGTTAAAGTTTTGCAGTGTTCCTACACTTACTATACCTTCTGCATACAAAACAGAATCATGTAGTCTGTCTGCAGACAGTTTTGTAACATCATTAATTTTATACGCCTTGCCACTAACCAAATCAAAGTCTTGGTTTGTTGTCCAATTTTCTGTTGTAGCAGACCAATATATTGTTTTATCGCCTTCAGTAGATTTTAATTTGATGCCGCCGCCGTCTGCAACACTGTCATCTCCTGCTGCTGCGCCGTCGGTCATTGATAATTCAATTTGTTGATCTTCAACTTGAAGTGTAGCAACATTAATTGTAGTAGTGTCGCCTTGTACTGTTAAATTTCCTTCAATTTCTAAATTTCCTGTGAATCTACCGTCACCTGAAACATCTAAATTTACTGTTGGGGCAGCATTCCACAATCCGATTCGTTGCGCACTTGAATCTATATAAAGTGCAGTGTCAAAAGATGCGCCGCGACGTGTTCTAATTCTAAAGTCTTTGTCAGGACGTTGCATTTCTAAAGTTGATATTTCGCTTACAACTTTTAATGTTAAAAATTCTGTTGTGTCAACACCAACTGACAGTCCGCCACCGTTAGGGTTTTGGATTTTAATAGTACCAGTAGTTCCGGTATTTCTATCAGTTTTCATAAAGTTAGCTTCGGTTAACGATTCAATAACATTGTCGTTATCGTCTGTTGATACTAACGAACGGGTACTTGAAGAAGTTCCTCTCCACCAGAAGTTTTCTGATACTGGGTTAAACCCTTGACGTATTATCTGTCTTCTAGGAGTTGTTAAATCATCAGGATTTAATGGAAATCCTGGAATATTTACTAGCGGAACAAACGTAGCATCAGAATAAATTCCTGATAATGTACCCTTAACATACAAAAACATAACTACTTGTTCTTGTCCGTTTCTGTCAATAATTGATTGTGCTAGTGTTTCTGTCTGTTGTTGCTGTGCAGTATACTTTGGACCTATTAATACAACATCTCTACCGTCAAAAAACCATATTTGATTAAGTTCACTATCAATCCACAAGTCGCCTGTTACTAGATTAGGTCGAACGTTGCTTACAACCGGCCCCCCAGCACTTTTAAATGTTTCACCATTGTAAATTTTTAAACGTTCTTCAGCAGTATCGTACCAAAGTTGTCCAGTTAACGGACTACCTGGAGCACTAGTTTTAGCAAAGTTTTCAAGAATTTTAATATAATTTTCATTTAAAAACTCACCAAACCCTTTATAGTTTCTACCTACAAGTGTAATATCTGTAGAAGTATTATCTATCTGCCCGTCTACTAGGTCAACTAATAATTGTCCATCTGTTGTATTAAGTCTGTAACTCATTATAATTCTCGCCCTGTATAAATTATGTAGTTTAATGTTAACGTTGGTGGCATAATATTTAACGGATCACTATTGGCACCCGGTGCGCCGCCACTGTCACTTAATGATTGGAAAACTACATTAGAATCATCTTCTCCAGTAAGGAGAGGAACTTCTGACGGTGTTCCAGGTACATCTCTTAATGCAAAGAACTGGTCGTTGTCGTTATTACGCAAATCGTGTTTGTGATCTGGTAAATTTCCTTCCTGAATTACTGTAGTTTCGCTTCCGTCAGATGCTCCTAATCTAGTAGCAGATTCTGCAGAAACATTATTTGCTCTAGGCGAACCTTCTGGACCCATGTCATCTTTGCCTAAAGGTAGTCTGCCTCTCAAGTCAGGAACTTTAAAGTTAGCTTTATCAACTAATGCAGAATAAGGTCCGTATCCGTATTCTATTACACGGAATAAGTCAATGTAAGATTCGCGGTTAACTTCTTGTCCGTTACACATTAGCCAATCATCAGGTAGTTGACTCTCAGATCCTGCATACGGCATAATACATCCTGTAGGCACTCTAGGTACTGTTGCTAAAAAGTTTTGCTTGCTTACTTTTTTAAGTCCAGACTCTCCAGTACCTCTAGCATTTACAATAAGTTCATCTTTAGCATCTGACGTTGTAATTTCATCTTTATCAGTAATAAAAGTATTACTAATTTCAGTTCTAAGGACTTTAGTTAGCGGATCTTCGCCTGCAGGTAATGGAATTTCGTCAATGATTTCGCCAGCATCGTTTCTTACAAGCTCTGTGCCATTGTCAAACTCAGGATCTTGAAACTTTCCGTCGTATAAAATATCAACTACTGTGTTAACATCGCCTGTCATTCTAAAAATTGTTTTAGAAGTAAGCGAGTCAGATAATGTAGATCTTCCCTGAAGTCTTCCTGTTACAGTTCCTTCAACACTACCTATGAATCTGTTTGCATATACGTCATTATACTTGACTGTAGACGATCCAATATTATAAATTGCAGTGTCTTTTGGCACTAGTGAAGAAGTAGTAGTTAAACTATTTAATTTTGTTTCTCCGCCTACATTAAGTCTTTTTGCAATTCCTGCACCGCCTTTAAATACTACTGAACCATTGCTAAACAATGTGCTTTCGGTAGTATCATTAACAGTAAGTGTTCCACTGGATTGGATAGATCCTGTAACATCTAATTCTTTTTCAGGTGCTTCATTGTTAATGCCAACTTTAAGACTAGAATCTAAACGCATTATAGTTCTAGTAATATCTTGATTTCTTACACGAAGGTCAATACTAGAACCACTAATGTTATGCTGTATAATACCTACATTGCCTTCAACCCCTACAGTTAATTCTGAATTAACACCTACATTTAATCCGGTATTATTTTGCAAATTGATCGGAAAAGTCGTTGTTGATGTAGTGTCGCCTCTTAGAAAATTGCCTGCTGCAATAATTTCGTTATTAACAATTAATGCTTCTGCTTTTTCAGCAGTACCGTAAAATTTAAAGTTGCTTAATCCGTCGTTGTTAGTATCTTTGTTAATTAGGTTCATGCCTGGATTAATTTGTGTAAAGCCGTTAATCCTTGCTTTTGGTGTAAAGGATGCATTATTTGAAAATATTGCTATAGTTTCAGCACTTACCTCAACTAATAACACAGTATAAGATTTATTATCTGCACCTGTAATAGTTGTAGGAGTTACACCTGTTGTTAATCCATCGCTAAATTGCGGTCCTACTAAGATCCAACCGCCGCCAGTAAACAAATACAATTGCTGATTGCTTGTATCTACCCATAAATCACCTTCACTTGCTTGGGTAGGAGTAGATATTGATTTTGTAATTCCGCTAGCAGGAATAAAGTTTGTTCCGTCATAAACTCTTAGTATACCAGCAGGGTTTGATGCACCGGCATCTTCGTCTATGAAGCCTGTAGTATCGTACCATATTTGTCCTTCTACCGGATTAGATGGTTGTGTAGTGCTAGCAAAATTTTCTAATAAGTGTAAAAAGTTTTCAGCAATAACTGCGCCGTATGACGTAGTATTACGTCCTGGAATCTTAAGACTAGTTTCTGTGTTAAGAGTACCGTCTTCAATTGTAATTGTGCCTTTGTTTGCGGCATCAGTGTAACTAATTGTATATGCCATTTAATTACCCCTCGTTAAATCCAGTTAAACTCTGTACACGGACAGTATAGTCGATTTGAATAAGTCTATTCAAACTCTTTTGTACAGGATGGAAAATAACATGTGTAAGTAATCTTCCGGTGCCATCTGGACTATATCCTCTTAAGCCTAATTCGTCAAATACATAAAGACTTTCTGCGTTCGTAGCAGTGTCAAAAGCATCTTGGCCGTTAGGTTCACTATAATCTAACAAACAAGTAACAAGTATATCTGTATAGTTTGTTCCACTAACGTGTCTAGTTTCTAATTTGTTACGAACAGGATCAATGTTATTAACACTCCTGTCATCAACAACTTTTGTAAATGTTTGGTTATATAAATTAGCATTAACACCAGTTGAATTTGGTGTTAAGTAAGTAATAATACCTGTTGGGTCAACACTGGTGCCGCCATTACCAAAACTCATTTCGTATATCCAACCTTGTCCTGCGTTAGCAAGGCTTTCAGCCAACCCTATGCTCATGTTTTCATAGTGGATAGCATTACGCTTGTCTACTATAACTTCGCCATTTACTGGGTCATGAATTTTAATATGACCTTGTAGCAAGATCCCATTTTGTTCTTTAAAATTATCTGTCATATCTATATCCTGTCATTGTATTTATCGCGGTAGATTAATAGTCTTCTCACGCAAGAAAGTTGCTACTTCTGTTAG
>Ga0209654_1003196_pt1 | contig 10276 bp, 13 predicted proteins | sample SaaInl1SG_22_DNA_FD_184646 | JGI IMG/M metagenome (GOLD analysis project Ga0209654, IMG submission 184646) | Marine microbial communities from expanding oxygen minimum zones in the Saanich Inlet - ESP_161SG_22_DNA (SPAdes) (version 2) | ecosystem: Environmental > Aquatic > Marine > Intertidal... | reverse complement strand
GTATAAATACGAGGACGGCGAAATTCCGTTGGATCAGTTAAAAAAGATATTCGACGAATTGCGTTCGTTTTGTGATGACATAAAATATAATTTGATTTTATAAAAATAAATTTTTACTTTTGACAGAATGGAAAACAAAAACTACTACGCAATAATACCGGCGCCGGTGCGCTATTGTAAAGATTTAAAAGCAAACGAAAAATTAATGTACGGCGAATTGACCGCATTGTCAAACGACAAAGGGTTTTGTTTCGCGTCCAATGAATATTTTTCAAATCTTTACGACGTTTCAAAAACAAGCATTTCAAAATGGATTTCTAATTTAGAAAAGAACGGTTTTATAAAAATTAAAATGATTTATGAACCTGGAACAAAGCAAATAAAACAACGCCGAATTTACATTGCACCCCTATTGAAGAAAACTTCAATACCTATTGAAGAAAAGTTAAACACCCCTATTGAAGAAAAGTTAAAGGATATATATATACTAACTAATAATAATAATATAAATAATAATAATAGTACAAAATCGAAAAAGCGCCAATATTCAGAAAAAACAACAAAGGCGTTTTCGCATTTTGCAGAATTATTCCCTTTAAAATATAGACCTAAAACCGACGCGCAAAAAAACAAATGGTTGGATTGTTTAGATAAAATCGAACGTTTGGACGGCTACAATTTACGAGATGTTTACAACGTTTCAAAAGAATTAAGAAACGACGAATTTTGGCAAAACAATTTTTTGTCAATTCTTAAATTAAGAAATACCGATAAAAACGGAATTAAATACATTGATCGTTTTATGGTTCAGCATAAGGCAAAACAAAAACCGGTTGGCTATCAAAAAATAAAAGGGTTAAAAGAATTTTTTGTATATAGAAATCCGGCAAATGGTCAAAAGGAAATCGGAGCCAAAACTAAAAACGGCGATATTCACGAATTTCAAATTCGCGGTTTAATGATGACAAACGAGTTCCAGGAATTAAAACAATTTGTGTTGAATGGAAATTAATGTTTTAGAATTATTCGCCGGTTCACGTTCAATTGGCAAAGCTGCGGAAAAATTAGGAATGAATGTTTTTTCAAGTGACATCAACAATTTTAAAAATATTGATTACGTTGAAAATATTTTAAATTTTGATATTAAAAAAATACCATTTCAACCAACGATTGTTTGGGCGTCGCCGCCTTGTACTTATTTTAGTGTTGCGTCAATAGGTCATCATTGGCACGAAAACAACACACCAAAAACAAAAGAAGCGGTTTTAGGGGTTCAGATTGTGCAAAAAACTATTGACATAATAAACGAAATAAATCCAAAATTTTGGTTCATTGAAAATCCTCGTGGAAAATTAAAAAATTTACCGGTTTTAAGCGAACACGAATACACAACAATTTGGTATTGTAAATATGGCGACAAACGAGCAAAGCCGACAAACATTTGGTCCAACAACATTTGGAATCCGTTGTTCAATCCAAATGGTTGGAAACCACGAAACGAATGTTTTAATGGAAACGTAAAATGTCATCACGAAGCCGCGCCGCGTGGTTCACGAACCGGAACGCAAGGTTTAGCGGACAATTACGAACGTTCAAAAATACCAAATGAATTGTGTATTGAAGTTTTAAAAAGTTGTTTAAATGGTTTATAAAAAATACAACATACAAAAAGAATTAAAAAACGATGTTTGGGCGTTTGTCAATGAAAATGAAATGGGACAACGTTTCGAATTTAACGGAACCAAAGAACAACAATTCATTGGATTGGTTGGCGAAATAATGGTCAAACGTTTGTTTGGAATCAATCACGAATGGACAAAAGGATTCGACGGCGGTTTTGATTTTCAGTACAAAGGATTTAAAATTGATGTTAAAACAATGGGCCGAAACGTTGACGTTCAAGACCATTTTGTAAATAATTTTGTTGAGCATCAAATTAAATTTGATTGTGATATTTATATTTTTTGTTCATTAAACAAGCGTAAAAATGAATTAACAATTTGCGGTTATTTAAGCAAAAAAGAATTATTGGAAAAATCAGTTTTAAGGAAAAAAGGCGAACGCTTAAGTCGATCCAACGGAACGTCGTTTGTTGCAAAAACCAACAATTTAGAGGTTCAATATAAGCAAATGAACAATATTGAAAAATTATTTTATTATTTGCCGGAATATTTAAAATAAATTTTTAATTTAGCGTTTAGAATAGAGTTCGAGAAACGGACCGTTAAGCTACTTAACGGGACATAAAACAAAAACAGAATGAAAACATTTCACGATTTTAATATTGATGTCGGCAATAAGTCAACCGGCAAAATCAAAACACAATGTCCGCAATGTAGCACAACGCGAAAAAACAAACGCGACAAATGTTTGTCAGTTGATATTGACAAAGGTTTATTTAATTGTCACAATTGCGGTTGGGCCGGAACAACAAAATTTGAAAAGAAAAAAGAATACATTCGTCCGCAAAACATAAAAATAAATTTAACCGAACGCGTTGTAAAATGGTTTGCCGAACGTGGCATTTCCGAACCAACATTGCAACATTGGAAAATTGGCGAATCATTGGAATATTTTCCGCAAGTTGGAAAAAAGCGCCGCGCAATAAATTTTAATTATTACCGCCAAAACAATTTAGTAAATGTCAAATATCGTGACGGCCAAAAGAATTTCAAAATGGTTTCCGGCGCCGAATTAATATTTTACGGTTTAGACAATATTAAAACAATGGAAAAAATCTACATTGTTGAGGGCGAAATTGACGCGTTAAGTTTACACGAAGCCGGTATTTATTCAGTTTGCAGCGTTCCAAATGGCGCATCAAAAGGAAATCAACGATTGGAATATTTGGATAATTGTTTTGAATACTTCAAAGACAAAACCGAAATAATACTTTGCACCGACAACGACAATCCGGGAATCGAACTCCGAAACGAATTGTCACGTCGTTTTGGTGCGTATCGTTGCAAATACGTTGATTTTGGCGACTATAAAGACGCAAACGAAATATTGACAACAAAAGGCGCCGAAGCGTTAAGAAACGTTATTAAAACGGCTAAAAATTTTCCATTGGAAGGCGTTTTAAATATAACGGACATTTGGGACAATGTTTTAAATTATAACGAAAACGGCGTTAAAAATTATTCAATCGGTTTACCAAACGCCGATACATATTTCAAAATGGAATTGGGACAATGGTCCGTTGTGACCGGAATACCTAATTCCGGAAAATCCGACGTAATGGATCAAATATGTTGCAATTTGGCCACGCGATACGATATGCGTTGCGCTATGTTTGCGCCGGAATCATTCCCATACGAGGGACACATCAAAAGAATTGCAAATAAATTAAACGAAACAAATTGCACCAACGAACAATTAAATCAAACAAAAGATTTTATTCAAGACCATTTCTTTTGGGTTAAAATAGATTTGGAAAATTTAACTTTAAAAGGCATTTTAAATGCGTTTAAAGAATTAGTATTTCAAAAAGGTATAAATGTTTGCGTGATTGATCCCTGGAATATGCTCGACCATTCAGCGCAAAAGGACCATTCCTATATTGGGCGCGCATTGTCAGAAATAACGCAATTTTGCCAACAGACAAACACACATTTGTTTTTAGTGGCGCACCCGCGAAAAATTGAATCCGAAAATGGAAAATATAAAAAACCAACATTATATGACATCAGCGGTTCGGCCGACTTTTTTAATAAAGCATATAACGGTTTGATTGTATACCGTTGCATTGGCGAACGCACAAAGTTTAAATCGGACGTTGTTAAAGTATACGTTGAAAAGGTCAAACGTAAAGAAAACGGACAATTAGGCGAATTTGACATTGCGCCGGATTTTAAAAACGGCGGAATTTATAAAGACATTGACCTGGAAACCAAAAAATTTGAAGTTATAACCGACGATTTACCTTTTTAATATGAAACAATTTCATTACATCGATAAAAATGAAAAAGAGCAATTAGATTTAATATCATTATTTGAATTTGCATTTGATTACAAAGTAAATTTTGATGATATTGTATTTGCTTTATCTATAATTAAAAAACACGTTGAAATAAAAGAAAAAAAATGATAAAAGTAAATAGTTTAAGTGGCGGCAAAACTTCGTCATATATTGCGGCAAATTATAAAGCCGATTTTAATGTTTTTTCATTAGTTACAACAAGCGATAAAAATTGTTTGTTTCCAGATAAAAAATTGCGTCAAATTGTTAGCGACAAAATTGGTCGCGAATTTATTGGGACATTAGAGGAAGACGCAATAATTTATACAATGTTAGATTTGGAACAATATATTGGTTCAAAAATTGATTGGGTTGCCGGAAAAACTTTTGAAAATGTTATTGAAAAAAAACAAAGATTACCAAATGTTGTTCAAAGATTTTGCACAACCGAAATGAAATTGCGTCCAATTGTTGAATGGTGGTATAAAAATATTAATGAAGTTATTGAAATGCGTATTGGGTTTCGTGCAAATGAACAAAGACGCGCAAAAAATATGATTGAAAAATTAAATAAAAACGGAAATTCAGAATTTAAAACAATAATTGGAAAATCTAAAAACGGAAAACAAAATCGTTGGAAAATAGTTGAATGGCAAAAGCCGGTTTTTCCTTTAATAAAAGACAATATCAGAAAAGATAAAATTGAAAAATTCTGGAAAAACAAAAACGTTCGTTTTGCTTACATGAATAATTGTGTTGGTTGTTTTCATCGTTCACCGGTTTTATTAAAGCATTTAAGCGAAAAACACGAAAACAAATTTGATTGGTTTATAAATCAAGAAAACGAAAAAAGAAAATTTAAAAATGGTTTAAAATATATTGACATAAAAAATAGTTTTACACAAACAAAACTTTTTGATGATGATTTCAACGAATGCGATTCCGGATATTGTGGTTTATAAAAACAAAATATAACAGTTATGGCGAAAATATTAAATCCAACAGACGAACACCGGAACGCCGTTCAATGGTGCATTAAAAACGACATTAAGGTTGCAATACACCCAACAATAAAAGGATTGCGCATTCAAATTGACGAACGCGGCAAAAAAACATTGTCGCCGAATAGCTACAATAAGATTGAGGCCAACAATAAAGTTTGGGAAATATATTTGTATATTTACAAAAAATATTTCAAGAAATGCGATTAAATTTTAACACGATTATTTATCCAATTTATGGTTGTTTAGTAGGTTTAAATTATTGGGATTCACAAATGGATCACGTTGTTATTGAATCCCCTATTGAAGACCAAAACGAACATTGTTTGGAAATTCATTTATTTATTTTTGGTATTTCTTTTATTTGGTATACTGAAAAATAAATGCGAAAAATTGTCAGCGTTAAGGAAATAAAACAAACGCCGAACAATCCGCGTTTAATCAAAGACGCAAAATTCAAAAAACTAATTAAATCAATTAAAGAGTTTCCGCAAATGCTGGAAATTCGGCCAATTGTTGTTGACGAAACAATGACGATATTAGGCGGAAATATGCGTTTGCGTGCGTGTATGGCGGCCGGATTGTTTGAGGTTCCAATATATATTCAAAAGGGTTTAACAGAAGCGCAAAAGCGCGAATTTATAATAAAAGACAATTCCGGTTTTGGCGAATGGGATTGGGACATTTTGGCGAATGAATGGGACACAAAACAATTAATTGATTGGGGGGTTGATTTACCGGTTTTTGATTTACCATTAGACGACGAACAACCAAAAGAAAACGACGACGACAAAGACGTTTGCGAGTTATGCGGAAAATAATTTTCGTAAAGTTTTCGTAAAAAATTAAAAAAAAACTTTCATTTTTGTATTGTAATTGAAAAAATTCTTTTATATTTGTACTAACAAACAATAACAATAAAACAATTATGAAAACTTATTTAAACATTAAAAATTCAAATCAAGTAAACAAAGGCGACATTTTAGTTGAATTTTATTTTAATTCAAATGAAGTTTGGAATTCTTTTCAAGTTTATAAAGTTGAAAAAACCGGTATATCTTTAGAATGTAAATCCGGCGCATTGATGTTTATTTCAAACGAAAAATTGAACAATAAAGAAAAATTATTTAAAAGAGTATAAACAACGGACGCGTTAGAATAATTCAAATAAGACAACCTTAACGAATTATTTAATTAAAACCTTTCAGAAATGAGAGGTTTTTTTTATGTCTTTTAATTTATTTAACTTTGCGTTATGCAAACAAAATCAGACATACTAAAAAACAATTTGATTGAAGCGTTGGAGCAATCATTGGGAATTGTCACAACGGCGTGCAAAAAAGTAGGTTGCGCGCGTTCAACATTTTATGAATATTATAATAAAGATAAGTCGTTCAAATCAAAGGTTGACGAATTGCAAAACTTTACTTTGGATTTTGTCGAATCACAATTGCACAAACAAATTAAAGACGGCAACACAACCGCAACAATATTTTATTTGAAAACAAAAGGAAAAAAACGCGGATTCGTTGAGCGCCAGGAAATACAAATGGACGGCAGCATCGAATCTAAAATCATTGAATGGACACCGGCAAAGGACAAATAAAAGAATTTTGCAACGTTCAATTTTACCAAACATTAAATTCAACGGCGAGAATTAAAGTACATCAAGGCGGAACACGTTCCGGCAAAACGTACGCCATTTGTCAATACTTAATTTATAAACTAACAACAACAAAAAAACCAATTACGATTTCAGTTGTTCGGAAAACGTTACCGGCGTTAAAACGTTCGGTATTGCGTGATTTCGTTTCTATTGCCACAAAGTTAGGCGTTTATTATAAGGGCGAACACAACAAAGCGGAAAACGTATTTCGATACAATGGTTCAATGGTGCAATTCATTTCAACAGACGATCCACAAAAAATTCGTGGCGCCAAACACGATATTTGTTTTTTAAATGAAAGTAACGAATTAAACTTTGAAGATTTCCGCCAATTAAATATGCGTACCGTTGGCGAAATGATAATTGATTTCAATCCGTCGGACCCGATTCATTGGTTATATAATGAAGTTATTGAACGCGACGATTGCGATTTGTTTATAACAACGTACAAAGACAATAAATTTTTACCGTCGGAGTTAATCCTGGAAATCGAACGCATCAAAGAACGCGATCCGGATTATTGGCGCGTCTATGGTGAGGGCCAACGCGCGCAATTTTCAAACCGCCAAATCTTTACGAATTGGAAATACATTCCATTGGCAGAATTTCCGGAGTTCGACGAAACGGTCATTGGTATTGACTTTGGATTCACAAACGACGAATTGGCGATTTTAGAGGTTGGCAAAATAAAAGATAAATTGTATATCAATGAGTTAATGTATAAAAAAGGAATGACAAACCGCGACATTGCAAACTTTTTAAAATCTATAAATAAAAACGACGTGTTGGCCTATTGTGATAGTGCCGAACCGAAATCCATTGTTGAGTTGCGACAAATGGGCGTGTTGGCAAAAGGTGCGGTCAAAGGCGCCGGATCAATAAACGCCGGAATTAGTTTAATAAAAGAACACGAAGTTTTTGTCAGTAACGAATCAACCAATTTAAAACGCGAACAACATTCGTATTATTGGCAGCAATTAAAAGACGAAACAATCATTAACAAACCTATTGACGCCAACAATCATTTAATGGACGCATTGCGATACGCGGTTTATTCTAAATACAAAAACCGAAGTGAATTTTTTGTAGTATAAAAAACAATTTTAAATTTTGTATTTTTACGAAAATTTTATACATCAATAAAATATGGCATCATTATTAGACCGCTTTAAATCTATAATTTCAAAAAACGCACAACAAACCGCACAACAATACAACAACGCAATTTATAGTTGGTTGGGCGAATCAATAATTTGGAATCCGGAAAATGACGATTCCTATATTACAGAAGGATATCGCAAAAATTCAACGATTTATTCATTGGTCAATTTAATAACAAAAGCGGCGACAACAATTCCGTTTCAAGTTTACGAAAAGACAAACGAAAACGACTACAAAAGATATAAGGCGATGACGTCCGGAACGTTTGACGCTGCAACAATTCACAAGGCGGCAATGTTGCAAAAACGTTCGTTGGTTGAGTTACAAGACACCGAATTGCACAAATTATTGGAACGTCCAAATCCGGCACAATCTTATAATAGTTGGATTACTGAATTAATCGCGTTCGGAAAATTAACCGGCAACCGTTACATTTACGGAATTGGTCCGGACACCGGCGCCAATGTTGGGAAATATACTGAACTTTATGTGATGCCGTCACAAATTATGGAAATCGTTTCCGGTGGAATTATGAAACCGGTTTCAAAATACAAAATAGAATACAACGGAACGTTTGAAATTGACGCGACCGAAATATGTCATATAAAAGATTTTAACCCTTATTATGACGGCACCGGTTCACATCTTTACGGACAATCGCCATTGCGTGCCGGTTTACGTTCATTAACAACAAACAATGAAGCGGTCCAAACCGGAGTTAAATATTTACAGAACCAAACGGCGCGCGGTTTATTAATGAGTGATGAGGGCGACATCAACGAAGTACAAGCGCAACAATTAAAAGACAAATTCCGAAAACAATTCCAGGGTTCAGACAATGCCGGCGATGTTATTATAACGCCGAAAAAATTATCGTGGGTTAACTTTGGTTTAAATGCTGCGGACGTTTCATTGATTGAACAATACAACGCATCAATAAAAGATTTATGTAATATTTATAACGTGCCGGTTCAATTGTTAAACAATACCGATTCCGCGTCATATAACAATATGAAGGAAGCCAAAAAAGCGTTATATCAAAACGCGGTCATTCCGGAATTGTTAAAAATAAAAGACGAATTAAATCGTTGGTTGGCGCCTAAATTTGGGGACAAACTTTGTATTGAATTTGATTTTTCAGTTATTCCGGAATTACAAGAGGAAACCGACAAAGTCGTGGACCAATTAACAAAGGCGTGGTGGTTAACACCAAACGAAAAGCGCGCCGCAATGAATTACGGAAAAGACGACGAAACATCACAATTAGACGATTACTATATACCGGCGAATCTTATTCCGGTACAATCAAACGATGTTGAAATGCCGGTTGAAGACATTGACGTTGACGTTAACAAGTTTTTAAACGCAAACATCGAAAAAAAAAATCCAATAAGTAAGGACGAAACGTTTTCAGATTACCCACAAACCGCAACGAATAACGCCAAACGAATGATTGAATGGCGCGAAAAATACGGCGACGAAGTGACCGCCGGAACCGCAACCGGTTGGCGACGTGCGTCAATGTTAGCAAATCGCGAACCATTAACAATTGAAATGTTAAACCGCATTAAATCATTTTTTGCAAGACACGAGGGCAACCAAACAATCGCGGACCAATACAAGGACACACCATGGCGCGACAATGGTTTTGTTTCCTGGAATTTATGGGGCGGAACCGCAATGCGTGATTGGGTTAATAAAAAATTAAACGAAATAAACGAATAAATGCCAATAAACAAGGACAAATGGCAATCGTCTTTTGAACGCCAATTGGACATTGCAGAAAAAAAACAAATCGCCATTGTTAAGCGTTTTTATAAACGTGAATATAACAAAGGTATTGAATCGTTTATTGCAGACGGCCAAACCAATTTCCAATTATTATTTGACAATAAAGATTTATTAAAAATATATCGTGATTTGTACACCGATATTGGAATGCGTTTCGCGAAATGGTACGTCAACAATTTTCAAAAGTTTATAACAAAAGCGGTTGACACATCAGCGGTTGACGATATTTGGCGCGATGCATTCGGCGCGTTTGGTTCAGCAATGGGCGCGGAACGTGTTACATTAGTAAGTGGAACGGCTCGAAAAACTTTAATAGATATAACACAAAGGTTGATGCGTGATCCGGAGTTTATGACATTGGGCGCGGTTGAACGTGGGCGTATATTACGAAACCAATTCAATACATATTCACAATGGCAAGCCGAACGCGTTGTTCGTACTGAAGCGACGGCGGCGGCTAACTTTGCCCAAACGCAAGCCGCACAATCAATTTTTCCGCCGGAACAATTACAAAAAGAATGGATTGCAAGTTTTGACGATAGGGTTCGCGATAGTCATTCAGAAGCCGGAAGCGAAAATCCAATTCCGGCAAATGATGCGTTTATTGTTGGCGGTCAACCAATGATGTTTCCAGGCGATCCAATGGGCGGCGCTGCGGAATGTATCAATTGCCGTTGTTCAGTTGCTTATTTTCCA
>Ga0209654_1003194_pt1 | contig 10278 bp, 8 predicted proteins | sample SaaInl1SG_22_DNA_FD_184646 | JGI IMG/M metagenome (GOLD analysis project Ga0209654, IMG submission 184646) | Marine microbial communities from expanding oxygen minimum zones in the Saanich Inlet - ESP_161SG_22_DNA (SPAdes) (version 2) | ecosystem: Environmental > Aquatic > Marine > Intertidal... | reverse complement strand
CTGGCGATCAGGCGAAAGCTGGAAATGGCCAAGATATAATTCGGTATTTAATTCTGCCAGCAGGCGCTGCACCGCCAGCTCATCCTCGCGCTCTATCAGCACATCCAGCCGGGCTTCGACATTCAACACTTCGGTATCTGCATGCCAGTCTGCCAGCAATTGATAATGCCCCCACCGTCCGGGTACATCTGCCAGCAAGGCGTGTGCGCTTGTCTGTTTCAAAAACCAGTCCTGGGCGACCACCAGACGCGATACCAGCTCAATCGGGTCTTCGAGGGTCATCTCATCATGTGGATTTTGCAACGACATCAGACATTCTGCCCGGATAAGAATAGTGGTGGATATGGAACGAAACCCGCCCATAAAAGCCCGGCAAAAGCGCCAAGCCTTCTCTCATCTCTAAACAAAAATGAAAATCGCTTCAACACAAAATATTGTGGATAGCCGGATACCAAACCACATCAACTTGTGGTTTTTGCCTGTTTTTCGGTGATTCCCTATCGCTTTTGAAAACGCAAATTTTTCGCGCTGTCAGCCTTGTTTTTTCTTTGCAGCGGGGCGTTTGGCTTTTGCAGGCTGTTTTAGCTGTGATTCCAGATGCGCGATTCGCGCCGACAAGGCATCGACCCGTGACATCAGGGCTTCAAAATCCTCTTGTGTGACCATACCATCTGCTGCCTGGCTGCGCTCGGCACGGCCACGCCGCATCATCTGTACATCCTCGCGCATTGTCCCCAGCGCAGAGGCTGCGCCATTTGCCATTTGTGCCAGATCAGAGATAAGATTAGAGCGTGGTTTCATCTGTTTCGCCTTTTTGTCCCCAGCAAAGCTGTTGGTTCTGAGACTATTATAGAGCTGTTGGTTCTGAGACTATTATATAGAGCAGTCACAAGGGAAAATCCACACCTCCCCTTTGTGGCTGTATTTTTGCCTGTTCTGTTTATCGTCGCTGTATTTTCGACTGTTCTGTTTATCGGTAGAGAAGATATCCTAAACAGGCTATATAAATAAAATCAAAGATAGGTGTTTAGAATATGGCGCAAACCCCGCTTTTTACATTCCCCAATATTGATCCGGTAGCCTTTTCCATCGGCCCGATAGATATCCGCTGGTATGCGCTTTCCTATATGGCCGGCATTATTTTAGGCTGGCTGTTTATGCGCCATCAGATATCTTCCGGGCGCTCTGTCCTCAGCCAGGCGCAATTGGACACGCTGTTGAACACGGCCATTTTCGGGATAATTATCGGCGGGCGGCTGGGCTATGTATTTTTCTACAATCCCGGGCTGTATCTGGCTGACCCCCTCGCCATTATTCGGGTATGGGAAGGCGGTATGTCCTTTCATGGCGGTATGCTAGGGGTCATGGCGGCCATTTTATATACCGCTTATCGCTATCACCTGCCGCCCCTTGGTCTGGCAGATGAGGTGGCGGTTATTGCGCCTATCGGGTTGTTTTTTGGCCGAATGGCCAATTTCATTAATGGTGAGCTGTTTGGCCGCATCACTGACCATCCCTTTGGCATTGTCTTTCCGCGTGGCGGGCCTGAACCACGCCATCCAAGCCAGCTTTATGAGGCTGTTTTTGAAGGGGTAATTTTATTTATTCTGCTTTTTATCCTGAGCCGGGTCAAACGCCGTTTTGGCCTGAAAAACGGGGTGGTGATGTGTGGTTTTTTGCTGGGATATGGCCTGGCACGTTTTTGTATTGAATATGTACGCGCCCCCGATAGCCATCTTGGCTTTTTCAGCGCTGGCAGCCTGTCTCTTACCATGGGACAGCTTCTTAGCTTGCCAATGATAGCCCTCGGCATCGCTGGCATCACAATTGCCATACGCGCCCGCCGTTCTGGCAAGGATATATAGCCAGGATGCGCTGCCACGATTTATTAGCTGGCCAGATACAGGCCAATGGGCCGATGCATATTGACCAGTTCATACAGACCGCGCTTTGCCATCCCGAGCATGGCTATTATGCGCGCCAGGATCGCTTTGGCAGCGCAGGCGATTTTATTACTGCCCCTGAAATTAGCCAACTTTTTGGCGAGATGATGGCCGGTTTTCTGGCCTATCTCTGGCAGGCTTCCGGCCAGCCGGACGGCCCCCGGATGATCCGCTTTGAAGCCGGGCCCGGGCGCGGCACATTATTTGGCGATATGCATAAAACCTGTCAAAAGATTTGCCCGCCCTTAAGCCATGCTGACCCCTATTTTCTGGAAGCCAGCCCCTATCTTCGCCGCCACCTTACCGAAAAAATTGCCCCGCTTACCCCGCTATTTTGTGACCAGATAGCCCAATTACCGCCTAAACCTCTTTTCGGGATCGCCAATGAATTTTTTGATGCGCTGGGCGTGCGCCAGGCCTGTTTTCGCCGCGGGCGATGGTTCTGGCGGATGATAGATATAAAAGAGGGGGGATTTATCTTTTCCGATGGGGCGCCCTTTTTTCTGTCAGAACAGGAAAGCGCATTGTTGCCCGCCAGCCCGAAAGAAGGGGATATCTATGAGATCAGCCCCCTGTCAGAAGTCTATATGGCAGAGATAAGCCGTCATATCGCCTATCATGGGGGCGGATTTTTAATCTGTGATTATGGCAAGTCAGATGGCACAGGCGATAGTTTGCAAGCGGTAAAATCCCATGCAAAAACAGAAATGCTGGAAAACCCTGGCGAGGCGGATATCACCCATCTGGTTGATTTTTCCGCGCTGGCACGGCAAGCTAAAGCCATGGGGGCACGTCTTATCGGCCCTGTAGAGCAAGGCGCTTTTCTAACAGAGCTTGGCATAATATCGCGGGCAGAGGCCTTGCGCAAAGCCGGTCAGCCAGAAAAAGACCGCTTGTTATCGGCCGCACTGGACAGATTATGTGCCCCTGCCCATATGGGACAAATTTTTAAAGTGGCATTGCTTGTGCCGGCCGGAGATGGCCTGCCCCCCGGTTTTGCAACCCTTAACGATAGAGCCTGACCAAGCCAAAAACGAACCGTAAAAAGAATTGTAAAAAGAATTGTAAAAAATCGTAAAGAAAAAATAGGGATTAAATCATTTTGTCAATCGATAGCCCAGAGATGCCCGCCATGCCCGAAGGGATAGAGCGCCATGACAGCACCGCAGGGCCTGTCTTTTTCAGCCATGCCGAGTTGCAAGGAAAAGCAGATGAGATAAGACATGGCTTTTTCACCCGAATAGGCGGGGTTTCCACTGGTCTGTATGATAGTTTGAATTGCGGTTTGGGTTCAGCCGACAGCGCAGAAAATGTCGCTAAAAATCGGGCGCTAAGTGGTGCCGCACTTGGCCTGGCCCCGGAAAGGCTGGCAGGGCTATATCAAACCCACAGCGCTGATTGCCTGGTGATAGACAGCCAAACACAAACGCAATATCTGAACCCGGAAACCCGCCCCCATGGCGATGGTCTGGTGACTTGCCTCGATAATATCGGTATCGCAATTTTAGGGGCAGATTGCCTGCCCGTTTTATTTGCCGATAAAAAAGCGGGCATTATTGGTGCCTGTCATGCGGGCTGGCGCGGGGCGGTAAGCGGCATTATCGAAAACACCGTTGATGCGATGTGCGCTATCGGGGCGCATTTGGGCGATATGGTGATGGTGATAGGCCCCGGCATTCACCAGAAAAGCTATCAGGTCAGCACAGATATGGTAACAGAGATTTCCACCCTGAAACCCGATAGTGCCAGATGTTTTATGCCAGACCCCTCAGCAGAGGTTACCGCAGAAGGGGCAAGCCATTATCTGTTTGACCTGCCTGGCTTTGCCCGGATTGCCGGCCAACGCGCTGGCCTGCATCATATCCACAGCCTGCCCTTTGACACTTATGCTGATTCTGCGCTTTTTTTCTCGCATCGCCGCGCCACCCATCTGGGCGAGCCAGAAACAGGTCGGCTGATTTCCATCATCACGAAGAAGTGAATAATATGCCCCATCTTTGGATATTTTTAGGCTTTTTAATGCTTGGGCTTATCGGTGCTTGTATGCTGATTTAACAAAAGAAGCGCGATTAAGCCTTGCAGGTCGCCTGCCAGATTGCTATCAAAATGATTATTGGGAACGGTCAGTTTGATGTTATCATATATTGCTGCTCATATCCATCTGGAAGGGCCGTCTCATCTTGAGCAAGGGACAAGCGGTGATTAAATGGTAATCGATACGGATATCTGATGAAAATTATTGCCGGCAATTCGAACCGTCCATTGGCTGAAGCTATCGCGGCCTATCTTGACAGTCCCCTGACCAATGCCGATGTGCGCCGCTTTGCGGATATGGAAGTGTTTGTCGAAATCCATGAGAATGTGCGCGGCGAGGATGTGTTTGTGGTGCAATCCACCTCTTATCCGGCCAATGATAATTTGATGGAATTGCTGGTAACGCTGGATGCGCTAAAACGTGGCTCGGCACGCCGGATTACCGCTGTTCTGCCCTATTATGGCTATGCTCGCCAGGACAGAAAATCTGGCCCTCGCACCCCTATTTCGGCAAAATTGCTGGCGAATTTGATCACCACAGCGGGGGCAGACAGGGTATTGACCATCGATTTGCATGCAGGCCAGATACAAGGCTTTTTCGATATTCCGACCGATAATCTGTTTGCTGCCCCTGTTTTTACCACCGATATCAAGGAACGCTATAAAAATGGCAATTTGATGATCGTCTCGCCAGATGTGGGCGGGGTGGTTCGGGCGCGTGCATTGGCCCGGCGCCTGGATGCTGATCTGGCCATTATCGATAAAAGGCGCCCGCAAGCAGGGGTATCGGAAGTGATGAATATTATTGGCGATGTTTCCGGCCGTCACTGTGTGATGGTCGATGATATTGTTGATTCGGGCGGAACATTATGTAATGCCGCCAAAGCGCTGATGGATGCAGGCGCACTGTCCGTGGATGCCTATGTTACCCATGGGGTGCTATCGGGCGGGGCAGTATCGCGTATCGCCTCATCGCCGCTTACCTCATTGGTAACAACTGATTCTATTCAGGCAACCGAAGCGATGCGGGTTGCCCGAAATACCCGTCAAATCTCTATCGCCCCGCTTTTGGGAGAGGCGATTTTGCGGATCAATGAAGAAAAATCGGTCTCCAGCCTGTTCCAATAGGCCGTTTTATCCCCTTTTTCCTTGATATTACGGGTATAAACGCCTATACAAACCCAGCCTTGTGCACCCCTGGAGGCACAGGCAGCTGATATATAACTCAGCTTTTATACCCAAACATGGAGACAAATAATGTCAGACATTACACAAATTGACGCAAATATGCGTTCTCGGGTCGGTAAGGGGTCCGCCCGTGCGGCACGCCGCGCAGGCAGGGTTCCCGCCGTTATTTATGGCGATAAAAAAGCACCGCTTACCATTGAGATGGAAGAGCGGGTGGTACGGAAAATTATTCACGAGCCGGGCATTTTTGGCCGCCTGCTGAACATCCATATCGATGGCAAGAACACGACTGTTCTGACCCGTGATATTCAAATGCACCCGGTGACAGACGAGCCATTACACATGGATATGCTGCGCGTTGGGGCAACATCAACGGTGGCGGTAGCGGTACCGGTTGAATTTATCAACCATGAAAAGTCACCTGGCCTGAAAATTGGCGGCGTGCTGAATGTGGTACGTCACGAAGTAGAATTGAACTGTCCTGCCGGGGATATTCCGGAAAAGATCGTTGTTGACCTGGATGATATCAAAATCGGTGATTCTATCCATATTAGCGCGATTGAATTGCCAGAAGGGGCAACCCCGACCATTACTGATCGCGACTTTACCGTTGCCACCCTGCAATCACCGGGCGGCGGCGTGAAGAACGAAGATGAAGAAGCTGAAGGCGGCGAAGAGGCCGGCGCAGCAGAAGGTGAAGCAGCAGAAGAAGAATAGGCCCTGCTGGTGCATTTGCGTAATGAATAGGGCTGTCAGGGATATCCTTCCTGCCAGCCCTTTTATCTGCCAGCCCTTTTATATGCCGGCCTTTTTATCTGCCAGCCTTTTAATATGCCGGCCTTTTTATATGCCGGCCCTTTTATTTTGCACCGCGACTTATTATTCTGGGCGGTATCATTTTTTATAAAGGAAGTTTTGCGCCATGCTATGGGTCGGTCTTGGAAATCCGGGGTCATCTTATGCAAAAAACCGGCATAATGTCGGCTTTATGGTGCTGGATATGCTGGCCCATGGGTTCAGGTTTTCAGAATGGCGAAAGACAAAATCAGCCGCCGAGGCATCCGGCCTTATCGGCACGACAAAAATTCGCCTGTTAAAGCCTTTATCCTATATGAACCGTTCCGGGCTGCCGGTCGCGCAAATGGCAAAATATTACGATATCGCGCCTGAAGATATCCTTGTCTTTCATGATGATATTGATTTGGGTGCGGGCAAGATACGGATAAAACAGGGGGGCGGACATGGCGGGCATAATGGCTTGCGCGATATTGACCGTCATATCGGCAAGGAATATTGGCGGGTGCGTATCGGCGTAGGCCGGCCAGATGGGCATCAGGATGTCGATAAATGGGTCTTGTCTGATTTTAGCAAACAGGAACAGACAGACTGGCTGGATGCACTGCTGGAGGCTATCCCTTCCGAAGCGATGCGCCTGAGCGAAAAAGATATGGCCGGATTTGCGTCCAGAGTTGCGATGCGCGCGCCTGCCCCCCGGAACAAAAAACCAATCCTGAACGGAGATGAAAATGGGCTTTAATTGCGGCATTGTTGGTTTGCCAAATGTGGGCAAATCCACCTTATTTAATGCGCTGACCAAAACCGCAGCCGCCGATGCTGCCAATTATCCCTTTTGCACGATAGAGCCAAATACCGGCCGTGTGGCAGTGCCTGATCCGCGCCTGGATGCTATTGCCGATCTGGCAAAATCGGCTGAAATCCTGCCCACTTTTCTGGAATTTGTGGATATTGCCGGGCTGGTACGCGGGGCGGCCAGTGGTGAAGGGCTGGGCAATCAGTTCCTGGCCAATATCCGCGAGGTTGATGCCATTGCCCATGTGCTGCGCTGTTTTGAAGATACCGATATCACCCATGTAGAAGAGAGCGTTGACCCGATTAGAGATGCCGAAACCGTCGAAACCGAATTGATGCTGGCCGATATTGATAGTCTGGAACGGCGCATGACCGCCTTAACCAAAAAAACGCGCGGCGGGGATAAACAGGCCGCCTCTGACCTGGCGCTGATGGAAAAGCTGTTTGCCTGTCTGTCCGACAACCAGCCAGCGCGTGCCTGCCAGAATTTAAGCGAGGCAGAGCAGGCGCGCCTGCCGCAACTCCAGCTTCTAACCTCAAAGCCTGTCTTATATGTCTGTAATGTGGGCGAGGGGGATGCCGCAACCGGCAATGCCCTGTCACAAAAAGTTGCCGAGATGGCCGCCCGGCAAGGGGCAGCTCATGTCGTTGTCTCGGCCGCAATAGAGGCAGAGATAGCCACCCTGTCAGATGAGGATGCCGCAGAATTCCTGGCCGAACTGGGACTGGAGGAAGCCGGCCTTGACAGGCTGATACGTGCTGGCTATGGCTTGCTGGATCTGTTGACCTTTTTTACCGCTGGCCCGAAAGAGACCCGCGCCTGGACGGTGCATCGCCATGCCAAAGCCCCTGAGGCGGCCGGGGTTATTCATACCGATTTTCAGCGCGGCTTTATCCGCGCAGAGACCGTTGCCTATGATGATTATATCGCCCATAGCGGCGAGGCCGGGGCAAAAGAAGCTGGCAAGCTGCGGATTGAAGGGGCAGATTATCTGGTACAGGACGGGGATATTTTCCACTTCCGCTTTAATGTCTAGATAAGCTCGAAATCGGCGATGGTGATATCTGATAGCTGGCTTAGCCCGTCAAATATCATATAGATATGGTCATTGCCAGCATCGACCAGCTGCAGATTACTATCGCTGTTTATTTCCTTGCGTAAACCGATGGCGGCCAAATTGGCAGCAGAATTCGTTGTATGGTCATAAAGAATTTTATCGCCTTCCGAGCGGTTAAAATCTGTGATGGTATCGGTCGAGCTGTCGGCCTTAACAAGGGTAAATTTATCTGCATCCCTGCCACCCGTCAGCGTATTTTTCCCTCTGCCGCCATAAAGCTCATCCTCGCCTGCCCCGCCGACCAGAATATCATTGCCCAGCTGGCCAGACAGAAAATCATTACCGCTATCCCCGCTTAGATGGTCATTCCCTGCCCCGCCTGACAGCGCATCATTGCCGCCATTGCCATAGAGGATGTCGTTATTCACTGTCCCGAACACCTCATCTCTTGCCATATTGCCCCAATAGAACAGGAAGGATGGGTCATATCCGCCTTCTAGCGTCATACGCTCCAGCACCGCCTGTTCTCTGGCATCAAAGGTGGTTTGCTGAATATCTGTTGGCGCCAGGGGATACCACAGACCATTATTTGTATAGAATTTTTGTGGTGTCGTATCATCCGCGCCCTTATCACTTGGCCCAAAACCATTTTTAAAGGGGATGGAAAAACCAATATCCTGAGTCTGGCCATCGGTTTTTGTTAGCCTAACTGTAAAATCATAATTATAATTTCCGGATCTAACCTCTGTTTCAAAATCAAATTCTTTTTCCTTTGACAGGACAATCTCATAGCGCGAACCAGCTTTCTGAAGGCGCACCAGCCCAGCTTCATCTTGTAAACTTATTGCTACGCTCGGCATTTCAGCCCCGCTTGTCAGATCAAATGATGCCAGCTTATGGCCTGCTGCATAGGATATCGCCTCTGCCAGATAGGGGCTCGCGTTCTGCACATTGGTGAACAGGGACTGCGTTGCCTCTATGACAGCCGCGCTGGGATTGGTGGTCAGGGTCTTGTCACCAAAATAGTCACGATAGGTGACGACCAGCTGTATCTGCTTACCCACATCCGCAGGGGTCGGGGTATACCCATCATCGGTCGATTTTTCTACCCAATTTCCATTTTCCCTAACCTGCCATTGGTTCCTTATAATCACTACCCCGCCAGGGCTATCGGGGTCGGTAATCTGCGGCGGAAAGAGCTTTTCTCCCACCACGGGGGTAGTAGAAAAATCTGCCACACGCCCCGCCTCATCAACATTTTCCAGATTAACAGTAATATTTACACTGTCTGTTGCAGCGCCATCGCTGGCGATCGCTATAAGGGAAAAAGCCTGACTGCCCGCATTACTCAAAGTAGCTTCATAATCCGGGGCCTCGCGCCATGTAATGACCCCCTCACCGTCAATCTGAAACAGGTCTTTATCCGCCCCTTCAAGTGACCATGTAATCGCCCTGCCAGAAATGGTTGGAGTTGCTTTAAGGTCAATCACCGCCTGCTGATTTTCTGGGGAACCAACTGTCAGGGCGGTGCCCACCGCTGTGCCATCTTCCCTTGCAATAACCAGCGCCTCATCAATATTTGTTACATTAATGGTGACGGTTTTTGAGGCACTTTGAGCGCCCACGGTTGCGGTTACGATAAAGCTGTAACTTTCCTTATCCTCAAAATCCGGGGTGGTAACGCTCTTAAAAGTCACTTCCCCTGTATCACCATCAATAGTAAATAAATTTCCGTCTGTTCCGCCAATTGTCCAGGTGATCTTGTGAGTGGATACATCCGGCGTTCCAATTGCGGTATAAATAACCTTATCTATAGCAACAGATATTTCCTCAGGCAGAGCTGTCCCGGTATCAGGTGAGGTAATTTTCGGCGGGCTGTCATTTATATTCCCGACCGTCAGGGTGAATCTCTCTTGCAAACCGGAATTTGTGTTGACGGTTACGATAACGCTATGGCTCTGATCCGTCTCAAAATCCAGACTGCCTGTCAGCCAAAGCTGGTTATTATTTCGGATTTCAAACAGACCTGAATCCGTTCCTGTCAGGGTCAGAATATTTTTACCCCCATCTGCATCGGTCAGGGTGACGGTCGCTAGGATACGGGGATTGCTATTCTCTTCCACTGTTGCAGTATTTGGGGTTAATTCCAGCTCCGTTGGTTTCTGATCAATAGTGGTGGGGCCAGGGTCGGGGTTATCATCATCATTTTTTGGATCTGGTTTTGGCGTGCCCCCTGCCCCGGGTGCGCCGTTGCCATCATCCTCCTCGTCTTCTTCTGGTGTTTTGGTGGTACCGCCAGAACCGCTACAGGCGGCCAGCAATAATGCCAAAGCCGTCAAGCTAGTGGAAGACTTGCCTGTACGGGAAAGCATAAAGCGGATCATCCCTCCTGCCTCACCTTGCCGCAGAGCCGATAAAAAAGATGTGTGTGTGTGTGTGTGTGTGTGTGTGTAGGTTTCTGCCAT
>Ga0209654_1003193_pt1 | contig 10278 bp, 10 predicted proteins | sample SaaInl1SG_22_DNA_FD_184646 | JGI IMG/M metagenome (GOLD analysis project Ga0209654, IMG submission 184646) | Marine microbial communities from expanding oxygen minimum zones in the Saanich Inlet - ESP_161SG_22_DNA (SPAdes) (version 2) | ecosystem: Environmental > Aquatic > Marine > Intertidal... | reverse complement strand
AAAAACACCCTCTATTTCATCAGGTGACTTTTTAAAATGCATGGAGATTGTGTCATCTAAATCAATTTCGTTTACTTTTTTACCAAAATCGGCTAAAACACCGTCCATGTCTATTAATAATGTTTTCATTAAATTTTATATAAACCTTCTCTCATTGCTTTTAGTAATTCATCTGAAGGGCAACCCTCCTTAAGTTCCGCAGAATTTTCATTTACAAATTCACTTTGTGCATCATCTCTTTCATCCGCATCTTCTATACTTTCACATACTTCACAAAAATCACCAATCCAACCAGTATTTGTTGATAACTTATTATTCTCAAACTGCCATATTGTTGAAGTATATTCGGAATCGTACGTGAAATAGATAATTTCAAAATCTTCTGTAAAAAAATCTTTTAACTGCGGTAATTTTTCTTCTAATTCAGAAATTATTTCGTAAAATGGAATTTCATCATCATTAAATATAGAATCATCAATATCATTTTCGTCCAGATTGTATGAAATATTTAAACTCGAACCCTCAATATCAATATGAATAAATTCATTTTCTATAGTTGTAGTTTTTAAAAAATTATCAGTGAATACTTTATGGAAATTTTCTTTTAAGAATATCGTTTGTCTATATTCTACATATGATTGTTGCTGTGCTAATAAAGGTCTTTTTGAATTTAAAAATTCAACTACGACTTGATTTTCAAATGATTTTTCTAAATAAGAAAACACATTGAATTTATTGTAGTTGGGATGATTTGTATTGAACGAATTATCTTCATTAAGTTCATTATCTAATACTCCTTTACTCTTAGATGTATCAAGGTACATTTTTAGAGTTAAATCTAAAAAGGCAGTAGTTTGGTTCTCATCTAAATTACTGCCTTTAAGAGTAACAACCATTTTATCAAAAGCCTCCTCGTAAGTTTTAATACCATCAAGTAATTGGTCATACAAACCACAACTTTCAGACCAATTCTCTTTGAATAAATCCCAGCTCCCATTATATATTTTATATTTAATTAATTGATGTAATTCATCCATTGATTTAGCTTTATTGTAACCAAAAAAACTATCAAATAAAACGGCAAATGATGTTAAATGTATAAGAGAAACTACAGCCTCTTCTAATTCTTCTTTTAATTCAATAGTCTTATCTTCAACTTCTCTCCACCACATCCAACGAATACCAACTTCAGAAACGGATATAGAAATCTCTTGCTGTTGATCACCATCAAAGCAGATATAGCCTCTCGTGTCATCAAACCCTAATGACAAGTACCCAAAATCTTCATCCCAATCAGCAAAACCACTCAATATTATAGAAAAAAGTTTATAAACCTCCAAGTCATAACTTTCTCTTGATAAATAAATTGGCTTAATATCGCCTTCTTGGTTATCTGATGAATCGTCAAAAAATTTTCTTAGCACTAAATCTTTAGATGAGTTAGAATCTGTACCCAAATAATACATTTTAGATAGATTAAGTTGAAGGTTATCATTCTCTTTTTCTGAAAATAGCACATTGCATAGTTCAGTGTATTTTAAATTAAACAAATTGTAAGCGTCAATTTGATTTTTATTTTTTAGTTTAATGAATTCTTTTGAGGGATCAATTTCCTCATCATTAATAGTTATATAACTCCACTTAATGTAAACATGTCTACTCATCATTTATTATTTATTATTAGATTTTAATTTTCTAAATCACACACTCTAAAAATTCTTAAGAGTCCATTTTCCAGCATTGTTTAAGATGCATGTAGAAAGAAAACTCTCCCTCAGCTGCATTTTCATCAACCTTAGCAACGAACCATAACGCATTTAAAATAAGTTTTTTGGTTTCTATAGGAAGAACACTCAATGATTCAATATGTGTATTAAGAAATTGCATGGTTTGATTATCAAAGAAATTATTCATCCAAACTGTAAAAATCTTAACATCATTAACTTCCACTAAGGATTTTTTTGAAAAAACATTGTTATTTGCATCTGAATATTTCATGCAATCATGTATTACTCTATTGATTTAATTCATTTCCAAATCTGTAACTTCTCCATCAGCTACTCCCATTTCAAGGGAAAAATAATAAATCGATTCAATAAATTCTGTTTTTTTTTCATAATTTTTTTGTTTAAATTTATTTATAACTAATTTACTTATATTGCAGTTTATATAATAGGTGTAATATATTACACCTATTATTCAAGGATCTAAATAATTAATTGAATTAATTTATTAACTTCTAAGAATTCTACTGGTGTAAAACTGATGTTCGATATTTCAATAAAGTTATCTACTAAAAAAATAAAACGGTTATACTTTTATTAAGTGAAATCATTTTTATATTTTACATCGTTTTTATCTTTAGTAATATTTAAAATCTCGTAATATTCTACATTAAATTTAGCAAGTGATCAAGGAGTATTTTGTCATGTTCAGGGCAGCTTTCATTTGATATAGCATTTGATTGAATTTCAGCAATTTCAGTTTGTGAAAATTGAATAGAACTATTTTCTTCAATATTTTCTTCTGACCATCCTTTAGTTTTTTTCCAAGTCTTTGCATCTTCACCTCGAAGTAAATAAAGCCCTGGTTCATCGTCTCCATCTAAGAATTCAAAATATTCAAAATCCCACTCAAGGTCTACATTTTTTAGCTTTTCAATATATTCATTATTAAGTTTCATAGATATTTATTTGATTAAAGTTATTTTTAACTAATTTACTTGTGTTGCAGTTTATATAATAGGTGTAATATATTACACCTATTATTCAAGGATCTTAAATAATAATTTATGAAATTATTTACACTTAAAGAAGTTGATTAACGTTACTGGTAACTAAAGTACCATATAACTTTATAATTTACAAATTAAAAAATCCTTGATCCAATATGTGTCGGGTGCGCTCATCTGATCTGATCCTAATGTACTTGAGAAACTCCTTTTCAGTCTTATGACCTGAAAAAAGCATGATATCTTGAATTGCCATTTTTTTTAAATACATATTTGTACAGAAACTTCTACGTGCAGTATGTGACTCCAACATTTCCCACTTTGGACGAATATAGGTTCTTTTTACTCCTCCCTTTGTATCATGACATAAAACATCTTCATTCATATGTAATCTTCTACCAATCAACTTGAGATACTTGTTTATCTTTTGATCTGATAATTTTGGAGGGGGTTGGTTATTATATCTGTGCATTATTTCTTTAAGTTCCTTTGTGATTGGACTGATAACTTTAACACCACTTTTCTTTTGAAGAATTTCAAAAAAATGAACCCCATTCTTTTCCACAATATCGATACCAGATAATCGATTGTAGTCACTAATTCGTTGTCCTGTATAACAACCCACTAAGAAGATATCTCTTGCCAATTGCATAGTCATGTCATTTGAAAGATCTAAATCCTTCATTTTACGTAGTTCATTCTCACTTAAATAAATCTTTGTTGGCTCCTCCGTTGGAATTGAAAACAATCTGAGATCTACATCTCCAATTAAACCCCGCCTCTTCCCCTCCAACACAATTGTTTTAAGAGATTTGAAATGTTTTGAAATGGTGTTTAATTTAAACTCTTGTTCAACCTCCAAAAACCTCTTAAAATCATTTAAAACAGGTCTTGTAAAAGATGTGAAATCAATTGATGTTTTTGAATTAGAAAACGATTCAAGTTTCTTTAAAGACTGTTTATATAGTAGTAAAGTAACATTTTCAATACTACCCCTCTTCTCCTCGATGAACTCATCTGCAAAAACAAAAAAATCATCTTGAATTACTTTTACTTCTGATTCAATATTTCGATTTGTCAACCTATCGAGAATAGATCTTAAAACTTCATTATTAACTTCTTTTCCCTCCAAGACTAATTCCGAATGATCATGAATGAGTTCGTTCTGTAACTTGTCAAGGTATCTATTAACTTTTGCTGAATTAATTATATGACTTCGATTTCTTCTAACTCTTTGTCTTTCAAAATCCCAATCTGCATAACCTACTGATATTCGAATTGAATATCTTAATCTTTGTCGTTTCCCATAGGAAAACCACAATGAAATTGGACTTTTTTTTCTGCTTTGTTTTAGTGACTCTTTGGATTCCTTCAAATTATACCTTACAGTTCCTAATTGTGGTTTAACTATTTTCCTCATACAGCTAATATACAGCGCATAAAGGGTGTGCTCAAAGGTGTGCGCAGTTTAGTTATTTGTAGTTTATTTCTCTTTATTTCATTTTATGTCTTTATAATAAAAATGATGTTATATCATTAATTATTAATGATTTAGATGTTTTTAAGATTAAATGAAATAAAGTAAATTCTTCCTGGAGGTACCACAAAAAAACCCACTTTGTAAAGTGGGTTTTTTTATGATCTTAAAGATACTTAAACATATCTTTCACCAAAGCATTCAAATCAAATTCTGGTGTCCAACCCCAATCCTTTTGTGCAAAAGAGTCATCAATACTACTGGGCCAACTATCGGCAATCGCTTGACGAAAATCTGGGTTATATTTTATTTTAAAACTCGGATGATGTTTTACAATTGATTCATACAATTCTTTAGGTGTAAAACTCATTGCCGATAAATTATAAGATGATCTTATTTTAATGGCGCTTTCATCAGCATTCATCAGCTCTAATATGGCTCGAACAGCATCGTCCATATACATCATTGGAAGCGCAGTATCTTCTGATAAAAAACATTCGTAAGTTTCGTTTACCAACGCCTTGTGAAAAATATCTACGGCATAATCCGTTGTACCACCACCTGGCATGGATTGCCAACTAATTAATCCAGGAAAACGCAAACTACGAACATCAACATTATAGTTTTTGTGATAATAGTCGCACCAACGTTCACCTGCAAGTTTTGAAACACCATACACTGTAGAAGGTTCCATAATTGTATGTTGTGGGACATTTATTTTTGGCGATGATGGACCAAAAACTGCAATACTTGAGGGCCAAAAGATATGTTTTATATGTCCTAATTTTGCTAAATTCAAAACATGAAATAGAGAAGTCATGTTTAAGTTCCATGCTTTTTCTGGTCGTTTTTCGGCATTAGCACTAAGCATTGCTGCCATCAAATAAACAGTATCAATTTTATGGGCTTTAACAATTGATAAAATTTGATCAAAATCAGTAGCATCAATCGGCTCAAAAGGGCCTTGCACAAGTAATTCTTTACTCGGCTTTTTGATATCACTTGCCACGACTGCAGAAGCGCCATATAGGTGGCGTAGCGAAGCTGTAAGAACAGATCCTATCTGACCAGAAGCGCCTATAATGAGATGTTTGGATTGATTTTTCATTGTTTGTATATTGTTTAAATTTGGGACTTTGAAACTTTAATAATCTAAAAAAGATTAGAAAAATATCTAATTTATTATCATATTTGTTTGAATCAATTTTTGAACAAATATGACTTTAAAACATATCAAATGTAACATTTTTTTTACGATCGGTTGTTTGTCATTGATTCTCCTAATAAGTTGTAAATCTGAACAAAATGCGGAATCAAAAATTGAAACTACTACTTCTGAAAAATCTCCGGTAAAAAAAATTAAACAAAATACACAACACAACGTTTCCCTAGAAATTGATGATGCCGCCTTGGTTGAATTGGATCAATGGACCTCTTTTTTTGTACTTCAAAAAGAAATTGTAAAACTAGAACAAAATAAAGCCAATGGATTTCAAGAAAACGAAAAAAGGATAGAAACCTATTTTAAAGGATTAAATCTAAATATTCCTGGAATTTTTAACACCAATACCATTTGGGCTCGGCTAAAAGTTTTAGAAACTGAAATTTACCTCTACAATGAAATTTTTAATACCAATGGATCACAAGAGCTTTTAAAAATAGCTCGAAAAAATATAGCTTTAGCTTATCAAAATCTTGTACGGCAAATCAATAAAACTCACCAAAAAGCAACACAAAATATAGATAAATAGCTTAAATCCATTGACTCAAAAAAAAAATGTTCTATTAATTTCCTTGTATTTCTGTAACAATTTTTGTTCTTTAATAGTCTTATAACAGAAACTAATCTATAAACAAATCAATAAATCTTATGAATTTCAAACAAAAAATCTTTGTAGCACTACTTGGTTTTTTTGGTGTCATTGCATGTAAAAATGACGCAAAAAGTACAAGTGATCTAGAAAAAATTCCAGGAATTATTCTAGAAAATATGGACACTAGCGTAGATCCTAAAGACAATTTTTACGACTATGTTAATGGGAACTGGGTAAAAACAAATACGATTCCAGACGATGAAACGCGTTGGGGTGGTTTTGGTGTTTTAAGGAAATCGACTCGAAAAGATGTTTTAGACATCATCACTACATCTAAAGAACTGGGAACTTACGCCGATGGCACTGATCAGAAAAAAGCACTCCTTGTGTTCGAATCTGAACTTGATACAGTAGCAAGAGATCAGGCAGGAATTACCCCAATTCAACCGCTTTTAAAGGCCATCAATGGAATACAAAACCTTTCTGATTTACAAACTGTATATGCCTCCACTGTTGGTGTTTCTGCACCTTTTGCAGGAATTGGCGCCAATGCAGATTTAAATGACAGCAGTACCAATACGGCCTGGGTTTACCCTGGAGGACTAGGACTTCAACGCGACTACTATGTCGATCAAGATGATAAAACCAAAGAAATCAGACAACAGTATGTAGCACATGTTGCTCGTATGTTTGAGTTTATCAACTACTCTAAAGAGGATGCACAAGCAGCAGCTGAAAAAGTATTGGCTTTGGAAACACAATTAGCACTACCACGTTTAGACAAAGTACAGAGCAGGGACATTAGAAACTTTAATAACCCAAAGAGTGTAGCAGAACTCAATGCAATGACGCCTTCTATTGATTGGAATAAATTCATGAAAGATCTTGGTGTTGCAAAAATTCCAGAACAAGTTTTAGTCATGCAACCAAAATATATGGCAGCACTTAACACTTTCCTTTCTTCTACAGCAATAGAAGATTTAAAAACATTAATGACATGGAGTACTCTGGACAATGCAGCGGGCTATTTGACCACAGAAATTGAAGAAGCCAATTGGGATTTTTACAGCAAAACACTTCGTGGTGCTAAAGTTCAACGTGATGCTGAAGAACGTGCATTAGGAACAGTCAATGGAAGTGTTGGAGAGGCCATTGGAAAACTATATGTTGAAGCAAAATTTCCGCCAGAAGCAAAAGCAAAAGCCGAAAAAATGATTGCTAATGTCATTAAAGCCTTCCAATTGCGTATTGAAAAATTGGATTGGATGGGTGAAGAAACAAAGGCTAAAGCCATCGAAAAACTCGATAAATTTACCGTGAAAATTGCGTATCCAGATGAGTGGGAGGATTATTCAGAGCTCAATATTAAAGAAGGCAATAGTTTTGCAGACAACATGTTAGCCGTTTCTGAATGGGGTCTAAAAAAGAACCTCGCAGAAATTGGACAACCTGTAGATAAATCAGAATGGGGTATGCCGCCACAAACAGTGAATGCTTATTTTAACCCATTAAACAATGAAATAGTGTTTCCAGCCGCTATTTTACAACCACCATTCTACAACTACACGGCTGATGAGGCTGTAAATTATGGAGGCATTGGCGCTGTTATTGGACATGAAATTTCACATGCTTTTGACGATTCAGGGGCGCGCTTCGATGGTGATGGAAACGTGAACAACTGGTGGACTGAAGAAGACCTTAAAGAATTTGAAAAACGTGGTAATGCTTTAGCCGATCAATACAGTAAAATTGAAGTATTGGATGATGTGTTTATCAATGGTAAATTTACGCTTGGCGAAAATATTGGAGACCTTGGCGGTGTTCTTGGCGCATATGACGGACTGCAACTTTTCTTTAAAGAAAATGGACGTCCCGAACCTATTGATGGATTTACTGCAGAGCAACGCTTCTTTATGTCATGGGCAACCGTTTGGCGCACACTTACCAGAGAAGATGCACTACGCACACAAATCAAAACTGACCCACATTCTCCTGGCATTTACAGAGCAACTCAACCCCTTAAAAATATCGATGCTTTTTATGAAGCCTTTGACATCAAAGAAGGTGATGGCATGTATCTTGCGCCGGAAGATCGTGTTCGAATTTGGTAATCACTTAAAATTAAACAAAAAAAAAGCCGCATACTTTGCGGCTTTTTTTATGAATTTAAAAATCAAATTTATTGATTTTCCAAGGCCGATTTTTGATTTGAAATGGCATTTTTAGCTAGTGTTGCTAAATTAAATTCTGGCGCTAATGACAAAGCTTCGTCCAAAATAACAATGGCTGCATCATGATTTGTCTCAGGGTTTTCTCTAAACTTTGCAATTGCTTTTAGATATAAAAACCCAGCTTTTATCGGTACTTGATAAGGTGTTTGTGTTTCATAGTAAGGCTTCATCATTTCATCCGTACTGTTTGCAATTCCATAGGTGATATTTGTATTAGCACCAATTATATCATCAATTTGGATTTTTAAATCGGCCAACTCATAAGCCAAACCTACACTAGGGTTGCGCTGAAATAATACCTCATAGTGTTCCAGAGCACGGGCTGGCTCATTTAAGGACTTTAAACTTACAGCTTTGACCTCAACGGCCATATTAGAATCTGTATCTTCTTTTTGAATTCCCAAAATATTAAGTGCTTGAATGTATTTTCCTTCATTCATATATAATGCGGCCAGCGTATCTTGTCGAGCTTCATTGGGCTCCAAAACCAATAAGTGGGTCATGGCGTTAATAATTCCCTGCACATCACCATGCTTTTGCATTTGAGCATAGTACGCTTTATAGTGGCTAAGTAGATCCGAATTGGATTGTGCAAATCCAAATTGAAAAACACCACAAAAAAATAATGGAAGAGCAATATATTTAAATTTCATAAGCTAGTAATTTTAAAGCCTCAAATGTAATGGATTTTTTTTAAAAGAATTGCAATGAAAAAAAGCACCCGGAGAGGGTGCCTTTTCAAATTAACCAATTTAACTTTTAAAAAAATGTAGTAAAATAAATTACTGTTGTAAACATACAGCACAATAACACTTCTTACAAGCGTAATGTAACAAACGGCCATTTGACGTAATAAACGGCCATCTGACGTAATATTCGGGAAAAATTAACCAAAAAAAGCAGCTAAAAACACCACTTTTTAAGACCATTTTTGCCAAAAAAAAGTGCAAAAACGTCAATTTTGGAGTTCACCTGAGTTTTTTTTGAAAAAAAATAGAGCTTTTTTAAAACCAAAAAAGAGCATTAATCACGTTTTACTAAAGCAAAGAAATCATTTTCGAGAGGTAAATACCCTTGGTCATAAACAAAATAATAGGTCGTCCCTGCTTTTGTTTTATAAATACTTGTAAAATAATTAAAATCAAAACCCAATGCTATAAGTTGTGCTCGGGATTTCTTTGTTTTTTGATCGGGGTTTAGTTGTTCTAAAATTCGCCAGTTTTTTCGCAATCGATTATTGATGTTACGCATCAAATTTTTTTGGTCTTTGTTCATGCGGTTATTGTAGGTATTGCGGCAACCATCACTGCAAAACTTTTTGTCGGTGCGGCCTACAATTTTTTCACCACATTCTGGGCATTGTTTGGAACTCATGATGTTTTTAGTTTTTGTAAAACTACAAAATATTCAATTACAAACGACAACAAACGATTACAAATGAAAGTAAACAACAAACTACCGATTAAAATAAAAGTCCCAATGTATGTTTGCGGCGTCGAATCGTTCGATAGTATAACTGTTAAACCATTAAAAATAAACATTATGAACACACTTAGAAACAAAGTACAGTTAATTGGGAACTTGGGCAACAACCCAGAAATCATCACTTTAGAAAGTGGTAAAAAACTAGCAAAATTTTCATTAGCAACAAACAAGTATTACAAAGACAAAGACGGTCAAAAACAAACCAAAACAGAATGGCATAATGTTGTGGCATGGAACAAAACAATAGATATCATAGAGCAATATGTTTCAAAAGGCAAAGAAATTGCTATTGAAGGTAAGCTCAGTACCCGAAGTTATGAAGATAAAGAAGGTCAAAAACGCTATACCACAGAAGTCATAGTTAATGAACTATTATTACTGTAAAATACACACATCTATACAACTAAAAAAACCCACTTTATGTGGGTTTTTTTATCACAATCTTATCATCTTAAGAAGAATCTCGTTCAGAAAGCGTTGAATCAATCACCACAGAATGGTCCTTATTGGATTTATTTTCAAGCTGCTCCAACAGTAGGG
>Ga0209654_1003192_pt1 | contig 10281 bp, 18 predicted proteins | sample SaaInl1SG_22_DNA_FD_184646 | JGI IMG/M metagenome (GOLD analysis project Ga0209654, IMG submission 184646) | Marine microbial communities from expanding oxygen minimum zones in the Saanich Inlet - ESP_161SG_22_DNA (SPAdes) (version 2) | ecosystem: Environmental > Aquatic > Marine > Intertidal... | reverse complement strand
GTGCTTAGTCCTCTGTACACCAGATGCAATGTATAGAAACAATGAATGTTGATGAGGTCGTGATTGTTCCGAAGCAACCTGTCTGGATCAAAGCCAGTCACCGTATTTCCGTTTTCGTCCACTTTGGAGTAGGAGAAACCTTGATAGTCGGCATACTGTCTCCACCAATCGAACTCAAGAACACGATAGATGTACTGAGACGCAAGGTCAAAGTACGTATCGATGTCGATGTCGTAATCAGAGATCACACGATCAATGTGAAAATCTCTTTCCATCAGATTATCTTGTGTTGCGTAACTGACAGGTTGCATCATTCACTCCTTATCAAGAAAGCTGGAAGTTCACTTTATATCCGTAGCGATTATCGACTACAGATGCACCGAACATACCAGACAGAACGATTCTGTCCGCAAGTTCACCAGTCACTCGACCGACTTCAAGAGTTGGTGTTCTCTTTTCTGCGTAGCCAAGAGCTTCTCTTGCGAAGAAAGCACCGACTTCACCAGTACCAACACCACCGATACCTGTAGCAGGCAATACTGAACAATCCATCAGTGAAACACCGAAGAGCTTGATCATTCCCGGCTTGAAGTTTGCGGCACCTGCGTTGTTGCCTTCGAGCAACACTTGGTTACCAACGTTGGTAATGTCACCACCAGTCAGAGCAGTCAACTGATCACGAAGTGAGTCAAAGACGTTCACTGGAAGAACACCGAAGTAGTCACCAAAGACACGACCACGACGCAGGTTAGTACGAGCATCGTTGATAACTGCTTTAACATCAGGAGATGCAACAGTATTGTCGAACTGTTGGTCAGTGTAGTCACCTGGAACCAAAGCTGAGTCTGAGTCAAAGCCATCGAAAGCTGCCGCTAGGACTGTTTCAAACTCTTCCATGTAGCCACGAGCGAGTTCACGACCTGCCCACTGTGCGATTGCAACTTCAGAAGTTGCTTCGAAGTAGTCAGTGATGTCGATACGACCAGCGTAAATCGAAGTATTGATATCAACGTTGTTGATGGTTGGGTTTGTTGGTGAAACAGTTGTTCCATCAGTGTGACCTGCCACGTTGATTTTTGGCATTACAGGTACTTGAACAACACGACCTGATCCAGACAAGAAGCCTGAGTAGTCAGTGAAGTATGGACGCAACTGCTCCATTTCGTATGTTGCTGTTGTGAACACGGTTGAGATAATGTCAGTAAAGACAGAACTTTCACCGTTTGAGATTTGAAGATTGTATGACATGTTTGTCTCCTAAGGTTATCTTCTCGAGTTTGTTCTCGTTACGTTTAAAGATCTTTCTCCACCACCCTGCTGAAAGACTTGAGCATCAAGCAGTTGCTTCAGCTTTGCTCTATCATTTGGGTTCTGTGGGTCAAGTTGTTTGAGTTGACTAGTCAAAGAAGTCTCTTGAGGTTCAACACTCTCGTTCACTCTCACCCCAGCACCTGTGGGAGTTTTGGGAGCGAATGCACTGTACTCTCTGAGTGTTTCAGCAACGACATCACCGACACTCAGTGTCTTGGTTCCGTCAGCATTGAAACGTTGTGCTCCAGTCTCAGGATTGACTACCTTCAACTGACCACTCTCATCAAGTTGGACCTGCTGTTTCACAAAGTCTTGGACGAATCGCGAATACTTGGGGTCCACGCCAGCCTCGTCGATAGCGGATCTGATAGAACCGTCCACTCTTTGCTTCACTTGAGATTGTTGCATCTCTTCGATTTTCTTTGTCAGCAACTCAATCTGCACCGACTTGTCATCACGTTCCTTTGCGGATTGTAAGACGTTGTCGAAGCTGTTTGGATCAAGTGTGGTGAGTTTTTGCTCGAACGACTGAAGTTGATCTTGCAGTTGCCTCACTTGTTCCTTGTGCTGTTTCTCTCTCTGATTCAACCATTGTTGTTGTTCAGAAGAGAACTCCACCTTTGTCTCGGTGGCTTGTGGTTGAGCATTTTCACTTTGACCCACATTTTCTACTGGAGCGGCTGTTGGTTCACCTTGTTGTGCTTGCTCTGACATTATTCATCCTTTATGGTGTCACGATATATTGATCACGGGCACGAGTCCCTTGAACCTGATCTCTTTCAGAGAAGGTTCCATTGTTTCTGATGGAGTAAGGAACTTGTCCTCTTTGCTCAGAAGTGTTGTACTGAACTTCCTCAGTTGGGAAGTCAGATGGATTTTCTGACTTGACTGGTTTGTATTCATCTGTTTGAACACCCAGTGAAGCCAAATCTTCTTGATTGCCGATGAGAGCAACCAACTCTCTTTCGATCACCCGATTGACCAACTCTGATTGTATCTCTTTGTTGATCTCTCTAGCTTTATCTAGATTATGTAGTTTCATTTCCACATCACGTTCTGAGTAGTTGGTGTCGTACTCAATCATTCCTGCGAAAGACAGAAGTTGCCAATGACCGAAGATGTCAAAGATCATTGTCTCTGTGATCTCAAGGTTTCTTGACTTCTGTGTTGCCGCCCTGTAGAGGTCTTGGCGTTCCTGATAGAATGACTCACCTGATCGTGCTTGTGTTCCGGTTTGTGTTGACATTCCGCACATCTTTGAGTATCTCTCAAGAACATTGTCGATGTAGGAACGAACTGAGTCGACATCAGCAGTGTCTGGCACCGCAAAGTCAACTGCTTCAAGTTCTTCCACATCCCCTCTGACAATACCAAGACCTCCACCTTCTGGTGTTTCCACTTCTGAGGGTAGTTTCAGGATTGACTTCTTGAAAATGATGGATTCATATGCTTCTCGATCTAGATTGATCAGGAAACGTTGAAAGTAGATGGCATCACGAATGTCACTGATACCAAATGTCTGTGTCGAAGGATCTTTCTTTGCGAAGGACTTGACACAAGGAATGCCCATACCTTCAGGCAACTCAACAACAGAGATTTCTTCAACCAATGTGTCGTCCTTGAGTATCTCGTCTTTGTCGACTCTGTACATCTCAAGTGTGGTTCTTGTTGTGCCGTAGCCCAACTTGCCCACAAGGTATGTGGTGGAGTCTTTGTCTTCTGAAACAATGATCTTGATGTACGAAAGAACCTGTTTGCCACCAATGTAGGCGTATACCCAGTCAATGACCTGTTGAGGTGTGATCATCTGAAGGTATGGACGATTCTCGTCTGGATTGTCAACGTTGATCTCTAGTTCGTTGGGTTTGTCGATGTAGATCCAACAATGACCGTAGATGGAAGCCTGTGTCGCCACCTCTTCCATGAAATCTGTGAATGACTGACCTGTGAAGGTACAATCAGTGAGGAATGAACGAAGTCCCGGAGTGTTCTCAACGTCAAGGAAAGAAGCACCCTGAGCAAAGAAGAGGTTTCGCTGTGGTTCAACGGCAAACACCGTGTTGACTCTGTTTTCAATCAGGTTCTTGCAGATGTTCGTGGTGGGAGTGATGCCCAGAATGTTCTCGTAGTCCTCTGGTCGATCAGAGTAGAAACGACGAACGTGGGTGGTGTTCTTGAAGTCTTTGCCTCCACTGTACGCTTCCCTGAACTTCTTGAACTCTGGGAAGTATGATTCGTACTGTGGATTCTTTGCCTTCAGTTGCTGAACTGTGTACGGCATTGAATATTCCTTTTGCTAGCATGCTATTTAGTATTTATGAAACCTTCGTAAGTGATTGATTTTGTTGAAGAAAGTTTTATCGAAAAAAGTGAATAAAGTGCTTTCTTTTTCCGAATGACTAGGGCATACTACCCTTGTTGAATAGGAAAACGAAAGGAAAAACGAAATGACAAACGAAATGAAAACAAAACTGATCTCTTTCATCACTGAAAACTCAGCGAACATGCCTGAAGATCTTCTGGATCAAATGATCGAAGGGATCATCACTGGAGAAGCCAAAGTGGAGTTCTCGAGTGACGAGTTTCAGGAAGAAATCGAAGAATCGACTGTGATCACTCACTGAAAAAAACTTCAAACTAATTCAAAAAAAGTCTGACTCGTGACTATAACGGGTACGTCAAAAACAAAGGAGATGACAAATGAAAAATCAAATGAATATAAGCGTGTCGGTCGGGATTTGTGATAACTGGGTCGAGATCGATCTTCTCGAGAGGGAGATCTCCGAGATCGACGGGGATCACTGGCATCGGGCAATGCTCATGACACGACTGAAGAGACTGAAGCAGACTATTTCCTATCCGATGCCGACGCGGCATTTCGATAATGAAGAAGATGCCCTAGAGTACGGGCGGACGGTTTCTTCGGGATCCGACGAGATCAGGGCGACGATAAGCACTGAATACCAGATCTGACCCTGACTATCTGAGGTTGACTCGCAAGGTCAACCTCTTCAAAAACAAACAAAGGAAATGACAAAATGAAAAACTTCACAATCAAAAACGTTGAACTTTCGATCAACACAAACAAAAAATTCGATTTCTACGGAGACCTCAAGGTTCCCGCAAAGATTGCTTCGGCTCTTGACTATCTGAGCGGTTCGGATCATCTAGGTATCCCTCGTGGAGAAGACTACTTCGATGTCCTTGAGTTTGTGCTAGCTGACGAATCGGGCGCAAAAGCATATCGTACATATATCGACTGATCTTCACTAACCACGAACCACTTGGTTCCAAGTCTGAGGTTGGCTCGCAAGGTCAACCTCTCTTCGTATGGGGAACACACCATGCACCAAGTATCTCATGCAGTCAGCCATGTGGTCATATCCATTCTTGTCTGGTTGATTTGATCCTTCCTTCCAGCTGTAGTTGTCCATTGTCTTGATCAAATTCTTGCATTTGGGACTGATGGTGATTCTACCCTGTCTCAGGAGTTCATTCACCTCGTTGATGGTATCAAGTACTGGAGGATTCTTGGATTGGTGCTTCAGACAGTCACCGAAGTGTTTCTTCAGAATCTTGTGATTGGTTCTGGACTTGCCACCCACTGCTGATGCGGCACCACCTGATGCGTCTGGAAAGATGAACATTCCCGGCAATCCATATCTGGCTTTGATCTCTTCACACACTTCTTCGGTCTCTGAGTATCTGAGGTAGATCTCGTCGAAGATGTGAAACGAGTCACCCACCTTGTGAGCAATGATGGCGGTCATTGGATCGTAGTTGAAGTCCATTCCAATGTACAGTGGCTTGGACTTGTCGTACTGAACGTTTCTGATGTACTGTTCTTTCCAGTTCTTGAAGATCTTGCCTCTGACCTCAGCAAAATCACACATCACGTCCTGATTGAATGACACCTCGTCTTTGGTTTCTCTCAATCGTTCAATGGTCTCTTTGTCAATCACCTTCATCTCAAAGGCATCGTACTTGCGGTAGTGCCAGAACTCATTGTCCAGAATGCCTGAGTGATCTTCTGAACCGTGAATGAAATCATGGAACCAGTTCTTGCCGTGTGGTGTTGTGATCATCACAACCTTGCCCTGTTGTCTTCCGGGAGTTCGTGCGGTACGGTTGATCAACTCAGTCACCACACTTTCTTTCATTGTGGCACACTCATCAGCAATCGCAAGGTCAATGGTGATACCCCTGAGTCGTTCTGGTTTCTCTGCTGATAGGAAGAAGATGCGAGATCCGTTGGTGAATCTGACTTCAGTGTCAGTCACTTCACAATATGGAGCATCAGTCAGATATGGCAGGAACTCACGCACCATAATATTACGAAGCATCTGATTTGTTGGTGCAATGTACACCACATTGATGTTCTCTTTCTGAAGACACTCTTGAACTGCGTGAAGAAAACAAAGCAGTGTCTTGCCCGAACGAATAGAAACCACAAAGCAACAGTTGATGTCACTTTGCATCAGGTTGAACAGTTCCCACTGTTGTCCTCTCAGTTTGAACTCATGCAAACTTCTCTACCTCATTGCCCATCACATCCCAACCTTCAGTGGTGGTTCGTGCAAACATCTCGAGTTTCTTCTGTGTGGGAAACATCTGTTCAATGCGTGTTCGAACCTCATCAGGTTTTCTTGAGTGTTCTCTTCTCATCTCACTCACCATCTGCCGAATGTTTCTGGCACCTCTGGGTGTTGGAATCTTGCCCTTCTTGAAGATCAAACACAACTCACACTGACTCATTGTGTAGAATCCGGGATTGACTTTCTGTTTGTCCCACACGAATCCAACTGTTGCCCAGTCAAATCCCCACGCCTTTCCGAGTTCGATTGCTTGATCAAGATGAGGTGATGATGACCACAAGAACAACAGTGCGTTGTCTGCTGAAGGAACTGTGATTTGCTCCTTCATTTCTTTCAGTGTCATTGTGGGATAGTGAAACTCAGCAGCACTGACATCAGGATTGCCCTTGCCTCCGTGTTGCTTCTGTCCTTTGTAGTCCCAAGGTGGATCGCAGTAGATGATTTCATATTTCATTCTTCATTCTCTCATAGGTTTCAATCAGTTCATCATTTGTGATTTGTGAAGCACCAATGGAGTAGAATCCACAGGTGCTTGTGTCAAAGTTGCTGAAGATCCTTTCACAGTCAGGATGCTTGAATCGAATGTAGAAAAACGATCCTGAAGCACTGGAATCAGGTTTTGACACAGAACCAACATCACCCCAGAACTTCATGGCAATGTCAAAGTGACCATTGTCAATCTTGTGCTTGAGTCTTCTCCAGTGTCTGTTGTCATCAGTCCGTGCTGACTCAGGAAGACCTCGAGCATACTCAAAGTCTTCATGCCAAGTCTTGGGTCTTTGTGTTTGCCGCAGGTTTTTCATTTCAGCGATTGCAACATCGTGGACTAGGCTAGGATATCCATTCACTCCGGGCTGGATATTCATCCGGATTGGAAATGAATGATCGGAGCATCTCGATGATCTCATCGGAATGAGAGAGTACTGGAGACCCCTCATCGAGGAATACCTCAGTCTCGACGAGGAAATCGTCTAGGCTGGGATTGTCTCCGCCAAAATATTTCTCCCATTCTTGATTCCCGACCAAATCGCATATGTCTCCGGACAGCTCGACCGATCGATCGGATGGGTATTCAGAGAATGCGATTTTTTCTGCCTGACTAGCGAGGTCGCGGATCAGATCTACTGCCATTTCATTTGATTTTGACATGGTATACTCCTGTGTATCTAGATGTCATTGTGATCACCGCCAATCGGTGACACTCTATACATATAGTCATTCGTGGAGATTTTTTTCAGATCTCGTCAAGATTCTTCAAAAGCCAATGCAAACGATCAACCTGTTCGACATCATTCTTGTCAAAGGATTCATTGATTGCTTCCAGTGCTTTGTTCTTGGCTCGGATGACAAGGAATCTCTTCTTGTCTTTCTCAAATGCTTCACATTCTCTTGCTTCGTCTCTCAGAGACTTTGCCTCTGTCTTCAGTTCTTTCACTGTGTCTTGTTCAAATGGGTTCATGATTCGTCTCTTGTGATTTGAAAGAAGCCAACGGTGTCGTTGACTGTGATGTCTTGTTCGATACCTTGTGGCACCTTCTTGAAGAGGTAGTCTCCAAAGTCTTTGAGGAACTTGTGTTGATCGGAGACCATGCCGTTGTTTTGATAGAAGTCATAGATCTCCACCAGTTCCATTGCGGGATCATATCCTGCCGCATGGAATTTCTTGATGATCTCTTCGGGTTTGACGTGGGAGCCTGATCCTTTCTTTCTTCCAGATCCGGGTCTGAATCCACCGTGACCGTTCGCCATACTCAATCTCCTTGAAAAACTAGGTTGGTAGTCAAGAGTATTTAGTAGTAAAAAAAAACCCCTCACGAAGAGGGGAAAAACATATGAAGGAGGATTATTTTTATTGAGAGTTTTCGGGATCTCGTCATACTCACAAATGACTCAAATAGGTCAAAACATAAAACCCTGTCCCTACCCAGAAAGGGACCCGGAGGTCCCTGTGAATTATTGTGTGAGCTACTCGAAGTGCGTGGCGAAGCTCTCGGGGTTTATATCCAAGCATGCTCCGGTGTTCGGGAAGAACACTCTGACACTGAGATTTCCCGCATGCTCACTGCCGTGATTCATAATGCTATGGAACTCTGGCTCGTCGTGTTGCTTCAGAACATCCACATCCACAGTGCGGTTCAAACCGAGTCGGATAGACTCTTCGTTCAGTTGGTTGATTGTTGACCAATCGGTCTTGATTGTTTGATTTTTCATTGTCATTTCCTTTGTTTGTTTTTGACTATAACGTTATAGTCACGAGTCAAAAGTTTTTATTATTTTTGTGTTTTATTTTGTATCCACGTTTTAGGTCTTTTTTTCTGTCACGTTGGACAGATGCGGTGTTAAACTGTCGTGCGTGTTTCGCTACCAAGTTATGCATGATCTCTCCTTACTAATTAGATTGCGTTATGTGGATGAAATCTGGTGGCAACTGAGACTCAACAAAAACTCTCTCATCTCGAGTCAACTGACGACCGATGAATGGAACAATCCCAACTTGCGAGTCCTCAAACTCAGTCACGATCCATGTCAGTTCAGGAACAAAAACCTGTCCAGATTCGTCAGTCACACGAACAAGAACACTGCATGAATCACCTGTCTTCTCATTCGTAGCATCAAGAGTGAATGTGATGAATCTCTCATCTACACAACGCAACACTCCAACAGAGCAAGTGATCTTTCGGAATCCAAGCTGTTTCAGAGAAGATGTAATCTCCTCCTGAAAGGATGAACGTGCGTCATCAAGTGTGGTCAAAGTCAAACCAGACTCAATGGTCTTATGGAGTGCCATCGTCATAAGATCAGATTGTGTGTGTGTGTTTTTCATTTCGTATTTCCTCATTTGTTTTTGACGTACCCGTTATAGTCACGAGTGGAACTTTTTGAAAAAGTTTGAAACTTTTTATGCCGCCAAGTTGGGCATGTACTTCAACCGACCGAGACGTTTGCGAGCAGTTTTGGCAACCGAAGCAAATGCTGTACAGTTTTTGTCCAGAACAGTTAGAATGCGACCGTCTTGAGCAATGAAAAGACCGATTTGACCATTGACATTGCCAAAAAAGTATTGACAGAGACCACGACCAGTCTGCAAACGACTCTCGACAAAAAGAAGATTGTCTGAGTCGATTTGAGATGGAAGTTTTGAACCAAAACGTAAGTTGTCTCGTTCGATTGAATGGCTAGTCATTTTGAGTATTTGGTGTTTCATGTTTTCTTTCCCTCTTTCAGTTTTTGTAGTATCACTTAAGACGAGGAAAGTATCAACACTTATTTTCACTTTTATGCACAAAACTTTTTTGAAAGAAAACAAACACTTACAACATTAATGTAGAAAACCTCTCATGAAGAGAGGTCCTTTTCAACGACTTCAATTAGTTCTGAAATCATTTCCGGTGTGTAACCGATTGATTTGAGTTCATCGATGATTTGTCTCACCCACTCAGTCTCGTTCCATTCACCACTTCTCATCATATCATATTTGAGATCCGAAGCAAACGATTTGATTTCCTGTTGAATACTCATTTCTTCAAACTCCTTTTTTCTTGCATTAATGCAGAAAGTTGCTCATACTTTCGATTTTCTTTTGCTTTTTGTTTCAGTGCTTCCTGACGTAATTGCTCAATGCTCATCGTTTGTACTCACTTCTCATCGTCAACCATGTCATCATAGATCTCTTCCATCTTTTTCAGGAAGACATCTTTGGGAATCAATCCTGCTCGACTCAGGAGCAAGAACTTGTCGAACATCTCATTGAACTCTGTCATTGTGATTTTCTCTTCGTCTGGATATGTGCTTTTCATTTGTTCATCTCTTCTGTTTTCTGTACACTTGTAATAGTATTTTTCAACTTGTTTTTCAACTTTGTTTCCTGAATCTTTTTTGTGATGGCTGGCCAGTCCACGTTGGCCATGTTCTCTTCTTTGTTGACCCAACGCAGATTGTCGATGTGATTGTTGGTTTTGTCTCGGTCAATGTGATCTGTCTCGCAACGATCAGCAGTGGGTTGTGGTGGACCCCAAACCTCCAACACTCGACGATGAATCGGTCCAAGAGAGTTGAACTGGTATCCAACCTTGTGAGTGTACACCTTCAGCTTGTTCATGGCGGGTTTGTGAACCACCTCGACGGCATTGCTTCGAGCACGATTACGATTGTGATTCAACGACCAAGTCTCACCGTCTCTGCTGATGATGTATCTGGTGTCTGAATTGCGTTGGAGTTTGTACTCTCGGTAGTTGCCCGATTCGATCATTTCCTCAAACTTTTGCTCGAGTTTGTTGTATAACTCATCATACTGCTTGCGTCGGAGCTTTCGAGCAACTGCTTGTTTGGCATGTTGTCGCTTTTGATCTGATTGACCTTTGCACTTCCTTGAGCA
>Ga0209654_1003190_pt1 | contig 10287 bp, 9 predicted proteins | sample SaaInl1SG_22_DNA_FD_184646 | JGI IMG/M metagenome (GOLD analysis project Ga0209654, IMG submission 184646) | Marine microbial communities from expanding oxygen minimum zones in the Saanich Inlet - ESP_161SG_22_DNA (SPAdes) (version 2) | ecosystem: Environmental > Aquatic > Marine > Intertidal... | reverse complement strand
TTTTGATTCAGTCATCAGCTCTTCTGCATTGCCAAAGGGCGTATCTGTGGCAATGGTTTGCGGGGCAGGGTTCATCACCTGTGCAGCGCTATGGTCGGCCAGCGCGCGTCCCTCTACCAGCATCCGGCGCAAATCGCCATCGGTAATGATACCTTGCAGATTATCTGCTGTCCCGACCAGTGCCAGACCCAGCCGCCCTTCGGTCATTTTTATAATCACCTCTGTCATCGGCATATCCGACGCAACAAAGGGTAAATCATGGGTGCGCATCACATCGCCAACTGTATTGAGCAATTTTTTACCCAGCTTGCCGCCCGGATGGGTCGCGGCAAAATCAACCGATTGAAAACCGCGTTCCTGCATCAGCAAAATCGCCAGCGCGTCCCCCAGCACAAGTGTAGTCAACGTAGAGGTTGTCGGGGCCAGATTTAACGGGCAGGCTTCTTTATCCACCGCCGCATCCAGACAAATACTGGCCGCCTTGCCAAGTGTGGAATTTACCTGTCCGACAATAGCGATAATTTTGACCTCCTGCCGCCTTAGGGCAGGCAGCAATCGCACCACCTCTTCGGTTTCCCCGGAATAGGAGATTAAAATCATCACATCGCCTTTGCGCACAATGCCCAAATCGCCATGCATAGCCTCGGCTGGATGCAAAAAAACCGAAGGCGTGCCGGTCGAAGACAGGGTGGCTGAAATTTTACGCCCCACCAGACCGGATTTTCCCATACCGCAAACAATGATATTTCCAGACGCAGAGAGGATCAAATCGCGTGCCTGCTGCAGGCTGGCATCACACCGGCCGCGCAAATCCTGCAAGGCGGCCTGATAAACATCAAACATGGTTGTTAAAATTTCATCTGCTTTCTCTGGCATCGCTTCTTAATCTCTCTTTAAAACAGGCCGTGAGGGGCAAAAACCTGTCCAACGCGCAATTTGTGTGACTGTTTTCTAGCAGGAATACGCTAAAAAGGCGAATTTTTTACAAAAATATCTATCTGCCTTCTGCTTTTATGATATCGCCCAGAGCGGTTTCCGCTTTGGCGATATCTTCGGGCTGGTTCATATTTAAAAACGGATCAGGCTGGCCGGAAAAATCAACCGTAGCGGTGCGATAGCGGGCGCTAAAATGATCTATCTTGCGCAAACCCTCCTGCAAAAGAGCCGTGCGCAAATCATCGCGCAAGGATACCGGCCATAAACCAAAGACAGGATGCCGCCGCCCGTTTGAGCTGGCTTGTGCCAATTCTGCTTTTTTAGCCTGTCTGCCAGCTGCCAGCCTGGCCGCCATATCGCCCGGAATAAAGGGGGCATCGGTGGCACAGGATAGCAAGACAGGAATCTCCGGATGATATTTCGCCAGATAATCAAGGCATACCAGCACCCCCGCCAGAGGGCCTGGATAATCAGAAATATTATCTGGTACAATGGGCAAATCAAAGGGCTGAAAAGGCCGGATATCGCCATTGGCATTTATCAGCCGAACGCGGTGATGGGCGGTTGCCGCCAATTGCCGTTCCAGCACTGTTTGCCCGCCAATTTCCAGCAAGGCCTTGTTGACCCCGCCCATCCGGCGTGCCAGCCCGCCTGCCAAAAAACCCACCGCAATATCTCTGATATCTGTTATTTCTGTTGTTTCTGTCATTTCTGGCATATTCATTATTCAGCTATCGTTTCTGGTCATACAGGGCACGCTGGGCAGAGGTTTTTTCTTCCTCCTCTTCTGGCCTGTCCGGATGGTCAAAAATAATCCGCTCTGTTCCTGACAGGGCGATAAAGCGCGCGCCCCGTGCCCGCCCGATAAGGGTCAGACCAGCCTGCCGGGCAAGCTCTACCCCTTTTTGGGTAAAGCCGGATCGCGACACCAGCACAGGGATCCCCATCAACACGGTTTTAATGACCATTTCACTGGTCAGCCTGCCTGTTGTATAGAACACTTTATCCGCACCGGAAATATTATTTAAAAACATATGTCCGGCAATTTTATCTACCGCATTATGGCGGCCAATATCCTCAAAATAAACCAGCGGGCGGTCAGGGCTGCATAACACACAGCCATGAATAGCCCCGGCTTTCAGATACAGGCTTGGCACGGTATTTATCTGTCTGGAAAGGGCTTGCAGCTGGCTGGCAGAAACAGAAATATCCGATGGCAGGATAATATCCTCAAAGCGCTGCATGATATCGCCAAATATGGTGCCTTGCGCACAGCCGCTGGTACGAATTTTCTTCTCCAGCCTGGCTTCATAATTGGTTTCATGTGCCGTGCGTACCACCACCACATCAATTTCCGGGTCAAAATCTATCGCGGTGATAACATCGCCATCTTGCAACATATTCTGATTATACAAAAAGCCGACAGCCATTTCATGCGGCCTGTCCCCCAGCGTCATTGCGGTAATAATTTCCTGACGATTTAAAAAGATCGTCAAGGGACGTTCCTGTACCACGGGCAGGCAAACAGGCTGGCCTTGACCATCCAGCCCTTGCAATTTAGCGGTCAGCCCCTCTGCATCTGGTTGCGGGGCGATATCAAAACCGTTCATGGCGATTGCGTTCCTTTTTTCGCTTCGGGGCAAATGCCCTGCCCCAGTTTAACAGATGCCAGCACGCAAGGCGAATAACAAGTCTGGCCCGATAAAAAGTCTGGGCGAATAACAAGTCTGGCCCGGTAACAAGTCTGGCCAAATAACAAGTCTGGCCAAATAACAAGTCTGGCCAAATAACAAGTCTGATAGTCGCCAGACAGGCGTATAAGGCTGAAAAACAATAATACCGCCTATTCATCCTGCCCGGCCTCAGACAAAAATTGCGCTTGGCCCAGCCATAGGATAAGGTCTGAGGCAAGGATTTAGGCGCTATATGGCTATTCTGGTCAAAAAGGGAAATCGATGAAGCTTCATTTTGTTGCCTCTACCCATGCAGATTCAATAAGCCGGCTGAAAAGCCTGGCCAGCCGCTATGGCCAGCATCCCATTGCCGAGGCAGATGTGATTGTGGTGTTGGGCGGGGACGGGCATATGCTGCATACCATGCGAGAGAGCATTGCGCATGGCAAGCCGCTTTTTGGTATGAACGGGGGGCGTGTGGGCTTTTTGATGAACGCCTTTAGTGATGATGATTTGCTGGAGCGTATTAATACCGCAGAAACCGCGCATCTGCACCCGTTACGGTTGCTGGCAACCGATGTGGAAGGGCAAACCCATTCTGCTATCGCCATTAATGAGGTATCGCTGTTGCGCCAAACCCATAATGCTGCTCATTGCGCGATTTATGTCAATGATGTGCTGGAAATGAATATGCTGGTCTGTGACGGGGTATTGCTGGCCACGCCGGCTGGCTCTACGGCCTATAATTTATCCGCACATGGGCCTATTATTCCAATTGGGGCAGATTTACTTGCCCTGACGCCGATATCGCCTTTCCGGCCAAGACGCTGGCGCGGGGCATTATTGCCAGCTGGCAGCGCCGTGCGTTTTGAAGTGCTGGATGCGGAATTTCGCCCGCAATCCATTACCGCTGACAATATTGAATTTCGTAATATCCAGAGCGCCCATATCACCCAGGATGACAGCATCACTATCCCGCTATTGCATGATAAGGGACATGGCCTATCCAGGCGGATTATCTCGGAACAATTTACCGCCTAGCTATAGACAGCTTTTTAACGCTATTTCAGATAGTCCGGCAGGGTTTCTATCTCGCTTAGAAAACGCGATATCTCGTCAAACAGGCGGCGCGTTGTCTCTGGCAACTCATTCAATAGCTCATGGCGGGCATCGGTAAAGGAGAATTGCTGACAGCCTGGCAGATGGGCCAGCATCTGGCGCGCGCGCGGTAAATTGACCACCCGTTCATCTTCTGCCAGCAAGGCCAGAACAGGACATCTAATCTCTGCCATCCAGTCCGGATTAAGGCTGGTCGCCACGCAAGCCTCAAAAGCAGCCTGTACCCAGCCCACGGATGGTCGGAAACGGCGCAATTCCGGCTGTTTTTCAAATATTTGATATTGCCGATCATAGCCCTCCGGATAACGGGTCAGCACATTATCCAGACGAAAGCGACGTGCCTGTGTCATCGGGGTCATGCGGCTAAAGGGAATAAGTTTACGCCGAAAACCCAGCTGAATGAGCAGCTTTGCCAGAAGGCGGGTAAACCAGACAGGCGGGGCAAGCGGTACAATCATTGGCGAGAGCAAAATAGCGGCCCGGACTTGCCGGCGATACAGATGGGCGGTGCGCAAGGCAAAATAGCCCCCCATTGAATGTCCCAGCACATAAAACTCTTTATCCAGATAGCCTGCCTTATCCAGCATTAAGGCCAGCGCTTCCATATGCTGATTAAAATGATCGCAATGCACCAATTCCGGCAGACTGCCCAGATGGCCAGAACGCCCCTGCCCCGGCCAGTCCAGGATAAGACAGCTATAGCCTTGCCCGGTCAGTCGCCGCGCGGTCAGGGCATATTTCTCGCAAAATTCGGTAAAGCCCGGCAGAATCAAAAAATAGCCTTTAAAGGGCTTATGGGTTGGCCAGAAATGCGCACGCAACGGATAGGGGCGCGTTTTGGTTGCGGCCAGGACAATATCCTCGCCGCCCAGCTGGCCGATATGGCGCTGGTCTGGCTGGTTATGGTGATTATCTATCCGGGCGGCATTCATTTATTTTGCCTCTTTTCAGGCATCTGTTAGCGACTGGTTGGCCGCTTCATAAAGGGCTGTCTGACCTCTATCAATATCAAAGCCGCTGGCCTGGCGTGCCCACATAGCAGCATATAGCCCTTCTTTGGCCAAAAGCCGGGAGTGGGTGCCGCGTTCAGCTATCTGGCCATCTTTCATCACCAGAATTTCATCACTATCCACAATGGTCGATAAACGATGGGCGATGATAAGGGTGGTACGGCTTTGCGAGACGGCGTTCAGGGCGGTTTGAATTTGTTTTTCGGTTTGGCTATCCAGCGCGGATGTCGCTTCATCAAACAGAAAAATGGACGGCTTTTTCAATATTGCTCTGGCAATCGCTACCCGCTGTTTCTCGCCGCCCGATAATTTCAAGCCGCGCTCGCCGACCAGCGCATCATAGCCCTCTGGTAATTGTTTAATAAAACTATCGATAGACGCCAGCCTTGTGGCCTCTTCAATCTCTGCCTGACTGGCCTCTGCCCTTCCATAATGGATGTTATAGCCAATGCTGGCATTAAACATCACGCTATCTTGCGGCACAACACCGATAGCGGCACGCACACTGGCCTGTTTAACGCTCTGGATATCCTGACCATCTATCTCAATACGCCCTTTTTGCGGGTCATAAAACCGGAATAACAGGCGGGAAATAGTGGATTTCCCTGCCCCGCTTGGCCCCACAATCGCTACCTTTTTTCCGGCAGGCACAGTAAAGCTCACCCCTTTTAGAATGGCTCTGTCCTTATAGGCGAAATGAACATTATCAAATTTGATCTCGCCCTGTGACAGGCGTAAATCCTGTGCATTTTCAGCATCTTTGACATCGGGATGTTCATCCAGCAACCCGAACATACGTTCCAAATCAATCAGGGATTGACGTATTTCGCGATACACCCAGCCCAGGAAATTCAACGGCAGATAGAGCTGCAACAAATAGGTATTAACCGCCACGAAATCGCCAACACTGAGCTTGCCTTGCTGAATATCATGCCCGGCAATGCCCATTATCAGGACAAGGCCGATAGCTATGACCGCCCCTTGCCCGATATTCACCGCCGCCAGCGACGTGCGCGATAAAACAGCGGCATCTTCATATTGGCGCATGGAAACATCAAATCGCTCTGCCTCATGGGCTTCGGCATTAAAATATTTCACGGTCTCATAATTAATCAGGCTATCTACCGCCTTTGTGGCAGCTTGCTCATCAGCCTTGTTCATTTGCCGGCGAAATTTCATCCGCCATTCTGTCACCTTGATGGTAAAAAGCGCATAAATCAGCACGGTGAAAAAAGTGATGATGGCATAAGGCCAGCCAAACATAACCCATAACAGGATACTGACCAGCAATACCTCTACCAGCAGGGGCACGACTTCAAAAGCGGCACTGGTCATAATAAATTCCATGCCCTTTGCCCCGCGTTCAATGGCACGGGTCAACCCGCCTGTCTGCCGGTCAAGGTGAAAGCGCATCGAAAGCAAATGCAAATGGCGAAAAGCGGTCATGGCCGCCCCGCGCACCGCCCTCTGGGCGACCCGGCTAAACAGATATTCCTTGCCTTCGGAAAAAATCTGCTGGCCAAGACGGCTAAGGGCGTAAGCCCCCAGAATATACCACAGGATAAGGGTGGAAAATCCGGCATCGCCATTTACGTAATCCACCGCACCGCCATATAAAAGCGGCGTGAAGATATTCGAGGATTTGGCCAATATCAGACAGGCAAATGCCCCGATAATACGGTTACGGATCTGTTTATTGCCGCGCGGGGCAGCATAGGCTGCGATCTCCAGCAATAACGCTAAAATGCTACGGCGAGGGGTTGGGCTTTTATTCTGGCTGTCTGGTTCTGACATCAGGCGACAGAAAAGCTCTCACCACATCCACATTTGGCGGTTTCATTAGGGTTATTAAAGATAAAGGAGGACGAAAACTTATCTTCCTGCCAGTCCATTTCCGAGCCGATTAAAAACATCACCGCGGCGGGATCAATAAAGATAGTCACGCCCTTTTCCTCAATCTTATCCTCGAAAGGCTTTTGTTCGCGGGCAAATTCCACCTGATATTGCAAGCCTGAACAACCGGCGGTCTTGATGCCAACGCGCAAGCCGATAGCCGCATTTTGCTCGCCTTTTTGCATCAGCTTTTTTGCCTGTGCGGCCGCCGCATCTGTCAGGCTTAAAATCGGTTTATCAAAAGCAGCGCCTATCATGTTAATCGAGAAATCCTTTTTTTTGGGCAAAGGCGAATATACCGCCTGTTATCTATAGCTAAGAATATCAGAAACCGAAATCAAGTGCCAGCTTTGCATCTTCGCTCATCCGGTCAGGCGTCCAGGCCGGATCCCATACCAGCGTTACCGATACACGCCCGGCTGTTGCCAGTGCGGCGACCGCATTGGCCACCTGTTGCGGCATCTCGCCTGCTACAGGACAACCAGGTGCGGTAAGCGACATTTCGATTTGCACATCCCCCGATGGTGCAGATGCGATGCTGTAAATCAGCCCCAGATCATAGATATTTACCGGTATTTCGGGGTCTTTTACTGTTTTTAGTGCCTCGATAATATCAGCCTCCTCCACAGGGGCTGGCTCTTTCAGGCTTTCACCGGCATGGGCGGTATAGCCAGATGAGGTATCGGGCAGAAAATCAGCCAGGCCCGGCCCATTTTCATCAAAAATAGAATCCCCGCCGCTCATCTGCTCTATCCTTTGAATATCCGGTTAACTTTTTCCAGCGACTCGGCCAATTGGTCGAAATCGGAACGCTGATTATAGACCGCAACAGAAGCCCGTGCGGTTGAACTCAGCCCGTAAAATTTCATCAAAGGCTGGGCGCAATGATGGCCAGCACGTATCGCCACCCCGTCCTGATCAATCAGGGTCGAAATATCATGGGGATGCACCTCGTCCAGGGTAAAGGATATCACTCCGGATTTACCGACCGCTTGCCCGATAAATTTCAGCCCGTCAACCGCTGCAAGGCGCTGATGTCCATAGCGCAGCAAATCCATTTCATGATCGCGCAATGCCGCCATACCGATGGATTGGACAAAATCAATGGCTGCCCCCAGCCCGATAGTCTCGGCAATAGGCGGTGTGCCCGCCTCAAACCGATGCGGCGGCAACGCATAGGTTGAACGGTCTGTTTCCACATCATCTATCATATCCCCGCCCCCCATAAAAGGTGGCAGATCTGCCCAGATTTCACCGCGCCCCCAGCAAATACCAATACCGCTGGGCCCATAGAGCTTATGACCTGAAAAGACGTAAAAATCACATCCCAATTCTGTGACATTTACCGGCATATGGGTTATGCCCTGACAGCCATCTACCACACAAATTGCGCCATTTTCATGGGCAAGGTCAGCGATTTCCCGAACCGGAAAAACCGTCCCCAAAACATTGGAGACGTGCGGGATAGAAATAATCTTTGTCCGCTCGGTAATACAGGATTTAAAGACATCCATATCAAAGCTGCCATCTGAATTGACAGGGGAGGCGATGGTGCGCGATCCGACCCGCTCGCCCAGCAAATGCCAGGGCACAATATTGGCGTGATGCTCGGCAACAGTGATCAGCACTTCATCGCCTGCGCTCAGATGCGTATTACCATAGCTATGGGCAATCAGATTGAGGCTCATGGTCGCACCAGAGGTAAAAACCACCTCTTTTTCATCTGTGGCATGGATAAATTTTGCCACCTTCCCCCTTACCGCCTCATAGGCATCGGTAGAGGCTTCCGAGAGATAATGCAAACCGCGATGGACATTGGCATAGGTCTCGCCATAGGCAGAATGCAGCGCATCCAGCACCATTTGCGGCTTTTGGGCAGAGGCGGCGGAATCCAGATAAACCAGCTTTTTGCCATGAATATCTGTTTTCAGAATAGGAAACTGATCGCGTATCGCCTCTGCATTAAATTCAGATGTCATCCAGCACTCCTCTCAGGATTGGCTAGCGATTGGCTGCCGACCATTTCGCGATTTGTGCGGCCATGAAAGCGGCAAAACCGGCATCTTCTATCTCTTCCAGCGTATCGATCAGAAACGCATCTATCAGCATATTGCGCGCTTCTGCCTCGGCTATGCCGCGGCTTTTCAGATAGAACATCAGATTTTCATCCAGCTCGCCCACGGTTGCGCCATGCGAGCAAACCACATCATCGGCAAAGATTTCCAGCTCCGGCTTGGCATCGGCTTCGGCATCGCGCGAGAGCAGCAATGCACGGCTCATCTGCTGGCCATCTGTTTTCTGGGCATCGGGTGCAACCCGCACCTTGCCCTGAAACACGCCTCTTGCCTTGTCATCCAGCACGCCGCGGATTAGCTGGCGCGAGTGGCAATCGCGCAGCTCATGTGCCACAAAGCTGGTAATATCGTGATGCTGGCGATCCCGGCCCAGATAGATAGCGGATTGGGCAAGCGCGCTATCTGTCCCTAAAAACAGGCTGTGGGTTTCCAGCCGCGATAACGCCCCGCCCATAGAGATGGCAAAGCTGTTAATCTGGCTGTTCTTGCCCATCTGCATCTGATTAAGGCCAAGATGGGTAGTATGATCTGCCTCTGCTTGCAGCCTTATATGATGCAAAGCTGCCTCGTCTGCCACATCATACACCATTAATGGACAGGCAAGCCCGGCTTGCGAGCTATGTATCTCGGCTATCCGTGCAGTTGTGCCTTTATGTACCCGTACCATCACCAGGGGATAGCAGGCAGTGTCTTTATCCCCGCCTGTTATGTTCAGGATAATCGGCGGTATGCTGGCTGACAGGGCAGGTTTTTCAATATCAATGGCAATCGCGCTTGTCTGATGCAAGGCAGATAAGGCGGGAAGCAAATGGTCATCGGCAAGTCGGGTGAAGATGGCCGCACGGGCGCTATCATCTGTGCTGATATCGCAAATCGAGATACCCTCTGGCAGGCTTTGGTCATCGTGAAGCCGGGCGATACCGCCAGAAATCTCTATCACCAGCCCTTCCAGCCCTTCAACAGAGGCTGAAGAGGCCAATTTTTCAGAGCCGTTAGCCGGCAAAAATTGCTGTTCGCGCAAATGTGCAAGCGAGGTATATTTCCATGCTTCCTGGCGATTATCCGGCCAGCCTTTTTGATCTAAAAAATCTCTGGCTTTGGCTTGCTGTTCTGGCCAGCTGATAATTTGGGATAATTTATGCGGCATCGACCAGCCCCGCATAACCATTTTCTTCCACTTCCAGTGCCAGCGATTTATCACCTGATTTGATAATGCGTCCGCCTGCCAGAATATGCACATAATCCGGCACAATATGAGAGAGCAGGCGCTGATAATGGGTGATAACCAGCATCCCGCAGGACGCCCCGCGCTGGGCATTCACGCCATGCGAGACAATTTTCAGCGCGTCCACATCCAGCCCGGAATCAGTTTCATCCAGCACCGCCAGGCTTGGCTGGAGCAGCGCCATTTGCAAAATCTCATAGCGTTTTTTCTCACCGCCGGAAAACCCGACATTTACCGCCCGTTTCAGCATATCATTATCAACGCCCAGATCAGCTGCTGCTGCCCGCACCAATTTAACAAATTCCAGCTGATCCACCTCATCCTCGCCGGCTTCACGGCGGCGGGCATTTACCGCA
>Ga0209654_1003185_pt1 | contig 10299 bp, 9 predicted proteins | sample SaaInl1SG_22_DNA_FD_184646 | JGI IMG/M metagenome (GOLD analysis project Ga0209654, IMG submission 184646) | Marine microbial communities from expanding oxygen minimum zones in the Saanich Inlet - ESP_161SG_22_DNA (SPAdes) (version 2) | ecosystem: Environmental > Aquatic > Marine > Intertidal... | reverse complement strand
GCCCAGGGAAGCATGAAGTGGACGAGAAACGAAGGTCACCTAGCGGCCTTTGTCGCAGAGATGGACTTCGGGACTGCCCCCGCCATTTCAGAAGCCCTCCATTCGGCTATCGACCATGCGCAGCTGGGTTATCTTCCCCCCGCTGTGAAGACCGACATGAGCCAAGCGACGAGCGACTACCTCAAATCCCACTACGACTGGGAGGTTGCTCCTGAGCGGATTTATCCGACCGCGGATGTGTTGAGCGCCTACACCGTGGTGTTGGAGACCCTCTCTCGTCCGGGGGCGCCGGTGATTCTGCCGACCCCGGCCTATATGCCGTTTCTCACGTTAACGCCCGCCCGGGGACGAGAAGTCATCCAAGTCCCCATGGTTGAGGGTGAGGGTGGACGTCTCGAAATGGACCTTGTCGGAATCGCAAATGCTTTCAAGCAGGGTGCAGAAATGTTTATTTTGTGTAACCCGCACAACCCCTTGGGTCGTGTCTACTCCCGTGAAGAGCTCGAAGCTTTAGCGACGGTCGTTGACGCGCATGAGGGCCTGGTGTTCTCCGATGAAATCCATGCGCCCCTCACCTTCCCGGGTCATCGCCATATTCCCTACGCTTCGCTGTCGGAAACCACGGCCCATCACACGATTACAGCCACCTCAGCTTCGAAGGCCTTCAATATCCCCGGCTTGAAATGCGCGCAGCTGATTGTCTCCAGCCCAAAGCAGCACGAAACCCTCGAAAAAGTGGCGTTCCTGGTGTCGCATGGTGCTGCAACCCCCGGGGTCATGGCCAACACGGTGGCCTACCGATCAGGTGACCCCTGGTTGAAAGATGTCCTTTCCTACCTTGATACCAACCGCACTCTGCTGGCCAGGATGCTCGAAGAACACCTCCCACAGATGCGCTATCGGGCGCCAGAGGGAACCTACATTGCGTGGTTGGATGCAACAGGCTTGCCGCCGGTCACCGGTGATCGCTCGTGGGCCCAATTCTTTTCCGACGAAGCTCGCGTGGCACTGACCGATGGCGCTCTCTGTGGTGAAGCGGGAGTGGGGCACTTACGCCTCATGCTCGCAACCCCCTCACACATCCTGGAAAAAATCGTGATCGCCATGGCCGATGCAGTGGCTAAAGCACAGAGCTAGCCTGGAGACATGATCGTCACCCATGAACCCGATTCCCACCGCTATGTCCTGACGGACGAGGGCGACTTCCGCGGCGAAGTGGAGTACGACCGGCAGGGAGACATCCTGCACCTCGTCCGAGCAGAAGTTCCCGCAGAACTACGCGGACAAGGCCTGGGCATTCCGCTCGTGCGCGGAACGCTCGAGGCCATCAGAGACAAAGGCGGGCTAACGGTGGTTCCGCTGTGTCCCTACATCGCGAAATACATGATGAAGAACACCGAGTTCGACGACTTACGAAACTAACGCTGGGGCAGAATGACTGGCCTGGCCGGTGACCCGACGGTTTCAATGTCTACGGCCACCCCGTACACCTCGGACACTCGCTCCGCCGTAATAACCTCGCGCGGGCTTCCCACAGCGGCAATTTTTCCGTCCACCACCATGGCTACCCGGTCGGCATAGCCGGCGGCAACAGAAAGGTCGTGAACCACCACGACCACCGCGCGGCCCTGCCCGGCGATCTCCCGCACCGTTTTCATCACACTTTCTTGATGCTTCAGGTCTAACGCAGCGGTGGGTTCATCCAGCAGGACAGCGGGTGTTCGCTGGGCAAGAACCCGCGCGAGGGAGACTCGGGCGCGCTCACCTCCCGAGAGCTGGTTGAATCGCCGCTCCACGAGGTGCCGGACATCTGCTTTCTCCAGTGCCTCGGCGATGGCCTCGTTATCGTCGGCGAGGCTGGTAGTCCTCGCCCACGGTGCGCGACCCATCTCGACAATTTCCCACACCGTAAAGGGGAAAGAGACTTCGTTGGATTGCATGAGAACAGCGCGCTGGCGCGCTGCTTCGTCCACGCGATACTTCGAGACGTCGCGCCCCTGCAACAAAGCCCTGCCGGTCGTTGCCGGCACATCCCCAGACATCACTGAGAGCAGTGATGATTTGCCGGCGCCGTTGGGTCCCACCAGCGCTAACACTTCACCCGGGAAAACCTGGAGTGAGACGTTCTTGAGAATCGCCCGGCCATCGAGCGCCAAGCCCACCGAGGTGAGTTCGATCAGTGGTGCGGGTGTGGTCATTACGCCCACCCCCCGCTGCGTCGACGCTGCTGATACAGCAAACCGAAGAAGAACGGCCCGCCCACCAGCGCGGTGAGCATCCCGATCGGCAGATCGGCACCCTGAACAATCGTGCGGGTGAGCAAATCGGCGATTGCCAGAAGAGCACCGCCACCCACCGCGCTGGCGATGAGCAAACCACGATGCGAGGGACCCAAAGCCATGCGAATGATGTGGGGAACAACCAGTCCGACAAAGGCGATGATGCCGGCAAAAGCTACGGCCACGCCGGTGAGAAGAGCAACCAAAACGATGGCAATGATGCGCAGCTGTTCCACATCAACACCTAGGTGTCGCGCATTGCGCTCACCCAGCGCGAGCAGATCCAATCGGTGGGCCATGAGCACGGCCAGGATGGTGCCCAACAGAAGAACCGGCAACACGATGAGCACTTCTGACCAGACGGACCCGGCGAGGGAGCCCAGCTGCCAGAAGACAATCTGCTCCCGGCTGGCGGTATCCGCGAGAAACAACACAAACGCAAGCCCCGCCTGGGCGAAAGCATTGATAGCGATACCGGTCAGCAACAACGTCACCACTTCGGTCCGCCCACCGGCTCGCGCCACGGCGTAGACCAAAAGCGTCGCACCTAACCCGCCGAGAAAAGCAAGCAGGGCTACCCCTCCTCCTGCCGCGGAGATTCCAAAAACAATCGCGGTGGACGCACCCAGTGCTGCTCCCGAGGAAACGCCGACCACTCCTGGCTCGGCGAGAGGGTTACCAAAGACGGCCTGCATGAGTGCTCCCGCCACCGCGAGTGCCGCACCCACGGAGAGTGCCATCACAATGCGCGGAAACCGCACCACTTCGAGGGTTGCGGAGACCACGGGATCCGTGGGCGCGAGCGAGGTGGGAATACCCATCCAGCTGAGGATGGACCCGACAACATCACCCGGTGAGACATCGAGTTGACCCATCACGGCAGAAATCATCACCGCAAGGATGAGCACCGCTACCAGTGACAGCGACAAAACAATCGAGCGAAGGCGGGGGCGCCGCCCTGCAGGAGGTGGGACGCTCACGGAACCCGATTCAACCACTCGGGAGTGCCAAACTTCTCCTCCACGAGCTGCGCGACGCGATCCTGCTCCTCCGCAGTGACGTCACCGGGAGTCAATCCATAGAGGGACTGGAAAGTCCTCACGAGGTGCTCTTCGATGTCCTGCTTGGCCAATCCCGTATGTGCCTTCAACGGGTCGACCCGCTTATTTGCCGAGGCGACACCTTTGTCTGACATCTTCTCGCGCCCAATTCGCAGCACTTCGACCATTTTGTCGCCATCCATGTCATACGACATGGTGACGTGATGCAGCACGGCCCCACTGCCGAGGCGTTTCTGGGCGGCCCCACCAATTTTTCCCGCCGGGCTGGTGATGTCATTCAACGGTTGGTAGCTGGCGTCAATTCCCAGTGCTCGCAGCGCCTGAATCACCCAGTCATCAAGAAAAGCGTAGGAATCTTGAAAGCTCATTCCCGCCACAAGCTCACTCGGCGCGTAGAGAGAATACGTAATGGCGGTTCCCAACTCCATAAACATCGCCCCACCACCGCTGACTCGGCGAACGACCTCCATGCCGTGCGCCCTCGCGTTATCGAGGTCGACTTCGTTCGCCAGTGATTGAAAACTGCCAATAACCACCGCGGGTGCTGCCCATTCCCAGAGGCGAAGCGTGGGACCCCGTCGCCCGGCGCCCACTTCCTCGGCGAGCACCTGATCAAGGGCCATCTGCGCCACCGGCGCCAAAGGTTGGGGCGCTAGGTAGGACCACTGGTAATCCTGAAAGCCGGTGGCGCCCGTCAGCGCGCGACGAACAACGGTCCCAATAGCCTCTGGTGAAAACCCCATCATCACCACATCAGAAGAGAGTGCGCTGCGCACTGCGGCAGCAATGTCATCGGAACTACTGCCCACCGGTAACCCAACAAGCGCCTGGTTGATTAGCTCCAGCGCCTCATCGGGTTCTAAGAAAAAATCGCCCGCGACCTGGGCCCGGGAAATGCGCTGTTGGTCAACGTCGAGGTCGACGACAACGAGCTTTCCCCCCGGGACCTTGTATTTGGCGTGCACTTTTCCAGCCTACGCGTTTGCTCCCTGGAGCCTGCCTTCAAGCCAGGTGAGTAGATCTGCACGCACCTCTGCGCGATTTGTCTCGTTGAACACCTCGTGACGGGCCTGGTCATAAACCTGCACTTCGACATCCCGCGCCCCTGCTGCGACGTAAGCCTCGGCAAGCTTGGCCACACTCTTCTCTCCACCGAGGGAATCGTCAGAACCAATCATGATCAACAGGGGAATGTCGGTATCCAGCTTCTTTGGCCTACCGATAAGGCGTGCCGCATCGACGGGCCCAAACAACTTCATGGTGTTGGCGACAAAGGTCAGCGGGTCATCCCGCCACGCTTCATGGACCGCACCGTCACGAGAAAGCCATTCGGCACCGATGTCTCCGAGGTGCTTGTGGCGGGCGTTGAGATCGCCGGCATTCATGAACCCGGGCCAGCGATAGGCGGTGCCCGTGAGAATCATGCCGTCGTAGTCGGCTGCCCCACCCCGGTTGAGAATCATCTGTCCCATGATCGAGCCCCAGCTGTGGCCGAGGAAAAACAGTGGTTGATCGGGTCGTGCCTCACGAATCACCTGGGTGAAGTCACGCACCGCGCGCAGGGTTGCCGGCATTCCGCCAGGCCCCAGCTTGCCGAGCTTGCTGTGGTCTCCACCCCACTGCTCGAGGCCACTCGCACCGTGGCCCCGGTGGTCATCAGCCCACACTTCAATGCCCGCCTGGGTGAGAAACTCCACCAGCTCGCCGTAGCGCTGTGCATGCTCGCCGAGGCCATGAGCTAACTGAACAATGGCGCGCGGTTCACCCCGAGGCGACCAACGGTAGTAGTGAATCGTCACCCCGGAGGCGTCGATGTAGACGTCTTTACTGCCCTTTACAGAAGCCATGCTCACATCGTAGGCGAGCAGCGAGGGGGTTCCTAGCCTGGTTCCCCCAGCAGGTCGTGGGCGACCGTAGCGTGCACAGCCTCTGTGTCACTCGGGTGGTAGACACCCGCCAACACGTCGCGCTGCAATCGGCTGAGTTCGTGAGAGCGTCGGTAGGCCCCGCCGCCCACAACCCGCATTGCCCGATCCACCACACTCCGCGCGGTCTCCACGCTGTGGTGTTTGAGCCCCGAGAGCAGCCGGAACCACTCGGTGGGTGTGGCCTGACCCGAATCAACGATCCCGGTGTAGTGGGCAAGCTGTGGGCCAAGAGCATCAACAGCCATCGCCATATCCGCAAGTTGCCAGCGAATATCAGGGTCATCACTCACTCGCTGGCCCGGGTCAAAAGCGGAGGTTTTTTCTTTGACCCCGGCAACCGCCAACTCGAGTGCCCGGTCGGCAATGCCCGCGTAAACAGCCGATACCAAGGGCAAGAAGTTTTGGAAGACCGCCGCCGTAAAGGGATCCCCGCTTTCGCCGACGGGGATCACCCGAACCACACGGTCGTCTCGAACAACAACATCCTGGAGCGTCGTGGTGTAGCTCTGGGTGGCTCGCATTCCCAAGGTGTCCCAGTCGGGAGTGTTGGACCATCCCGGTGTTGCTCGGTCAATAAACCCGTGCACGATGGTGTCACCATGGCGGCCCAACAGGGAAAGTTTCGTCCACGCGGGTGAGAGCGACACAAAGATCTTGGTCCCCGTAAAGGCGTATCCCTCGGGGGTCTTCGAAACCACCGTGGTGGAATCTGCCAGCACCCGTGCGTTTCCCCGCTCACTGACTCCGAAAGCAAAGACCTCCCCCGCATGACCCGCGTCAAGAATCCATTGGAATTCAGTGAACCCCTGCGCCACCATGTCTCTGGCAACGCCCATCCAGGTCAGGTGCATCCCCACGCCCAGGGCTGTCGCGGGCGCATGGGCCGCCAACAACCGCTGGTCTGCGACGGTGTCCGAGAGACCGCGGGGCGCCAAATATCCCAAGGCTTTCAGCTGCGCTAAATCTTCGGTGAAAAACTCGTTGCGCTCGTCATACCCGGGGGCACGGGAGCGAATCGCGCGGAGCGTGTCACCATCCAACAGGGACGAAGCGCTGGCTGCAGGGGCGGCTTTCACCTTTTTAGGCTAGCTCGACCCCGCTGGGAAGCGGAAACACCAAAGCGGGGTGACGCAGAGTCAGTTGGAAAGCTTGACCTACCGAGGGCAAGAAGGGCGCAGCGATACGGGCTCGCACTCGCTCTTTTTGGCCTTCCATGTCGAACTCCACGAGCGCGTCATGGCCCGCATAGGAGACCCCCCGCACGGTCGCCGGTATCCCCGAGGAGCCAGGAGCCAGCCATTCGGGGCGGACGACCACTCTCACATCTTCACCATCCACGGGTTGGTAACCCTGCGCGGTGGCTGCCACCTCACCGAGCGCACACACCACATGACCCGAACACCCCGGACGATTGTCACCAGGCTCACAAAAATCTGCTGCCCCGCACTGCTCACACTGCAGGGTTCCGTGCCTCCACACACCGGCGAGCTCGACGGTGTCTCCCACAAACGACGCCACCCACGGCGTTGCCGGGGATTCATAGACCTCGACGGGGGTGCCCACTTGGACAATGCGGCCGCCATCCATCACAACCACGACATCGGCCAGGTCGAGGGCTTCCTCGCGATCGTGCGTCACCAGCACCGCCGTCGTTTCTTCCTCGCGCAAAATACGCGCGACATCCCGGGCCAAGGTGTGGCGCAAAACGCTATCGAGTGCCCCGTAGGGCTCATCCAGCAGGAGCACATCGGGCGAGGGCGCGAGTGCCCGGGCCAAAGCAACCCTTTGGGCCTGCCCTCCTGAGAGTTGACCCGGCGAGCGGTCCAGAAAACCCCCCAGGCCAACCAACGCCGCCAACTCTTCGACCCGCTCATTGCGCCGGCGTCCTTTGCGCAGGCCAAATCCAATGTTGTCGCGCACACTCAGGTGCGGAAAAAGGGAAGCCTCTTGGGGCACCCAGCCGATTCCTCGCTGCTCTGGGGGCACACGTTTACCAGAACGCGACAGCTCGCGGTTTCCCGCGGTAATGACACCCTCATCGATTCCGAGCAAACCGGCAATAGCCATGAGCAAGCTGGTTTTGCCACACCCGGAAGGGCCCAGAATCGCCACCAAAGAACCGGAGGGAATTTCTAGGGATACATCTTTCAGAGCGGTCCGCGACCCATAGGTCAGACCGACATTGTGAACGCCAAGAGTTGTCATAACTCCTCCTTAGCGGTCCGTCTGACACCAGAGAGAATCATGGCAGGTATTGCTGCCACCAAAACGAGAATGGCGGCATACGGGGCAGCACCAGCAAATTCCCCTGCCGATGTTCTACTCCACAGCTCCGTCGCCAACGTGTTCACTCCTGTCGGCCGCAACAGGAGAGTAGCCGGCAACTCCTTCATCGTTGCAATCGCCACCAGCAGGGCGCCAATCCCCAAGCCTGGTAGGGCCAGTGGCAATGTCACCCGCGCCCACGCGCTGAAAGGCCTGGCACCCAGTGTTCGCGCAACATTGACGAGATCCGGGGACACCCCTTCAATGCTGGAGCGCGCCGTGCCCAGCGCTTTGGGCATAAACAACACGGCGTAAGCAAACACCAGCACAGCGGTCGTTTGATAGAGCGGGGGTAGCACCGCGAGGCTGAAGAAAACCAAAGACAACCCGACCACGATCCCGGGCAAAGCGTGAGGCAGGTAACCCAGAGTCTCTAGTGACCCCACCCCTCTACCGGAGTATCGAGCCGCTAAAGCCGCCAAGGGAAGAGCGATGACGAGCGCTACCAAGGCTGCCAGCGCCGACACCGCGATTGTTGCCCCCGTGGCAAGCCCTAAACGCGAGAAGTCGATTTCGCGCAGCGTCTGCGCCTCCAGCAACCGCGCACCAAGACCCGCAAGAGGCGCCACAACACCAACAAGTGGGGGCGCCAGCACTATCAGGAGAGCCAGCGTACGAGTAATCACGCCTACGGGCTCTCTCGTGGCAAGCTTCGCTCGGCTTGTGACCACTTGGCCCCGAGCGCTCCGCTCAGCGGCCACAACCACGAGGGCTATCACGACCAAAAGTAGGGCCAAAATGGCCGCTTGCGAGCGATCGAAGCTCGCTGCAAAGGACTGCTGAATCCCCCAGGTGAGAGTTTCAAAACGCAACATGGCGACCAAGCCGAAGTCGCTCAACGTGTAGAGAAAGACCAGCAGCGCTCCTGCCACCGCAGCCGGTCGCACTTGTGGCCAGGTGACATCAACGAAGGCTCTTAACGGCCCGAGCCCTAGTGTGCGGGCAACCGCTTCGCCCTCCGCCGAGGTACCGCGCAGAGCGGCCGCCACAGGAAGGGTGACGTAGGGAACAGTTACCGCGGTCAACAACAACCAGCTCGGCACGAAACCGTTCAGCCCGGGGATGGCCACCAACCATCCGTAGGACGCCAAATAGGAAGGCACGGCCAGTGGCAAGGCTGAAATCAGCAGCAAGGATGCCGCAGCCCTGAACCGAACGCGACTCAGCAGTGCCGCGATCACGACGCCCAGGACGAGTGCCGACAACGCTACCGCCAAGCTCAAACCCAACGTGTTGACAGTGAGTTCTTGGACGCGCGGGCGCATCAACACGGTTGTGAATTGTGAGAGCGGCACATCTACAGCGCGCCACACGACATAGACCAGAGGGATCGAGACGAGCGAAACGCTCAGCAGTGATAACCCGACCAGCCAGCGTGGCGCCGCGCGAGCAGCTCTCGTTATCGTCACCGGTATGTCGCAGCTGCTAGAAAATCAGCCCGTAGGTGCGCAGCAACTCTTGTGTTGTCGCGATGGACCGCAAGTCCGAAAGGTCAAAGTCGCCGACCGCGAGCTCCGCGAGCTCGGGCAAACCTTCCGGAGCCCCAATGCCGGGAACTAACGGGTACTCAAAGGTTGTGGTGACGAAATATTCCTGCGCTTGGTCCGAGACCAGGAACTCCACGAGGCTGGAGGCATCCAGATCGCTGCTCTGGGCCTGCAAGATAGCTGCCCCGGTAACGTTGACGATGGCCGCGGGGTCTCCGGCGGGCAAGAAATACAGTTGAGCCCGCATTTGGTCACCGCCGCGCTCACTGGCCATCCGATACCAGTAGTAGTGATTGATCAGACCGAGGGATACTTCCCCGGCGTCAACGGCTTCCAAGATGGCACTGTTCTTGTCGTATTTCTGCGGGTCACTCATCACGAGACCTGAAACCCACTGATCAGCCGCTGATTCGCCGCGGATCACCCGGTAGGCAGTCACGAACGATTGGAAGCTAGCGTTCGCCGGAGCGACGCCGATCTTGCCCGACCATTTCGGCGACACAATGTCGTCAACGTCGGTAGGCAGGTCCTCCAGCGCCACTGTCTCCGAATCGTAGGCGATGACTCGTGCCCGACCGGTTACCCCAACCCAGCTGTCATCGCGAGACGAGTACTCGGGGTCAATGCGGGAGGTGATGCTCTCGGGAAGTTCTGCCAAGAGACCTGCATCGCTCAGGGCGCCCAGCGCGCCCGCGTCCTGGGAGAGGAATACCGCCGCCGGGCTCTGCTCGCCTTCTTCCAAAACCTGCGCAGCAAGCTCCGAGGTTCCGGCGTAGCGAATGTCTACTTCGATGCCTGTTTGTTCGGTGAACACATCGATGATCGGCTGGACAAGACTCTCCGCCCGGCCGGAGTACAAGATGACGTAGTCATCAGAACCCGCGACAACCGCGATGTCCTCGGATTCTGCGCTCACTTCCGGTTCTGTCTCCGACACACCGGCAGGTTCAGCTTCCGCAACGCAACCCGACACTGTGAGCACAAGCCCAGCAAGCAAAATCGTCGTTTTTGAGCGCACGCGAAAAGACATTTCTCTCCTGACGAGACGACACAGCGGGTGCCTTTAACCGCTGAAGGAATTACTTTTCAAAGTACCTCAGCCGCCCACCCTTGGCAAGGAAAATCTTTAGCGCGAGCGCAATTCGGCCAGCACGTTTTCGAGCTGGTCGATACCCCAATCAAGGTCTTTCTTTGAGACCACAATGGGGGGTGCCAAACG
>Ga0209654_1003184_pt1 | contig 10300 bp, 9 predicted proteins | sample SaaInl1SG_22_DNA_FD_184646 | JGI IMG/M metagenome (GOLD analysis project Ga0209654, IMG submission 184646) | Marine microbial communities from expanding oxygen minimum zones in the Saanich Inlet - ESP_161SG_22_DNA (SPAdes) (version 2) | ecosystem: Environmental > Aquatic > Marine > Intertidal... | reverse complement strand
GGCACAAGCTTCTTTGATGAGAATAAACAAGAGGCTGGTTATACTCTTGACCCTACCCTACAGGCATTTCGTAATGCTATGTACGGTGGGGCTGGTGAGTTTATGGGACAGATTCAAACTGACCCAACCGCAGCAGCTCAACAGTATTATAACCAACAACAGGGGTTAATGGCTGGTGGGCGTGGTGCAGAGGATATTGCCCTGCGTAACCAACAACTCCAGTCAGGTCGTATTGGCCTAGGCTTATCAGGCGCATCTCAGGGTGCAGGGGCTGGTACAGGGTATGTTAACCCAGAACAGTATCAGCGTGATCTAGCTAGGGCACAACAAGATCAAGCATTGGCTGCCTCATCTACACAACTGGCTCAAGCAGATATTGATCGTTCAATCGCTCGTGGTACTGGCTTGTTACAGACTGGTATGGGTATTGAGCAGATGGGGTTACAGCCTCTCCAGATTGGTGCTGACATTGGTAACCGTGTTGCTACCGCTGGCGCTAACCAAGGGCAAATGTTGTTAGCTGGTGGTACTGCTGCCGCTAACGCTAACCTCGCAGGTGGTTTGGCTGGTGCTGGTATGTTCGGTAACCTTGGCGCATCTTTGATGAAACAGCAATTCGGTACTAAGACTTAATAAGGAGACAACATGGCAAGTGAAATTTTAGGGTTGTTCGGTGGTCAAAGCCCACAACAACTACGCAATGCTTTCTTGGATAGCACAATGGTGTCCCCTCAGCAGATGGCGCAACAAGGGTTGTTACAGCAAGTTGTCTCTATGGGTCAAAACGCTGGTTCAATGATTGGCGCTGGAGCAGGTCGTTTGTTTGGTGGTAAAGTGCCCGGTGAGGTTGAGCAGGAGACAATTGCAAATATCTATCAAGATATACAGAAACTTGACTTACCAACAGAGAGTGCTAAGTATAAAGTGTTTGCGACAAAGTTGGGAGAGGCTGGTCTTTCACAACAAGCGGCATTGGCTAGTAAAAAAGCATCTGAGGCTTATTCCTCTGAGTTAAAGAATAAAGAGACGTTGTTAGGTATTGAAGGTCAAACGTTAAAGAACACTTTAGATCGAGCAACCATTATGCCGAAGGTTAAGGCTGCTTTTTTAGCTAACGAAACAGCGCAAGCAGCTTTAGACAAATCTAAACAAGATCTTGAACTAGCTAGTAAAATTAACCCCACCAAGGTAGCCCAAGCTAAACAAAACTTAGCAACAGCGCAACAAGCTTATGCACAAGCTGATAAAACAAATCCTGTTGTTTTAGCCCAAGCTAGACAAACCTTGGCGACAGCACAACAAGCTTATGCACAGGCTAATAGGATTGACCCACTTGAGGTAAAGAAAGCTCAACAAGCTTTAGCAACAGCGCAACAAGCTTTTGCACAGACAAAGGCTCAGATGGCACAATTTGAGGCTTTGAACCCAGATGTTCTTGCGCAAGCAGCATTGCAGACACAAGCAGATCAAATGAATGTTAACAAGCAAGTATCACTTCAGGCTGCTAGACAACTTATGTCTGAGTATCCAAAAGGTTCTGCTGAGTATAACGCTGCTCTTGATAACATTTTAGCTATTCAATCTCCTAGTTCGTTAACGCCTAAGCCAGTTAACTTTGGTACTGATAGGGAGGCTTATTCTTCTGCTATGTATGGTGGTAAGTCGTTTAAGGATTTAACACCCACTGAACAAGCTGATGTTAATCTGAAATTGAAAGAGAAGTCTGTCACTGTTGCTAGAGCTGGTGCTTATGAGCTTGGTAAAGATTTAACAGCTTTTGATGACGCTATTAAAGATAACACAGTTTCATTCCAAGCTGCTCAGTCGGCTAAAAAGTTGTTGCGAGAAGCTAAAGCGTCTAATAACCCTGATGCGTGGGAAGCTGCTAGAACTACAGTGGCTCGTGCTGTTGGTAAGAGTAAGTTGTCCAATGAGGATATTAAGCGATTAGGTGGTTCTCCTGAAATTGTGCAAGCTGTTAAAGATATAACATCTAAGGCATTCACAGGAACTCCAACAATAGACACTAAGAATAAGTTGTATGCCGTGGCTAGTATCATTGAGCGCTTTGAGGCAGAGCAGATTAACAAACAAGCTGATCGGTTTACAGCGGCAGCGGCTGAGGCAGGGTTTTCTAAAGACCCCGGAGTTTACTTCCCTAAAGTTACGACAGATGGTGTTGTTAAGTACAAAGATTTAGATTAAAGGTTTATTATGGCAGAAACTCGATCAGTAGAGCTACCTAATGGTATCGTTATCGAAGACGTACCAATGGAAGCTACTAAAGAAGAAATTAAAGAGAAGGCTATCCGAGGTGGTCTAGCTACGATAGAGGATTTCGCTAGGGAAGATGAGTTACCTACTTCTAGTGCTTTAGCCGAGGATGCCAGATTCAGAGCTAATGCCCCAGAGAGGACTTTTTCAGAACAGGCAGCTCCTTATGTTGAAGCGGCTATTGAAGGGGCAGCGGCTGTCCCTATCATGGCGGCAGGGGCTAGAGGGGCACAACTGCTTTATCGTGGCTCTAAAGCTTCCCCCTACATCGCTGACTTAGCCCGTAGTCTTATGCCGAGATCAGCAGGGGGTTTAGTCACTGAGGGTGTTATTGGTGCAACAGGTGCTGTGGCTGGTAAGGCGGCGGGTGAGCAATTTCCTGAAGGCTGGCAACGTAACTTAGCTGGCATGGTTGGTGGTGCTGCCCCAGGACTTGTTATTTCCCCTACTCGTAATCTGGCGACTATGGTTGCTAACCGAGGGGCTGGTCAGGAAGGTATTGAAGCTTTAGGTGAAGGGGCTAAGGCTTCTGGTGTAGTAAGGGCTAAGGCACAAGCAAAAGTGGCTTTTGAAGCTAATGATGCTCTTTCTTCTACTTTAATACAATCAGGTAAAATACAAGAAGCTACTGGAGTTAGCTTACCTATATTGGCAGCGGCTAACGGCGACCTAACTATTTCTGGTTTTATTGCTTCTCAGGCGGCTAAAGGTGACAACGCTGGCTTTACAGCGGCTATGCGTCAACAGTATGAGACTGCTGAACAACAACTAACTGCATTTAAACAGGGTAAAGCCCCCACGATGCAAGAAGTTGATGCTTTGGTTAAAAAACGTGCAGCGGATGTTAAGGCTAAGAATGAGCAGTTTGAGATTGACTTCGCGGCTCGTAATGCTGAGGCTGAAAAAACTGTTAAAGATTTAACAGATAACATTGTTGAAGCATCCTCTCAACTACAAGTTACTGGCGCTTCAGACATGGGGGCTCGCTTGACCAATATGGTTAAGGCTAAAGAAGCTACAATTCGTAAGAGTTTAAGCCCTCTATACAAGAAAGTTTTAGAGTCAGCAGAGGCAGCAGGAATTAAACTGCCTAAAGAGAATGCTCAGGCTTTAGTTGCTTTTGTTAATGATGAGGCGAATAAGGATGTCTTCTCTAAGTTTCCTGCTCTATATCGTCAGATTAAAACTAAATGGCAAGCTCCTACCCCTGTTAGCTCTAGGATACAAACTAAGTATCGTATTGCTAAACAGCCAGCAAACGCAGTAGCTAATGATGTTAGTGTTAATGATTTAGACAGCTTGAAGCGTAATGTTAACAAAGCTATCAATGATACGGATGACAAAGATCAGCTTCGTATGTTGTTTGAATTAAAGCGAGAGGTTAACAAAGCTATTGATTCTGTAGACCCTGCGTTTAGTGCCCCTTACAAAGCTATTGACCAAAGGTACGCACAAGAACTTGGTATCCCTTTTAATGAGCAGGGTATCTTGCAGGTTAGTCGGGCTAAGTTTGTAGAGAATACAGTACCTACGTTGACAAGCAAGACAAGTAGCCTGAAACAAGCCTTAGCTGTTATTGGGGATGACCCTGAGGGTATACGCCTTGTAGAGGATGCTTTCATTACGGCTGTCGCTAATAATCGAGCTATCGTTAACACCAACACACTTGAAGTTAACCCTCAGCAACTTAAGCGGTGGATGGTAGCTAACAAGGAGAAGCTGGATTTAGTGCCTAGTATACAGAAGCGACTAGAAGACTTGGCTGCTGGTGTTACTAAGATTGGTGATGAGAGAACTGCTATCTTAGCTGCCACCAAGCAGGATAAGGTAACATACTTAGAGGACGTCTTAGGGGAAGCTTTTAACACATCAGGTAGTATTCAGGGTTATATTAACAATGTTATGAAGAACCCTGCTAAACTGGATGATATGTTAGCCCGTATAGATGGCGATCAAACAGCCACAGATGCTGTTAAGGCAACTATGCTGGATATACTTACATCAGGAGGCAATAACCCCTTGCAATGGTTTGACGCGAATATTCCAGCAATGGCTAAAGTGTTTGGTGGTGATAGTATTCCTTCATTGCGTTATGCGGTTGAAGCATCTGAAAGGTTAGCAACTAATCCTGCTACGTTAAAAATCAACCCGAGTACAACTAACAAGTCTGAGTTTGAGAAAGGGACAGGATCAAAATTTTCTCAACTTATTGGTGAGTTACGAAATCAGATTATAACTAAAGCTCGTGTTGTTATAAATGCTGGTTCACGCTATTTACAAGGTAAAGCCTCACGATCAGAAGCAGAGGCAATGCAAGACTTTTTGTTAGACCCTGACTCGTTAATTAAATATGGTGAGTTAGTAGCAGAGGTTGAAACTAAAGGGATGACGGATAGAGCTATAGGTATAGCAAAGGAACTCTTTCTAAAGACAAGTTCCACTTATGCAGCAGGAGCTACTGTAGGAGGCTACCAAGCCTACTCTAGTGACACCCCTTATCAGGAGTACCAACCATCTGATCCGAGCCTGTTAGAAGGGTTCTGATCCAATAACAAAGCCCCTAAGCAGTGATGCCTAGGGGCTTTTTTTTAGTCTTCTATTTCTAAGACCTCTTGATCTAACTCAGAGAACTCCCCAATGTAGATGGAGAAGAAGGGGATTTTGATGATAAGCCCCTCATAGGCGGCTATAAACCTACCCTCCTCATCCCCTACCACATGGCAGATGTTGTCGTTATGTTCGATGTCGAAGCCAATGCCTAGCCGCATGTTAATGTTAATCATTTGTTATCCTCATGTTTAATCCGAGCGATGATGTAATTCTTAACCAAACTACTACGAACAATGTCAGCGATGGAGAACTCAATCTCTGTAAACTCCTTCATTGAGCGCAGGATGGTTAAGAACTCAAGCAACCCACTCTTATCATCCCTCTTCTTTAAGTCCACCTGTCGATAGTCACCGCATAAGAAGAACTTAGACGTGTGACCGATACGGGTGATGATGGTGTCCAGCTCGTGCATCGTACAGTTTTGACTCTCATCAAGGATAACGATAGCATTGTTAAACGTAGTCCCTCGGATAAAGGAGGTGGACAAAAACTCGACATAACCCTGCTCCACCAATCTATCCCAAGCGTCTTTGCGTTTAAACAACTCAGCCGCTATCTGCTTGTACGGCTCAGTAAACTGGTTCATCTTCTCCTCAGCATCACCCGGCAAGTGCCCCATCTCCCTACTCTGCACACTACTACGGATAATAACAAGCTTGGCGTAGGGGTTACTCTTATCCATAACCTCCTCAAGCGCCTTGTAGAAAGCGATGTATGTCTTACCCGTACCAGCTACCCCAGACAGCGCACAGAAGTAATGACCCTGTTGGTAGGCATCAAAGAACTCCTTTTGCTTCTCTGTCTTAGGACTGATTGTTAACATGTCATCCAGACGCATCTTCAACCCATGTTGCGGTTTAGAATCTGCGTCCGTTGCTCGTTTCTTTGTTACCATTAAGCTGCCTTACCCCATACATCATCCCATGTGCCGTTAGTGGCTCCTTTGGAATAATCTGTTACACGTTGTTCAAAGAAGTTAGTGTGGCTTACGCCTAGCATACCATCCACCCAAGGCAGAGGATTCTTCTTCACCTTAAACACACCCTTCATACCCATACTAATCAGGCGACGGTCAGCGATGTAGCGGATATACTCCTTCACCTCTTCTGCTGTCAGCCCCTCTACGTCATACATACCGAAGGCTAGGTCAATAAACTTATCCTCTAGCGCCACCATCTCCTTAGCGATTTCCTTCACACGGTCGCTTGAGCTATCTTTAGGGTTCTGTTTAACCCAGTCACGATAGACCTTAATCATCCCCTCAGCGTGTTGCGTCTCATCCACGATAGACCAAGCAATGATCTGGCCTAACCCCTTGAGCTTACCATGCCGGGCAAAGTTAAGCAACATAACAAAGGAGGAGAACAGTTGCATACCCTCACCAAAGGCGCTGATCGTGGCAATCTTCTCTGCCATCGGTGCGTCACCTAGGTTCTGGTAGTACTCATGCTTCTCCACCATCTCACCATACTGTAGGAACTCGTTGTAGGTACTCTCAGGCAACCCTAGTGTTTCAATCAGGTGAGCGTAGGCGGCGACGTGCAAAGCTTCTCGTCCGGCAAAACCACTCATCATCATCCGCACCTCTGGTTGCTTGAACACGGGGAGGTAGTGTGTGTAGTACCCATCTCCAATGTCCAAGTCACCCTGTACAAAGAAGCGTAGGATTTTGGTTAAGAACTCCTTCTCCTCCTTCTTGAGCTTCTTCTGGTAATCCTTCAAGTCCTCCCCCATCGGAACCTCTGAGTGTAACCAATGGCTCTGCTCATGTTGTAACCAAGCTTCGTATGCCCAAGGGTACTTGAACGGCTTGAATGTGTTTCTCTCTTCTGTCAATTGTGGCTTCATTACCATTGTCTCCATGTGTTAGCAATAATGTGTAGGCAGGTGACTATCTCTAGCCACCGTACCCAAGTTACCCTTCGCAAGCTAGGCATGTCTCTCCATTTGCAATAGCTGTCATATCAATCGTCTCCTCAATGCGCTGGCGTTTAACCTGAGCACCAACCTTCTCTGCCTTACGCACCTTATCAGAGCGTAGGTAGTACAAACTCTTCAACCCCATCTTCCACGCCATGAAGTGTACAGCATGTAGATAGGCAATGGTTGTATTGGGCTGGAAGAATAGGTTAACACTCTGTCCTTGGTCAATAAAAACCTGTCTATCTGCTGCCAACTCGACTAACCATCGCTGGTCAATCTCCATCGCTGTCTTGAACACCTCCTTCACATCCTCTGGTATGTCCAGATGCTGAACGCTACCATCGTTGGCAATAATAGAAGCCCAAGTGTCATCGTTGTCCACACCAAGTTCAGCAAGGCGCTTAACAAGGAATCGGTTACGGTAGACAAACGCACCACTTAGGGTATCCTGCCGAAAAACATTTGCTCGATACGGCTCCACGGATGGCGAAGTGTTACCCATAATAAGACTAGAAGAAGCATTGGGAGCGATAGCCATATGATGACTAAACCTACGCTGAATGCCAAACTCACTTGCATCCGGGCAAGCGCCTCTTTTAAGAACAAGTATATTGTCTGCACGTTCACATTCCTTCTGTATGTGTGAAAATATATCACGGTTAGTTAACTTAGCCATAACACCATCAATAGGCATGTTATTCTTCTGCAAGTAAGCATGGAACCCTAGAGCGCCCAGTCCAACACTCCTTTCACGGGAAGCAGAATAAATAGCCCTACGAATGTGGTTAGGAGCGTTATTGAGAAAATAGCTAAGGACGTTATCAAGCATTTCCATAACATCAGGAATAAACTGTTCATTATCCTTCCAATCATCATAGTACTCCAAGTTGAGGCTAGACAGACAACACACTGCTGTTCTGTCGGCACTGGTAGGCAAGAAGATTTCAGTACATAGGTTAGACCCATTGATCTTTAAATCCTGGGCTTGTAACCACTCAGGCATATCTCTGTTAGCCGTATCAATGAAGATGAAGTATGGCTCACCTGTCTGCATACGCAAGTCTAACATCTTCTGCCACAATCCCTTAGCACTAACTACCTCAGCCACCTCACCGTTCGCAGGGTTAATCAACTCCCAATCATCGTTGGCCTCTGGGTCTTTCATGCAACGCTCAATAATATCCATGAACTTATCGCTGATATTAATACCATGATTGAGGTTGAGGGTACGCAGGTTTTGGTCACCAGTAGGTTTACGCATTTCCAAAAACTGAGTAATGTCAGGGTGACTAACATCCAAGAATGCAGCATAGCTTCCTCTCCGTGTGCGCCCCTGACGGTATGCCAAAGAGCTTGCATCATACATCTTTAGGTGTGGCATCACCCCAGTAGATTTATCATCACTGTTGCGAATACCAAGGTGAACACCAACACCGCCTCCAAGCATTGATAACCAGTTAGTCTCAGACAGATTATCGACCAAACCTTCTGCGCTATCATCCATATAATTGAGAAAGCAAGAGATAGGTAACCCACGCTTACTACGACCAAAAGAAAGAATGGGAGTGCTATAAGACAACCAATGCTTAGAGCTATACTCGTACAAACGTTGAGCGTGTTCAGGGTTGCTTGAGAAAGCTTCTGATACAAATGCAAACCTCTCTTGTGGGCTAACTTCTTCATCTTTCATGTAACTTTCTTTGAGACGTTGTAGCCCCAGAGCATCAAATAGGCTATCCCGTGTTAAATCAATTTTAATTGTCATCCAATATTTCCTCTAGGTAATCGGCTCGTTCTTCAATGGCATCCATAAACTTAGCGACAATATCAGCACTACGAATGTCCAGTAGTTCCAATATTGTCACCTCGTCTAGGCGCTCTAGTTTATCACAAATGTCAGGTAGCGTCAGCATATTTCTTCTGTAAATAGTTCATAGATAGAAACATCTCATCAAACGCACCGTCCTCCACTTCGTTTAACATGACCAACCCACGCCAATGTTTGTTGCTAAGTTGATCCATGTAATCCTCGTCGTGTAGGTAGTAGCTGCCAGCGATTATCCCACAGATGGCGGTTCCGTCTGCTCTTTTGCCGTAAGCAACTTGTTTACCCTGCTGATGACCTGCCACGCAAGACATGTGAAGCTTATTAACGATAACAGTAGCAGAACTAGCTGGTCGCCCCATAACACCAACAGGCCAGTAGTGGCAGAAACCAACACCATTGATAAAAACAGGTTTAAGAAATTCATGTACATCCCAATCTTTTTTGTAATCTAAGTCATCTGTCGAAATCACACCTTCGAGCATAGGCGTGTTAGCCACTGCGCGGTTGATGCGGTTCTCATGGTTACCTAATGTCATCACCATACGGGGCTTATAAACCTTAGTCTTGTTATTTTTCTGACTGGTTTGTAAATCACGCAGAGGCTTCAACAGCTTCTTCATGGCTACCTTCACACAGTTAACGTCATCCTTGTAGCGCTTACCTTCAAAGTATTTACTACCAGCCTTATCGTGAGTGGACAAGGAGGGCATATCCGCGAAGTCGCCAATGTTAATAACAACATCTGGTCGGTACTCACAGATGGCCTTCCCTGCCCACGTTAGATGATCTGTCGGAATCCCCGGCTTAACTTGACAATCCGGTATCACTAAAATCTTAGTCAAACCTTTCCTCCCAATACTCATCTAACATAATGTCTACCTTCTCGTAAACACCAACGTAACCACAAGTGTCTAAGAATGTTGCAAACTGTCGCATAACATCATCCCATCTGGCGTCCTCGCTACAAACGTAGAATAACTCTGAGCTGGTCTCCACGCTAGGCCGTGAGCAATTCTTCTTAAAGTGGTAATACTGTTTATCCATTCTTCTCTCCATAAATGCTAGGGAAGAGGTCAGTCAATATATCCTTACACTGATCTGCTACTTCCCTATGTTCCTTCTGTGTTGCAGCGTCACAGCGAATGTCCACATAGTGCATCCAACTCCGCAACGTCCCGTTCATATACATCCGACTATTGGTTAACCCCTCGGGCAGTATCTTACGCGCTACCTCCTTAGCTACCCCGTTGTTCAGAGCAGCTCCATACACCCCTCTAGCTTGCGCTATCAGGCTACGTTGCATCTCATCCCACCAGCGCTGTAACTCTCTGTCCTCGGTAGGGAGGCTGTTCTGTCGGTTCTTCTCATCCTGTAACCGAACCTCACTGCACTCCATATCCAAAGCCTCGGCGTACCGCTGGCTAAACTCTTGGAAGCTGAATGACCGATGCCGCAGAATCTGTCGTGCTATGTCCCGTGTTACCTCAATCTCCATGCAAACATTAACCATCTCGAAGGGTGACCAATGCTTGTTATTCATCAGGTAACGCAACAACTTAGGTGCTGTCGCTACGTTATTCTGATTCTCTGGGTTTGAGACACGCGCCATATAAGCAACCATCTCCTCAGCATGAGGTGTTACCCACATTAGCTTTACGTTCATTT
>Ga0209654_1003183_pt1 | contig 10300 bp, 7 predicted proteins | sample SaaInl1SG_22_DNA_FD_184646 | JGI IMG/M metagenome (GOLD analysis project Ga0209654, IMG submission 184646) | Marine microbial communities from expanding oxygen minimum zones in the Saanich Inlet - ESP_161SG_22_DNA (SPAdes) (version 2) | ecosystem: Environmental > Aquatic > Marine > Intertidal... | reverse complement strand
AACGCGTAGCGCTTCGCTGCTGCTCAGCTTGTCCTGAAACGCCTTTAATGCTTCACCCTCAAGCACCCCAAGGACGTACTCACGCGCCAAGTCGCTATCGTCACTAACAATAGGGTCTGCGTTGTAGTTGTATTTGTCGTTCATTCGACTCAGGGCTCTGCCTTTGCAAGGTTATCGCAGTCTTTCGCACGATGTAGGCTATGTCAAAAACTCGCGCGCATCAGACTTCGACAGGCTTTGGTTTATCGAAAGCGAAAAAAGCCCGAACGTCATTTTGCGAGGTTTGTTTTTCCCCAGCCCTTCCCCTTGTCCTTACTCGCGATATGTTGCACCACTCAACGTAGATGATGCGGGTGCGCAAAGCGCATAACACGAAGGACAAAACAGATGGCTGACGGGATGCTGGATATCGACACGAAACCGACCGAGGACATCTCCGTCCGCGAGGTCTTTGGCCTGGATACAGATATGGTCGTCAAAGGGTTTGCAGATCGCACTGATCGCGTCCCAGAACTCGATAGCACCTATAAGTTCGACCCTGACACAACGATGGCCATCCTCGCAGGGTTTTCGCATAACCGCCGCGTGATGGTTCAAGGTTATCACGGCACAGGTAAGTCCACACACATCGAACAAGTCGCGTCGCGCCTGAACTGGCCTGCTGTGCGTGTGAACCTTGATAGCCACATCTCCCGTATTGACTTGATCGGTAAAGACGCGATCAAACTCAAAGACGGCAAGCAAGTCACTGATTTCCAAGAGGGTATTCTGCCGTGGGCACTGCGCAACCCGACAGCGATTGTGTTCGATGAGTACGACGCGGGCCGCGCAGACGTGATGTTCGTGATCCAACGTGTTCTTGAAGTGGACGGCAAATTGACGCTGCTCGATCAGAACCAAGTGATCAACCCGCACCCCTATTTCCGCATCTTCGCGACGGCGAACACAGTCGGTTTGGGCGACACGACAGGTCTTTATCACGGTACACAGCAGATCAACCAAGGCCAGATGGACCGTTGGTCCCTTGTTGCGACGCTCAACTATCTGAGTGTCGATGCAGAGAGCCAGATCGTTCTGTCAAAGAATGCGCATTACAACAACGAAGCAGGTCGCAAGACAGTAAAACAGATGGTGAAAGTCGCCGATCTGACGCGCACGGCCTTCATGAACGGCGATCTGTCGACGGTTATGTCACCGCGTACAGTGATTGCATGGGCGCAAAACGCGGAAATCTTCCGCAACGTCGGTTACGCGTTCCGCCTGTCCTTCCTCAACAAGTGTGACGAGCTAGAGCGCCAGACAGTGGCCGAATTCTATCAGCGTTGCTTTGATGAAGAGCTCCCAGAAAGTGCTGCAAGCCTGACGATTGCGTGACGCGCGATTTTTCTAGAAAAATCGGCCCCTGTCTCGGGGCCGTTTACTCCCAGAGAAGACGGTGAAAATGGCAACGAACAACGACAATCCAGCGGATCCTTTCAAGAAAGCCTTGGCCGAAGCGACCAAGGTTATGGCGAATGATCCCGACCTGTCGGTAACCTATACTGTCGATCCATCTGGAGTATCCGGCGATACGATGCGCTTGCCGCAAGTCAGCCGTCGCATGACCCGCGAAGAAGTCCTGATCGCGCGCGGCACTGCAGATGCGCTGGCAATGCACCGTAAGTTCCACGATGGCAGCACGCATTCGCGCTATGTCCCGCAAGGTGAAGTGGCGCGCGAGCTTTATGAAGCCATGGAAACTGCACGCTGCGAAGCGATGGGCGCGCGCGATATGCCCGGCACGGCGGGCAACATCGACGCCAAAATTGGCAATGAAGCCCTGCGCAAAGGCTACGATCAAATTAAGGAGGCGGCGGAAGCCCCTCTTGCAACTGCGGCGGGCTATCTCGTCCGTCATCTCGCCACAGGTCGCGACCTGCCGGAGGGTGCAGCGAATGTGATGAACTTATGGAAAGGGTTCATAGAGCAAAACGCAGGTGACACGCTCAACGACATTGACGCGTTACTGGATGATCAAGCAGCCTTTGCAAAGCTGTCCCGTCAACTGATCCAAGAGCTGGGCTACGGCGATCAGCTTGGGGATGACCCTGACGATATCGACGAAGACGCACAAGACGACGCGGAAGACAGCGGCGAGGACGAGAACGAGCCAGATAGCACAGGCCAAGACGACGAAGGCGAAGAAGCGGATGACGCCTCTGCCGAGCAGTCGCAAGAAGAGCAACAAGACGCTTCGCAAGCCCAAGTTTCTATGGACGATGTCTCCGAACAGGAGATGGGTGATGAGGCAGAAATGCCAGAAGGTGAAGCCTTGCTGGAGCCGCCTCAACCGCAGCCAATTTCAGACGCGGACCCGAATTATCAAGTCTACGATACGCAATATGATGAAGAAGTGCGCGCCGAAGACCTCGCCGAACCAATCGAGCTCGAGCGCCTGCGCGCTTACCTTGATCAGCAGCTTGAGCCGCTGAAGGGCGCTGTTTCACGTCTCGCCAATAAACTTCAACGCCGTCTGCAAGCGCAGCAAAACCGCTCTTGGGAGTTTGATCTTGAGGAAGGCACGCTTGATGCGGGCCGTCTTGCGCGCGTTGTTGCAAATCCAACAACGCCACTCAGCTTCAAGGTCGAAAAAGACACAGAGTTCCGCGACACGATTGTGACGCTGCTCTTGGACAACTCCGGCTCTATGCGGGGCCGCCCCATTTCCATTGCAGCGATTTGCGCAGATGTTCTGGCGCGCACGCTTGAGCGCTGCAATGTGAAAGTTGAAATCCTCGGCTTTACAACGCGCGCTTGGAAGGGTGGGCAATCCCGTGAAGCGTGGCTCAATGCAGGGCGCGAACAACAACCCGGCCGCCTAAATGACTTGCGTCACATCATCTACAAAAGCGCTGACAGCCCTTGGCGCCGCTCTCGCCCCAACTTGGGCTTGATGATGAAAGAAGGATTGCTGAAAGAAAACATCGACGGAGAAGCGCTTGAATGGGCGCACCGCCGCATGGCAGGTCGCCCTGAGGCGCGTAAGATCTTGATGGTGATCTCTGATGGTGCGCCAGTTGATGACAGCACATTGTCTGTGAACCCCGCAAATTACTTGGAAAAACACCTCCGTGATGTCATCGCTATGGTGGAAAAAAAGCGCGCTGTCGAATTGCTCGCCATCGGTATTGGCCATGATGTAACGCGTTATTATGAGCGTGCGGTGACCATCACCGACGTTGAACAGCTTGCAGGTGCGATGACTGAACAGCTCGCAGCGCTCTTTGATAGTGACCCACGTGCGCGCGCGCGGGTCATGGGAATGCGCAAAGTCGGTTGACCCGAGCCCAGCTTTGCGGTCCTGTGAGCCAAATTCACGGAGGCCGGAATGTTCCAAAGCTTTGATACGACCAGCACGCCAGAACACGGCCCTGCCCGCCTTGACAAATTGCGCAAACAGCTTGCGCAAAAAAAGCTTGATGGCTTTATCGTCCCGCGGGCGGACGCCCATCAGGGCGAATATGTGGCCCCCCATGATGAACGACTTCAATGGCTTACAGGATTTACAGGCTCTGCCGGCTTTTGCTGTGCTTTACTCAATAGCGCAGGCGTTTTCATCGACGGCCGATATCGCACGCAGGTAAAATCCCAAGTTGCTTTGGCACATTACACACCTGTGCCTTGGCCTGAAACCTCTCTCGCAACATGGCTGATCGAGCAGTTGCCAAATGGTGGTATCGTCGGCTTTGACCCTTGGCTGATGACGCAAGGACAGCTCGAAGCTCATGAGAAGGCACTCGCCAATAGCAACATCACGTTGCGCGCCTGCGATAACCTTGTAGATGTTATTTGGGAAGATCAGCCAGCGCACCCAATGACCGCCGCCTTTGACTACCCAATTGAATATGCAGGAAAAACCTCTGCCGATAAACGCGCAGACTGTGCCTCTGATCTGAATACGCAAAATGAGGCCGCCGCCGTTATCACCCTGCCCGACAGCCTATGCTGGCTGCTCAATATACGCGGCAATGATGTCTCCAAGACACCGTTGGTTCATGGGTTTGCCATTCTACACGCAGACGCTAGCGTCGCTCTGTTCATCGCACCCGAAAAGATCAAAAATCTGACCCTTGATGCAGCAATCGATGTTTTAACGCCCGAAGAGTTTCCAAATGCACTTGCTGGGCTGACCGGTAAGATCCGCTGTGACAAAACCTCCGTTCCTGTTGCAGTGATCGACGCAATTAGTAATGGTTCTGCTGACCTCACATACGGCTCAGAACCTTGTGTGCTTCCTAAAGCACGCAAGAACGACGTTGAAATCGCAGGCACACGCGATGCGCATATCACAGATGCCACCGCCATGTGCGAACTGCTGTGCTGGCTTGATCAACAACCGAGCGGTAGCGCCACAGAGATTGATGTTGTCACACAGCTTGAACAAAAAAGGCGCAATACCAACGCCTTACAAGACATTAGCTTTGATACGATCTCGGGCGCTGGTCCCAACGGCGCCATCATGCATTACCGCGTCACACATGACACTGCGCGCACGTTACAGGACGGTGACCTGTTGGTGCTCGACAGTGGTGGACAGTATCTCAATGGCACCACCGACATCACCCGCACCATAGCGATTGGCGCAGTCGGTGTTGAAGAAAGCGCTGCTTTCACACGAGTGCTACAAGGGATGATCGCAATGTCGCGTATGCGGTGGCCCAAGGGGCTTGCAGGGCGCGATATCGAAATGGCCGCGCGGATGCCACTTTGGCTTGCAGGACAGGATTTTGATCATGGTGTCGGTCACGGCGTCGGTCATTTCCTTGGCGTCCATGAGGGGCCACAACGCCTGTCGCGCGTGAGTGAGATCCCGCTGGAACCGGGCATGATCTTGTCCAATGAACCCGGCTATTACCGTGAAGGCGCGTTTGGAATTCGGATCGAAAACCTTTGCGTTGTGCGCAGCGCCCAAACACCTAAAGGGGGTGACACACACCGTACGATGTACGATTTCGAGACCCTGACCTATGTCCCGCTGGATCGCCGTTTGACCCGCAAAGAGCTCTTGAGCCAAGCAGAAATCGATTGGATCAACAGCTATCACGCGCAATGCCGCACGAAACTGAGCGGCAAACTTTCTGATGACGCACAAAATTGGTTGGAGAACGCAACTATTGCGCTATAACTGATTACTCGCTTAACAAGAGGTATTCCCATGACAGATATTCGCATTCGCAAGGTTCAAGGTTTATACGTGGTCCGTGCGGGTGGCGCTGTTTTGGGCGAAAGCGAGAATGTTCTGGAATTGAGCGAAGGCAAATTGGCTCCTGTGCTCTACTTTCCGCGCGGTGATATTGCGATGGCCTTTCTAGACAGATCTGAAACGACCACGCACTGCCCTCACAAAGGCGATGCTTCGTATTTTTCGATCATCACAAAAAGCAAAACGATAGCCGACGTCGTCTGGTCATATGAAAGCCCCATCGAAAATGTCAGTGAAATCAGAGAATACTTGGCCTTTGCAGAGAGTGACGAAGTCGCTATCGAACATCTCTAAGTCCCAATAATCGCTAACTGTGTTCTTCCGCTGCCGTTGCAGCCAGCGCGCGATTATACGCTTTGAGCGCATCGACATGGTACAAAGCACCCAAAAGTTCTGGTGCTTGCCCCTCCCCTGACAAAGTCACGACAGGGATGAAAACAACAGCTGACTTTTCAAAAATCGGCATCGCTGCTTCTAGGGTCGCATTTCCGTCCACATAGACCCCATCGGCAATCATCGCCCAACTTGCGTCCTCATCTATACCCTCATCTGCTTTGCGCATCACGCCTGCAACGCGGAACATCGCCAGTAGATATGCCTGCGGTCCCGCTGCCAGATGAATATTGCGCCGCTCTAACTGCGTTAAGAAGAAAGAGCGATCCACAAGCCGCGATGCCAGTGCCGTAGAGAGCGAAACAGAAACCATCACAGCAAGCCCTGTCTGCCAGTCCCCCGTCAGCTCAAACACAATAAGCGTTGTGGAAATCGGTGCCCCCAAAACAGCGGCTGCCACCGCGCCCATCCCAGCCAATGCATACAAGGTGTGAGACCCGCTAATCTCTGGAAAGACACCTGTCGCAATAAGACCAAACGCCAGTCCGGTCAGCGCACCTAACATCAATGATGGTGAAAATATCCCACCGCCCATGCGCCCGCCCATGGTGATCGCCACAGCTGCGACTTTGACAATCGCAAAGACAACGGCCTCATGCAGCAAAAGCTGACCCGTCAACGCCGCAGAAGTCGTCTCATAGCCTACGCCAATAATATGCGGGAACCAAATCGCGATAAGACCCAGCATTGCACCCGCGAGCGCAGGACGCAGCCAATAGGGCATGCCCAAACGATTTTGCAGCCGCGTTTCCATGTCATCAGCCCAGAAAACACAACGCATCAACGTCACAGCCACCAATCCACAGACAAGGCCAAGGATCAAATAGGCTGGCAATTCTGCATAAAACTCTAACGCAGTAGTACCCGGCAAAGCAAACTCTGCCGTGTCGCCAAAAACCAGCCTGTTGATTACGGTGCCAGCCGCACTCGCAATCACAATCGGCGCAAAGGCATGCACTGCGAAGTGCCGCAAGATAACTTCTAGCGCGAACAAAGCCCCCGCAATGGGCGCATTAAAGCTCGCCGAAACGGCAGCGGCGACCGCGCATCCCAACAGATCACGGCCCGTGATTCCATCTGCGCGAATAACATTGCTTACCCAACTCGAAATCATCGCTGCGATATGAACGACTGGACCTTCGCGTCCGGTAGAGCCGCCTGTGCCAAGCGTGATCATCGACGACAACGCAGATGCAATGCCGGCCTTCTTTTCCACGCGCCCTTCATTCAAGGCTGCGCCTTCGATCACGTCAGAGACCGAACGCACACGTCCATCCGGCGTGAAATGATGCGAGATAATACCAACGACGACACCGCCCATCATTGGAATAATCAGCACCCAATACCACGGCAGGCTTTCGGCAAAACTATGCAGCTTGGTGACATCATCAACGCCGTAAAGCGTTGTTTGCAATAATGAAATTCCAAATCGAAATGCAACTGCAGCAAGGCCCGCAGCAATTCCGATCATTAAAGCAATAAACCAAAACTGGATCTGCGATGGGCCCCTGTGGCGCATATGCGACCAGCCGCGCCCAAGGCTATCTTTCATATCCAACAACAACGCACCGAGATTAGTCAAAAGGGTGCGCTGCATGGTTAACCCGCCAAAAGTGAACGCGCAGCTGCGCGCGCTTCATCGGTGATCGTATCGCCAGAAATCATCCGCGCGATCTCGTCCGTGCGTTCGCTGTCATCAAGTGGCACAACCGTCGACAGCGTCGCCTCATTCACCACACGCTTTTCTACGCGCCAATGATGTCCCCCAAGGGCAGCAACTTGCGGCGAGTGCGTGACAACCAACACTTGCCCACCCTCAGCCAAGCTTGCCAAGCGACGCCCAACCGCATCCGCCGTTGCACCGCCGACCCCGCGATCAATCTCGTCAAAGATCATAGTGATGCCTTGGCTCTCATTGGACAAACAGACTTTGAGCGCCAACAAAAAGCGACTGAGCTCACCACCAGAGGCAATTTTGTTCAACGGCCCACTTGGGGCGCCCGGGTTCGTGGCAACCGTAAACGCCACAGCGTCACATCCTGCTGCGCCCGCAGGTGCGTCACTCACTTGCGTCGTAAAAACCGCGCGCTCCATCTTGAGCGGCGCAAGTTCAGCTGTGACAGCCAAATCCAATCTTTTCGCTGCACTCCGACGCTCATCGCTTAGATTTTGCGCCGCATCATCATAATTGGCCTGCGCAGCGCTCAACTTCGCACGCGCCTCGCCCAATTGCGCATCCCCCGCGTCCAAAGCAGCAAGTCGCGCGCGCAGCTCTACCGCAAAGGTGCCAAGCTCGTCCGGCGTCACATTATGTTTGCGCGCAAGTGCTCTGATCGCAAACAAGCGTTCTTCACAGTTTTCCAGATCAGAAGTGTTGAACTCAAGACTATCCAGACAACGCTCCACACCACTGCTGGCTTCGCCCAGTTCATCTAAAGCACGGCTTAATCCGGCGACAACAGCGTCAAGTTGGCCCTCCGCTTGCGCAGAGACACCATCAAGCCAGCGGATCGCTTCACCGATCACGCCCTCTGCCCCCTCAAACCCAAGCATTGCATGGGCGCGCGCAACATCATCACGGATCTTTTCGGCGCTTTGCATTTTGCGGCGCTGCGTATCAAGCACCGCCTCTTCACCGGGCTGCGGGTTTAGATCATCAAGCTCCGCAACAGCGTGGCGTAAAAAATCCTCTTCTTCTCGCACCGCTGCAATCGCCGCTTCCAAAGCATTCAAAGCTTTGCGCGCGCTTAAAAGGTCTTTCCAGCAGCTTTGCGTCTTCGCATGCAATTTTGGCTTATCTAAAAACGCATCCAAAACAGCCATATGCCCTTTGGGATCCAACAACCCGCGATCATCGTGTTGCCCGTGCAATTCCACCAATGTTTCGGACAGTGCGCGCAAGACCTCGCCAGAGCATCGCCGATCATTGACCCAAGCTGTCTTGCGCCCGTCATTGCGGTTCACGCGGCGCAGGATCAATTCGTCATCCACAGGCAGACCCGCGTCTTCGAGCACTGCAAAAGCAGCGTGACCTGAAGGTAAATCAAACACTGCTGTGACTTCACCCTGCTCTGCGCCACTGCGCACAAGCTCAGCGCGTCCACGCCAGCCAAGAACGAAACCAAGCGAATCCAATAAGATAGACTTGCCTGCACCGGTTTCGCCGGTCAGCACATTCAGGCCCGGCTGAAAGCCAAGTTCAAGGTGATCAATGATAAGGATATCGCGAATATCAAGCGTGCGCAGCATTCACAAACCTCCGCGCGCGCATCAAACGCGCTGACAGACTTACAACCACTTGCCTTGCAACATTTGGCGATAGATTTGACGAAGCCAGCCATCACCCGCTGCTTTTAGCTCCAAACCACGGCCTGTGAGCAGCTTAAAGCTGTCTTCATACCAATCCGTGCCCTTGTAGTTATAGCCGAGGATCGCACCCGCTGTTTGCGCTTCATCGTTCAGGCCCAGCGACAGATACGCCTCCACTAAACGGTGCAACGCCTCAGGCGTGTGGGTCGTGGTCTGAAAATCCTCAACCACCACACGGAAGCGATTGATCGCGGCAGTATAATGATCACGGCGCAAATAATAACGGCCGATCTCCATCTCTTTGCCCGCGAGATGATCGAAGGCGAGATCGAACTTCAAGATCGCAGAGCTTGCATATTCGCTATCAGGATAACGTTCGATCACAGTACGCAAATCCTGTAATGCTTGGAATGTAAGGCCCTGATCGCGCCCCACATCCTCGATCTGGTCATAATAGCTCAGAGCAAGCAAATACTGCGCATAAGCTGCATCTTCATCTGTGGGATAGACATCAATAAAGCGCTGCGCAGACGCGCGCGAGTTTTCGTAATCTTTGTCTTTGTGATGCGCAAAAGCCTGCATGATCAAGCCGCGTTTCGCCCATTCAGAATAAGGATAAAGGCGCTCGACCTCACCAAAATAAAACGCTGCATCATCGTCTTTGCCGCGCTCCATCTCAAACTCGCCGCGCTCGTAAATTTGCTCAGCAGAGAAGGTTTCAAGTGGGATAGTCGATTGACCACCAAGGATACGAGAGACCCCGCCCCCGTTTCCACCGCCACAACCGGCAAGTGTCAGGGTTAACAGCGCAGCGGCTGTCAGCGTATGACGCGCAGTTTTGCGTTTCATTCCAGCACCTTTGATCGAACCTGTCAGAGTTTTATCCCTGTTTTCACCTCGGTCCTAGCACATAATATTCTCATGCAAAATGGCAATGCCACAAAATCTTGAGGCATTCGCAACTATCACACATGTTTGAGGTTAATGAGGTGCAGGTATTTCACTACGTGTTACGCCAGCACCCGGCAAATTAGCGTTAATAGACGCGTCGCAGTCCACCATTTCATAGGCTGTCGGGTCCGCAAAGAGCGCGCGCAGCAAAGCGTTGGTCATTGAATGACCAGCCCGCATGCCAGTGTAACGTCCTAAAATCGGCGCGCCCGCGAGCGAAAGATCGCCGAGTGCGTCGAGCATTTTGTGCCGCACCGCCTCATCCGCATGGCGCAAACCACCCGGGCTAAGGATGCGGTCCCCATCCACGACAACTGCATTTTCAAGCGTACCACCTTTGGCAAGCCCCTGCGCATACATCGCTTCGACATCAGAGTTGCGGCAGAATGTGCGGCTGTCACAAAG
>Ga0209654_1003182_pt1 | contig 10302 bp, 6 predicted proteins | sample SaaInl1SG_22_DNA_FD_184646 | JGI IMG/M metagenome (GOLD analysis project Ga0209654, IMG submission 184646) | Marine microbial communities from expanding oxygen minimum zones in the Saanich Inlet - ESP_161SG_22_DNA (SPAdes) (version 2) | ecosystem: Environmental > Aquatic > Marine > Intertidal... | reverse complement strand
CAAATCCCGTCTTTCGCTCTGTCGCTTGCTCGAGTGGTGGAATTGGTAGACACGCCGGACTTAAAATCCTGTGCTCTTTTGGGCGTGCGGGTTCAAGTCCCGCCTCGAGTACTTAGAGAATCCGTAACTAATTGTTTTACATGAAGTTGCGGATTTTTTTATTTGTTTTTGGCAACATATTGGCAACAAATCCTATGTTTTTACTGTAAAAAGTAAAAGCTAAAACTTCTCAAGCACCTCAATCCCAAATACAGAGGCATGGGTTTTAGAAAACGGTTTTTCTATTGAAATAGAGGGATGGGATTTGATATGTAAGCTATGTATGATTTATAATTGCATAAATTTGAATTAAGATTAAATATTTTATGAAAGTAATAATTACAGGTTCGACTGGAATGGTTGGTGAAGGTGTTTTGCACGAATGCTTAAATCATCCTGCGATAGATAATATTTTAGTTATAAATAGACGAAGTTGCAATGTCAATAATTCAAAACTAAAAGAAATTATCCATCAAGATTTTTCAAACTTCTCTTCAATTAAAAATGAGCTTGTAGGTTATAATGCAGCATTTTTGTGTATGGGAGTGTCGTCGATTGGAATGAAAGAAGATAAATACAAGTTTTTAACTTATGACTTAACAATGTCACTTGGTAAACTTCTTGCAAAACTAAATTCAGATTTTACATTAATTTATGTATCTGGTGCTGGAACAGATTCAAGTGAACAAGGAAGATCTATGTGGGCAAGGATTAAAGGAAAAACTGAAAACGATTTAATTAAGATGTCGTTTAAAAATGTATATGCATTTAGACCTGGAGGAATAACACCTACGCCTGGTCTCAAGAATACGTTTACTATTCTAAAATTTATGAACCCTGTTCTTCCTTTGTTAAGGAGATTGCTTCCTAAGATGATTTGCTCTTTAAGAGAAGTTGGGTTAGCAATGATAAATGTGGCAATCTATGGGTATGATAAAAATGTTATTGAGGTAACTGATATTGTTAAGCTTAGTAGCAAAAATTCCTCTGATTAAGGATAAGAAAGTTTTAAAAAAGATCACCCCAATGGAGGGTTTTTCTTTTACACCAATGGATGTAATCCAAATCCCTCCTAATCTATTGATATCATTGCCTTAACCCTAAGATCCCTTGTAGTAGTTTTAGGGGGTGTTTGTTTGGGAAAAGTTTGTAGTGTGTTTTGAAAAAAATCTCATTCTCTATATCTTAGAGGTATTATTAACCATAAATCAATTAGAATGAAGAAACTACCTTTTCTTTTTATGCTATTCTCTTTATCGATGAATGCTCAAGATTTAACTTGGGATGAATCGATTGATGGAAATTTTGTCGTTGAATCAATAACATTAAATGAACCTGGCGATGAAGGAAATATTGCTAATGTGTCAGGTGAAGCTGGAGATTGGAAAGTAGAAAAAACTTATAGAGATTTCTAAAACATAAGTTGAAACCTATTACAAAAAACAACATCTAAATAATTAGATGATACTAAATTTTGATGTCATTATTTTTTATCATATAATCAAATATATTTAATGAAAGAGCAAATAAAATATTTAAGTTTTTTAATTCCATTAATCTTACTTGGTTTTAATAAAAACTTTGGTCAAAATCCTGGTAATATTCCTGTAATTAACAGTCATGTTACAAGTGGATTACTACTGCATCTAGATGCTGGAAACTCAAGTTCATATTCAGGAAGTGGAAATACATGGAATGATTTAAGCCCAAGTGGTAATAATGGAATAATAAATGGGGCAACATTTAATTCCTCTAACAAATCATTTGATTTCGATGGTTCGAATGATTATGTTGGTCTTAATGCTGTTCTGTCACAAGGACAAAATGTATATACTATTGAGGGGTATTTTAAACCAGATACTCAACAAACAGATGTGATTTTTGAACAAGTACAAGCAGGAGGAGGGCAACACACAAGGGCAGCAATGATGACGATAAGTGATGGATATGGAGGATTTAATGGATGGGATAATGATTTTCATGATAATACTCCAGTAAAAATAGGTGACTGGAATTATTGGACTATTACGGTTGATAAAAATGTAGGATCAAATCAAGTAAAAGTTTATGTAAATGGTATTTTACAATCACAAGGAAATACCAACAATGGAGCAAATAATTTAAATGTAGGAACCGGTTCTACTAATATTGGTAGTAGACTCAGTGGAGTAACTGAATTCTTCGATGGTGAGATTAAAACAATAAAAGTTTATAATAGGGCATTGTCTGCTGCGGAAGTAAAACAAAATTATTGGGCAACAATTAATCCAAATATTATTACTGATGGACTTATTATATATCTGGACGGCGATAATTTAAATTCATTCGATGGTGGCGGCTCTATATGGAGAGACTTATCTGGAAATAATTATGACTTTTATATTAATGAAAATGGGTTTCAAAATATCGATGGAATTAAGTACATGGATATCGAAGGGTCTTATGGGGGACCTGTAAGGGTTGATAATAATAGTGGACAAAACGTATCTACTTATCCAAATGCTACAGCACAAGTTTTTAGCACTATAAATAATTCTACTGCTGACTGGAGAACACTATTAAGAGGTATAGCTAACGATCATCCTGTATTAATACAATCAGGGACAAATAATCTTGGATATTTTGAAAATGGTGGTGCTAATTTTGTTGATTCTGGATTTGATGTTAATACTATCCCTGATTATACAACACAGTTTAATTTCTTAAACTTTCATTTTGCTGATACATCCCCCTATTGGGAATTTAGCTACAATGATAAACCTATTCAGGCTCAAATAACTTCAAGTTCAGCATCTTATCAAAATGGATTTTATGTTTTAGGGAAAGCTGATGCTGGCGCAAATACTAATGTTTCAAAAGGAAATCAATGGTGGGGTCAAATAGGAGTATTTTTATATTATAGCAGAAAACTTACTGAAGCTGAAACTAAACAAAATTTTAATGCTTTTGCTTCAAGATTTGGCTTAGAGTCAATCCCCAAAATTGAAAGAGCTCAAATTTCATTAGATAATTCCACTGTTTCGGTTACATTTTCTGATGCGGTAAATGGTGGCACAGCTAATGCTACATCAACATTAGAGGTGTCTGATTTTTCATTAACTATGTCAGGAGGTTCAGCCTCACTTTCATCAGCTACTCCATCAAGTATTAATGTAAGTGGAACTACTATAGGATTAGGAGTCCCATTAACAGGAACCCCAGATGGTAAGGAGATATTAACTATATCACCTGTAAATAATTCAATTTTTGGTGTTTCAGGAGACACGGTTTCCTCAACACAAAGTTCCAATACAGTTCAACTGATTTCAAATATTGTTACATCTGGGTTGGTATTATATTTGGATGCTGCAAATCAAAATTCATACTCAGGTTCGGGTAATAAATGGTATGATTTGTCAGGCAACAACAATGACTTCAATCTTATTGGACCAACGTTTAACCTTTCAGGATACTTTGATTTTGACGGAACAAATGATTATGCAAGAACAGTTTCAACTCTTGATTTAAGCCAGTATGATCATGTAACGGTTCAAATAAATATGCTGACAGAAAATACGAATAAATTAGAATTAACCTTTGAACATAGTGAAAACTGGAATAATAATATTGGAGGTTTTGGTCTAGCGAATCATAGTGGAGGAGGAAGTGGATATTTGAATAATCTTCATCATACTCATCATGACAGAGGAAGTATTGTCAGAAACTACGAGACAAATATCTTAAACGAATGGCATCAACAAACCAATATCTTTAGCTCAATAGACGATCCTACAGGAAGATTAACCTATTTAGATGGAAATTTGCTTAATTATTCTGTTAGACCAAATGGGTCTATCCCAACTGGGACAAATACTTCTAATTCCTTAAATTTTGGTAATTATCATTTTTACTTAAGCTCAAGAGCGGGTTCAAATTATTTTTTAAATGGTAAAGTAAAATCAATTTTAATTTATGGAACCAAATTAAGCTCAGATCAAATAAATCAAAACTACGATGCATTAAATGATATTCCTCCAACAGATATAAGTTTAACTTCCAATACAATATCAGAAACAGCATCAATAGGAAGTCTTATTGGAACACTCTCTGCAACCGATTCAGATACATCTATAAGTTCACTCACCTTTTCTTTTACCTCTAGTGGAGATGCCCAAGATGATGATAACGGAAGCTTTACAATAAGCGGAACTTCACTTTTAACAAGTACTACTCTTGATTATGAAACTAAAACAAGCTATAATATTTATGTTAATGTAAGTGATGGAACCACAAATTATGCAAAAGCATTTACGGTATCAGTAACTAATGTATTAGAACCAATAACTGATTTAGGATTTGAAGTTTCAAGCATAGTAACTGATGGACTTATTTTACATCTTGACGCTGCAGATTCTAATTCATATTCTGGAACTGGAAATACTTGGTATGATATTAGCGGAAATAACAATGATGCAACCATTAATGGACCAACATTTTCAAATACACAAATCAAACATTTTGTGTTTGATGGATCTAACGATGATATTCAATCAATGAATTTATCAAGTTATGGTGATTTAACTATTGAGGTTTGGTATTATGATAATAGAACACCAGGGCAATATGATCTCTTAACTTATAACGGAAATTCTGGAAGCTATACTTTTACTAACAATAATTTTAGAACGGACGGTAATGGACTTGGAGCTGCAAACTTTAATGGTGCAAATCAAATATCCAATCAATGGGTAAGATTTGTGTATGTTAAAAATTCTAAAGTGTTTATCAATGATAATGCAACTAATAAATCCTCTGGAAGTGACAATGCTTATGGTACACTCAAAATTGGAGATGCCAGATCGGATGTAGGGCAACACTGGGACGGAAAAATCGCATTAGTAAGAATTTATAACAGAAGTTTAACAGATGAAGAAATATCTAAGAATTACGATGCTTTTAATGCAGTTATAAATAACGGAAGTTCCTCAAACTCTTCAACAACAACAAATACTTTATCAATAGACGAAGAAGTTGCTATAGGTACACTAGCAGGAACATTAACCGCTACGGATTCAGACACTACTAGCTTTACCTTTACTTTAATTGCTGGGGATGGCACTAATGACAGGAACAATTCATCTTTTACGATTTCAGGCACTCAACTTTTAGTAAATGGAAATATAGACTATGAGACCACCCCAACATTAAACATTTATATCCAAGCCAGTGATGGAACAAATACCTTTGCTAAGGCACTTACTGTCAGTGTCAATGATGTGAATGAGCTTCCCGTTATAAGCTCTACTTCTATTGCTTCAGATAACTCTACAGTCTCAGTTATTTTCTCTGAGTCAGTCTTTGGAGGAACTTCTCAGGCAACCACAACACTCGCTGCAGATGACTTTAATTTATCTCTTGCAGGAGGTAGCGCAACGCTTTCCTCAACTACTCCATCTAGTATTACAGTAAATGGGTCAACTGTTCAACTTGGTCTTTCACTTACTGGAACCCCTAATGGTAATGAAGTAATTACCGTAGCTCCTGTTGCAAATGCAATTTTTGATGTACAAGGGGCAACAGCTTCTTCAACTCAATCAAACAACACAGTTAATCTAAAAGCAGACTCAGACGGTGATGGAATAACAGATCTATTGGATCAATGTGCTAACACACCAAATGGAGAAGCTATTGATGCAAATGGATGTGCGGAGAGTCAAAAAGATCCTGATAATGATGGTATTACAGGAGCAAACGACAACTGTCCATCCACTGCTAATGCTGACCAGGCTGACGCCGACGGTGATGGCGTGGGTGATGTATGTGATAATTGTAAAGACACCGCTAATTCAAATCAATTAGATACCGATGGTGATGGATTAGGAAATGCTTGTGATGATGATGACGACAACGACGGTATAGCTGACGCTGACGATGCCTTTCCATTAGATGCTAGTGAGAGTCTAGATAGTGATGGAGATGGTATAGGAGATGAGCAAGATCCAGATGCTGATAATGATGGTGTAGCCGATGAGGATGATAACTGTATTAGAGTTGCTAATACCGATCAGGCTGATATGGACAATGATGGTATAGGTGATGTTTGTGATTCTGATGCCGATGGTGATGGATATTCAAATAATAGTGAGGCTGAATGCGCAAGTAACAGCTTAAGTGCGAGCTCTACTCCTGATGACTTAGATAGAGACTTTATCCCTGACTGTATTGATAGTGATATAGATGGAGATGGTTTTGAAAACACCAATGATCTCTTCCCTTTAGATAAATCAGAGTGGATAGATAGTGACAATGACGGTATTGGAGACAATGCTGATAAAGATGATGATAACGACAACTGGTTGGATGCTGACGAGTTAGAGTGTGGTACGGATCCCAAAGACAGCTCAGACACGCCTATTGATACAGATGGTGATAAAGAAGCAGACTGTGTTGATCTAGATGACGATAACGACTCCTATCCTGATACCGATGATGCCTTCCCATTAGATGCTACCGAGTGGATTGATAGTGATCAGGATGGCATAGGGAACAATGCTGATGCAGATGACGATAACGATGAGTATTTAGATCAAGACGAGATTGAATGTCAGAGTGATCCTCTTGATAGCTCTAGTACCCCTGAAGACTTTGATGGCGACTTACTTCCTGATTGTATTGATATAGACGATGACAATGATAATTGTTTGGATGTAGATGATGATTATCCATTGGATTCTGACTTTTGTAAAGACACAGATGGTGATGGTATTGACGATGAATTTGATTTTGACTCAGACAACGATGGAGTACCTGATTACAGAGATGCTTTTCCATTAGATCCTAATGGAAGCGAAGATACAGACGGCGATGGCATCCCAGATAGTCAGGATGATGATATAAATAATGATGGTTTTCCAGATGATGAAATAATCATATCTACTGCATTAACACCAAATCAAGTAGGTGTGGAATCAACCTGGAAGATTATTAATATAGAAGATTATCCCTTTACCAGTGTTAAGGTTTATGCTCAAGATGGTAGTGTGGTCTATAAATCCAACAATTATCTTAATGATTGGAATGGAACAAACCAAAGAACAGGCAGTCCACTTCCCACTGGACCTTACTACTATAGAATTTCTCTCGGAGGAACTTCCATTGAAGTGAAAGAGGGATGGTTATATATATTTAATTAATGATGAGAAGGCACTTTTTTAAAATTATATTAATTCTTGTTCTTTATAATGCCAAAGCACAAGTTCAAGAGAATCTACTAATGGAGCGTTTCAATATGAATGCTTTTAATCCTGCTTATGTGGGTAGTGAAGGTAGAGAAGTATCATTTACTACAAGATCTTTGTGGGTAGGAGTAGTAGATTCGCCAAGAACAAGCTATTTCTTCTATAGTGGAAATCCCAAAAAGAATCTTTCATTAGGGGCTTCTATTATCTCAAACAAAGTATACATCGATACTCGAACACAATATGCTGTTGATGCAAGCTATCAATTAGCAATGGGGGGAGGTACAAATTTGTTTCTAGGAGTTAAAGCAGGAGCAACTTCCAAAAACACAGACATTGAAGGTCTGACTCGTATCACTCAAGTAGCTAATCCAGCAATATCTTCTAATGGAACAGCAATATTTCCAGTATTTGGTTTTGGAGCCTTATTAAAATCTGAGAATTTTTATCTCTCTGCCTCAATTCCTAACTTTTTAAATCCTGAGAAGTTTGTAGAAGATGATGCCTTTATCGGTTCTGAAAAGCCTGTTACTTATTTATTGGCAGGAACTTCATTCAACACGGGAGTATTTGGTTCAAAACTAAAGCCTTTTATCAGTGCAAGGCTAAATCCCAATGGAGAGAATCAAACCCATATAGGAGGTACTTTTGATTTTAAAGATACAGTTGAAATCGGAGGAGGGTATAAGAGCATAGGTTACTCCAACGTTTTATTAGTAGTAAAAACGAAGTTTGGTCTCACTGCCGCATACGCTTATGACTTTGGCATTCCCAGTGGACAGTCAGCAGTGACTAGAAGTGGAAATGAGATGTTTTTAAAGTTTAAATTCTAACATTTTTCTTTTACACCAATGGATGTAATCCAAATCCCTCCTAATCTATTGATATCATTGCCTTAAGATAATATTCCTGTGTTGTGGTTTTAGGGGGGGGTTGTTTGGGGAAAGTTTGTAGTGTGTTGGGTTTACCTTCTTCTTCTCTTTACTTTAAGATAATATTCCCTTGGAGTCATCTTCTCAAACTTTCTAAATGCGGCATAGAATTGTGATTTGGAGTTAAAACCAGCGCATATCCCAACAGAATCAATGGTATCGTTTTTAAACAGTGGATCAAACAGTGCTTTTTTGGACCAGCGGATTTTATACTTAGTCTTATACTCTACAAAAGTAGTCTTACCTACTTCCTTAAAGGCTTTTTGAACATGGTGTACAGGAGCCCCCATCTCTTTGGCAAGCTGTGGAAGAGTAAAAGATCGTTGTAAATAAGGCTCTTTATCTTTAAAAAAGGCATCGATTTTATTGTATAGATCAAGCATCTTTTTATTGGGAAGCGCTTCCAAAAGTTTTTTATTCCGCTTTTTGTCTTTGGTGTCCATTTCTTTAATTAGAGCTTTTCCGTATATGATATGAGGGAACAAAAGCGGTAGAAAGGAAATAAGTGCAATAGAGACTAATGATAATATAGAAAGGTTTCCTGTTACTAAATAAAACAGATTTGTTGGATCCAAAAAAACATCAGTAATAAAAACAGTATAAGAAAGGAGTAAGAAAACAAATGAAAGCAAAAGGCTACCCAGCTATAAAAACGTTCTTTTGTAGCTCTTAAACTGATGTCTGTTTACAAACAACTCATAGACAGATAACCCGAGATAAACAAATACAGAAAAGAATCTAAAAGCAAAATTACCCACAGGACTAAAAAAGAAGTTAAACTTTAAGCTAAGTGCATCTTGAGGGTCTTCAAGGAGCACCTTTAAAAGTTCAGTTTTCTCCTCCAAAGGACTAAAGACATACCCAGAGATAGCAATTAATTGAATTAGGAAAGGAATCAGATGAAGCAGGTGTTCCTTTTTATAATAATACCCCCCTTCCAAAATACTTTTAACATAGTAATAAAGCGCAGGTCCTGTAAGGAAATAAACAGGTGTAAAGTGGTTTACAAAAATCACACTCAGAGGAATGTTTTGAAACACCACCCAATACATATGGGACAAATAGTAAAGGTTTATACTCAATAAAAAAACAACAAAGAAGTAGTTGGTTTTACTATTATTTGTTCCAAAAAGTAGCAAAAGCGCCTTAACAACTAATAAAAGAGCAGAAATAGAGACTAACAAGGATAAGATCAATTAATACAACAAATATAAGTTTAGTTTAAAAAAAAAAAAAATTGTATGGTTTTTTAAAAACCGAACAAATATTAAATAAAATGTTGTTGTAATAATAAAAGCAAATCTATTTTTGTAAAAAATTTACAATTCACAAGCAATTATAATCTCATTAAAAATGGCAAGAATTTATTTAATATTAATTCTTATTTTATTTTCTTTAAGTCTTGCTAATGCTCAGATAGGAATTGGTACAGATACTCCTGATGTTTCTTCTGTTTTGGATCTTAGCCCAGCAACAAAAAATAAGGGACTACTTATACCTCGGTTAACCCAAAGTGAAAGGGATGCAATTATTTCTCCCGCTAACGGACTTCTAATTTTTCAAACTAATATTTCTGAAGGTTTTTATTTTTATTCAACAGCAAATAGTTCATGGATCAAACTAAGCTTAACTCCTGATTTAACGAGTAGTAATTTAATTATTAACACCAACACCCTGAGCATTACCACAAACACAAATAATATTGCGAGTAATTTAAGTGATATTCAGTCTAATACCGCCAGTTTAACTTCGAATGTATTGAGCATCACATCTAATACTGCTTTGATAGCAGCGAATACAACTAGCATTACTACGAATAGTAATGATATAGCCGCTAATGCGTCTAACATAGCGGCGAATTTGACATCGAGTACAGCTAGTATAACAGCAAATACAGCAGCTGCAGCAGCCAACACCCTGAGCATTACCACAAACACAAATAATATTGCGAGTAATTTAAGTGATATTCAGTCTAATACGGCCAGTTTAACTTCGAATGTATTGAGCATCACATCTAATACTGCTTTGATAGCAGCGAATACAACTAGCATTACTACGAATAGTAATGATATAGCCGCTAATGCGTCTAACATAGCGGCGAATTTGACATCGAG
>Ga0209654_1003177_pt1 | contig 10326 bp, 7 predicted proteins | sample SaaInl1SG_22_DNA_FD_184646 | JGI IMG/M metagenome (GOLD analysis project Ga0209654, IMG submission 184646) | Marine microbial communities from expanding oxygen minimum zones in the Saanich Inlet - ESP_161SG_22_DNA (SPAdes) (version 2) | ecosystem: Environmental > Aquatic > Marine > Intertidal... | reverse complement strand
AAACATTGCTTGGCGAATTTGGCGTGCCGGTTCCAAAGGGAACGGCCGTGTTTTCGGCAGATGATGCTGTGGCCGCGGCCGATAAACTCGGCGGTCCGGTTTATGTGGTTAAGGCGCAAATTCATGCCGGTGGCCGTGGTAAGGCTGGCGGCGTAAAGGTCGTTAAATCTACCGACGAAGTGCGGGAAATCGCCACTGAGCTTTTGGGCAAAACATTGATAACGCACCAGACCGGCCCTGAAGGCCGCGAGGTTCGCCGGCTCTATGTCGAGGATGGATGCGATATTGCTGAAGAGCTATATCTGTCACTCTTGGTTGACCGCGGTAATAGCCGGGTAACCTTTATCGCATCGAGTGAAGGCGGCATGGATATTGAAGAAGTTGCCGCTAACGAGCCTGACAAAATTCTGTCGCTTGGAATTGATCCGGCTACTGGACTCCAGCCACATCATGTGCGCCGTATTGCCGGTATTCTTGGATTGTCTGGTGCCACCGCTAAACAGCTTCCTGCATTTCTAAAGAGCCTATACACAGCATTTTGTGATCTGGATGCCAGCCTTGTTGAGATTAACCCGCTGGTTGTTACCGGTGCGGGTGATCTGTTGGCGCTTGATGCCAAGATGAGCTTTGATTCAAACGCACTATATCGTCACCCAAAGGTGATGGAATTGCGTGACCTGAGCGAAGAAGATCCAGCCGAGGTTAAAGCATCTGAATTTGATCTTAACTATATCAAGCTCGATGGCGATATTGGTTGCATGGTCAATGGCGCGGGTTTGGCGATGGCGACTATGGATATTATCCAGCTAAATGGTGCGTCACCTGCCAACTTCCTTGATGTTGGCGGCGGTGCAACCGCAGAGCGTGTGACCGAGGCATTCAAAATCATTCTGTCTGATGACAATGTCAAAGGCATCTTGGTGAATATCTTTGGCGGTATCATGCGGTGTGACATTATCGCCGAAGGTGTGGTTTCAGCGGCGCGGACACTTGGCCTGACCAAGCCGCTCGTGGTTCGCCTTGAAGGTACAAATGTTGAAGAAGGTAAACGTATCATGGCCGAATCTGGTCTTGATATTATCCCAGCAGACAATTTGGCGGACGCTGCTGCCAAAATTGTCGCGGCAATCAAATAAGCGAGGGTAGCATGTCAGTCTTAGTTAATAAGGAAACCCGGGTGATTTGCCAGGGGTTTACCGGCGCTCAGGGAACCTTCCATTCAGAGCAAGCCATTGCCTATGGCACCAACATGGTCGGCGGTGTTACGCCGGGCAAAGGCGGTCAAACCCATCTGGATTTGCCGGTTTTCAATTCTGTTGCCGATGCGATGGCCGCAACCGATGCTAATGCGTCGGTTATCTATGTGCCGCCACCATTTGCCGCTGATTCTATTCTAGAGGCAATCGATGCGGGCATGCCGCTAATCATCTGTATCACCGAGGGCATTCCAGTGCTTGATATGGTGCGGGTAAAGCGGGCGCTGGACGCTAGCAACAGCCGTCTTATCGGGCCTAATTGTCCGGGTATCATTACCCCGGGCGAATGCAAGATCGGTATTATGCCGGGCCATATTCACCGTCCGGGCAAGGTCGGTATTGTGTCGCGTTCGGGAACATTGACCTATGAGGCGGTGGCGCAAACAACGGCGGCTGGTCTTGGTCAATCCACCTGTATTGGTATTGGCGGCGATCCGGTGAATGGTACGGACTTCATCGATTGTTTGAAGATGTTTTTGGCTGATGATCAAACCGAAGCCATCGTCATGATTGGCGAGATTGGTGGTTCAGCCGAGGAAGAGGCCGCGGCCTTTTATGCGGCCCAGCCTAATCAAAAGCCAATCGCCGGATTTATTGCGGGTCAAACGGCACCTCCGGGTCGGCGCATGGGCCATGCTGGTGCGATCGTTAGCGGTGGTAGCGGTGCGGCGGTTGATAAGATTGCGGCGATGGAAGCGGCAGGCTTTGAAATGGCCCCCTCACCGGCCGGACTTGGTGATGCGGTGATGCGGGCAATTGCAAAGGCTTAACAATTTGATGCTTATCGGCTTGAATTAACCCAAATTGGGCATAGACTGATGGTCGGCGCGTTCTAGTTGGTTGGGAAAATGGATAGTAACGATGGATGAAACTGTAGGTATGTCGGTAACCGCTGACGACAAGGAAGAGGCACTGGATTACAGCTTTCTTTCAGGTGCAAACGCTACTTTTATTGCCGAGATGAATGCCGCTTGGCGCGAAGACCCAAAATCAGTCGATGCAAGCTGGGCAGCTTACTTTGCCGAGCTAGAAGCCGTTGGTGAGGATACAGAACTCGCTGATGGACCGAGCTGGGGCCGCTCTCCAAGCCGCGTTGTCGGGGCGATAGATCCTGATGCCTCGATTAAGGCTGTTGCCGCGGGCCATGTATCTGGTCGGTCGATGAATGCGCGTGATATTCGCGCCGCCACACTCGATAGCCTGCGCGCTGTCATGTTAATTCGGGCCTATCGCATCAGAGGTCATCTGATTGCCAACCTTGATCCGCTATCGCTTGAAACCAAGCCGCTCCATCCTGAATTGGATCCGGCCACTTATGGCTTTGGTGATGATGATTGGGACCGCCCGATTTTCATCAATTATGTGCTTGGCATTGAAACAGCGACCCTGCGTGAGATTGTCGATGTTCTGCGCAAGACCTATTGCGGTACGATCGGTGTTGAATTCATGCACGTTCAGGATCCGGCGCAAAAGGCGTGGATTCAAGAGCGCATCGAGGCCATTGGTAATCAGACCAATTTCACCGAGCGCGGCAAGCATGCGATCTATGAGCGGCTTGTTGATGCCGAACAGTTCGAGCGTTATCTGCATAAGAAATATACTGGCACCAAGCGTTTTGGCATGGATGGCGGCGAGGCCGTTGTGCCGGCGATTGAACAAATCCTCAAGCGCGGTTCGCAATTGGGCCTAGAGGAAGTGGCCTTTGGCTTTGCCCATCGCGGCCGTCTCAACATGTTGCATAACGTCCTTGGCAAGCCATTCAGAGCGATTGTTTCTGAATTTCTAGGCAATCCGGCAAACCCAGAGGATGCAGGTGGTTCGGGTGACGTGAAATATCACATGGGTGCCTCGGCCGACCGTCATTTTGATGATAAGCCTGTGCATTTGTCACTCGCGCCAAACCCATCGCATTTGGAAATTGTTAACCCGGTGGTGATTGGCCGTGTTCGGGCAAAGCAACAACAGCAGAACGATATTGACCGGACCAAAGTGCTAGGCATTCTCCAGCATGGTGATGCCGCATTTGCGGGTCAGGGCGTGGTCGCTGAGACTTTTGCATTTTCGGCGCTGCGGGGCTATCGCACCGGTGGCACTATCCACATTATCACTAATAACCAGATCGGCTTTACCACATCGCCGCATTATTCGCGCTCGTCGCCCTATCCGACAGATGTTGCGAAAATGGTTATGGCACCGATTTTCCACGTTAATGGTGACGACCCAGAGGCGGTTGTTCACGCGGCGCGGATTGCGATCGAATTTCGTCAGGCCTTTGGCACGGACGTTGTTTTGGATGTGTTCTGTTATCGCCGCTTTGGTCATAATGAAGGTGACGAGCCAGCCTTTACCCAGCCATTGATGTATCAGACCATTGCCAAGCATCCGACAACGCGCGAGATCTATGCAAAACAGCTTATCGCCGAGGGCGTCCTTACCGAGGAGAGTGCGCAAAAAGTTGTCGATGACCGCGTGGCTTATCTGGATGAGGAATTTGAGGCTGGCACGAGCTACCGTCCGAATAAGGCGGATTGGCTCGAGGGTAGCTGGTCCGGCATGCAGACATCGGCCGGTCTTGACACCCGCGGTGATACAGCGGTGTCATTGGATGTGTTGCGCCAGATCGGCAAGAGCATGACAACCCCGCCGCCGCATATGGTACTCAATTCGAAATTGACCCGTATTTTGAAAGCGCGCGCTACAAATATTGAGAGTGGTAGCAACATTGACTGGGCGACTGCCGAGCATCTGGCCTTTGGATCATTGTTGCTTGAGGGTGATCCGGTACGCTTGTCGGGACAGGATTCTTGCCGCGGTACCTTTAGCCAGCGTCATGCCGTTCTGGTTGATCAAAACACCGAAGAGCGTTACGCGCCATTAAGCCATCTTGATGCTAATCAGGCCGGTTTTGAGGTCATTGATTCACCATTGTCCGAAGCATCGGTCATGGGGTTTGAATATGGCTTCTCACAGGTTGAGCCAAACGCATTGGTAATGTGGGAAGCGCAATTTGGTGATTTTGCCAATGGTGCACAGGTCGTCATTGACCAGTTCATCTCATCTGGCGAGTCCAAATGGTTGCGGATGAACGCCTTGGTTCTGTTATTGCCACACGGCTATGAGGGACAGGGCCCAGAACATTCATCGGCCCGTCTAGAACGGTATCTACAGCTTTGCGCCGAAGATAATATGCAGGTGGTAAATTGCACCACACCAGCAAGTTATTTCCATGTTCTGCGCCGTCAATTGCGCCGCGATTTCCGCAAGCCGCTTGTTGTGATGACACCAAAATCACTGCTACGTCACAAGGCATGTGTGTCTGATTTGGCCGATATGGGCCCGGGAACTTCATTCCACCGTGTGCTTGACGAGCAAGGCACAAAGGTCAATCACGGCAAGGCAAAGCGCGTCATCATGTGTAGCGGCAAGGTCTATTTTGATCTGGCCGCGGCAAGAGACGAAGCCAAAGCATGGGATATCGAAATCCTGCGCCTTGAACAGATTTACCCGTTCCCAGCCAAAGCCATGCAAGCCTATATCGCGGCAACACCAAAGGCCGAATTTATCTGGTGTCAGGAAGAGCCGCGCAACATGGGTAGCTGGAGCTTTGTCCGTGAATATATCGAAGAAATCATGGAAGATGTGGGCACAAAGCAAACCAAGCTGAAATATGCAGGCCGCGCTAGTGCGGCGTCTCCAGCAACAGGCAACCTTGGTCGCCATAATGACGAACAGGCGGCGTTGATTGCGGCGGCGCTTGGTTTTAACGATGCCGCAGAAAAATCTGCAGCCAAATAGAGAGTGATTGCTCAAAGGCCAATTTACGCTTTTGACGATGTTAGGTAGGCGCCAGAGGAGGGTGCTAAAAAATGGCTATCGATATTGTTGTTCCAACTTTGGGCGAATCTGTCAGTGACGCAACGGTTGCGCGCTGGATTAAAAAAGCTGGTGAGGCTGTCGCTATTGACGAGCCAGTTGTTGAACTGGAAACCGATAAGGTAACGCTTGAAGTGCCGTCACCTGTTGCCGGCGTTGTTGCCGATATCGTTGCGGATGAGGGTGCCGTGGTCGAGGTTGGCGCATTGTTGGGCCGCGTAAATGAGGGCGGTGTTGCCGCTCCTGCCGCGGCCACGGAAACCGCACCGGCTGAAACGCCTGCTCCAAAGGCTGCACCTACTCCGGCACCGTCGGCGGCACCTGCTTCGGCACCGGTTGCGGCGTCTGGATCTGATCATCCGCTATCACCGGCGGTACGCCGCTTGGTTGAAGAAAATAATCTGAACCCGGCGACTATTACCGGCACTGGTGTTGATGGTCGTTTGACCAAAGCCGATGTTCTGGCGGCAATGAAGGGTGGCACGGCCAAATCTTCTGCCCAGTCTTCTGCGCCTGTTAGCGCACCGCCGCGCACACCGTCACGCGACATTGATGCCGCCCGTGAAGAGCGTGTCCGTATGTCAAAGCTACGCCAGATTATCGCTGGCCGCCTAAAGACCGCCCAGAACACCGCCGCGATGTTAACCACTTTTAACGAGGTGGATATGTCGGCGCTGATGGAAATGCGGGCTGAATTCAAAAAGGAATTTGAGGCCACGCATGAGGTGCGTCTTGGCTTTATGGGTGTGTTCGTACAGGCCGCGATTGCGGCTCTGCGTGAGTTTCCTGCTGTTAATGCGGAAATTGATGGCAATGAGATCATCTATAAAAACTATTATAATATCGGCGTTGCCGTTGGCACTCCGCAAGGCCTCGTGGTTCCTGTGGTCAAGGATGCTGGCGAAATGTCATTGGTTGATATCGAGCGCACAATTAGCGATTTTGGTTTGCGTGCCCGCGATGGTAAAATCACCCCTGACGAAATGGCAGGCGGTAGCTTTACGATCTCGAATGGCGGTGTGTATGGCTCGATGATGTCGACACCTATTTTGAACCCACCGCAAAGCGGCATTCTTGGCATGCATAATATCCAAAAGCGCGCTGTTGTGGTTGATGATGAAATCGTTATTCGGCCGATGATGTATTTGGCCCTATCTTATGATCACCGTATTGTTGATGGCCGTGAGGCGGTTTCCTTCCTCGCCAGAATCAAGGCCATGATCGAGGATCCACGGCGTCTGATGATGGGCGTCTAGGCATTAGTGCTGGTCTATAGCGCTGTTGCGTTAACATGAAAGAGACTCTTATGAGCGATACAAAATTCGATCTCATTGTTATTGGTGCTGGCCCCGGCGGTTATGTGGCGGCGATTCGTGCGGCCCAGCTGGGCATGAATGTTGCGTGTATTGACCGGCGCGAGACGCTTGGCGGAACCTGTCTTAATGTCGGTTGTATTCCGTCCAAGGCATTGTTGAATGCATCTGAACATTTTGCCGCGGCGAATGATGGTGGTCTAGCCAAGCTTGGTGTTGTGACTAGCGGTGTAAAGCTGGACCTTGATCAAATGATGGCGAGCAAGAACGATATTGTATCTGGTCTGACGACTGGCATCGGCTTTCTCTTCAAAAAGAATAAAGTCACTCATCTACAAGGCTCTGCCCGTATTGATGGATCTGGTGCGGTAACAATCACCGATGGTCCGGCCAAGGGTAGCTATAGCTGTGCGCAAATTCTGATCGCAACTGGTAGCCATGCCTCCAGCCTTCCTGGGATCGAGATTGACGAAAAACGGATCGTTAGCTCAACCGGCGCGCTGGAATTGCCAAAGGTTCCCAAAAAGCTGGTTGTGATTGGCGCTGGTTATATCGGACTAGAGCTGGGTACGGTTTGGGCGCGTCTTGGTGCATCGGTTGAAGTGATCGAATATGCGCCGCGCATTTTGCCCGGCATGGATGCTGAAATCGCAAAGAAATTCATGGCGATTGCGAAAAAGCAGGGCCTCGATTTCCGGCTTGGTGCGGCGGTTAAATCAGCCAAAGCGAGCAAGTCTGGGGTCACTTTGACCATCGAGCCGGCGGCAGGTGGGGATAGCGAAACGATCAAGGCTGATGTTGCATTGGTTGCGGTTGGCCGCCATCCGGCAACTGACGGTCTTGGTTTAGAGGCGGCTGGCATTGCCGTCAACGAGCGTGGCCGGATTAAAGTCGATGCCCGTTTTGAAACGTCGCTGGAAGATGTGTTTGCTATTGGCGATGTGATTGAAGGCCCGATGCTAGCGCATAAGGCCGAGGAAGATGGCGTTGCCGCGGTTGAAATGATGGCCGGACTTGCCGGTCATGTTGATTATGATCACGTGCCGGGGATTGTTTACACCGCGCCGGAAATTGCCACCCTTGGCAAATCTGAAGAGGCCCTCAAGGACGCTGGCACCGATTATAAAAAAGGCGTGTTCCCGTTTTCTGCCAATAGCCGTGCCCGTGCGATGGGCCATGATCAGGGCTTTGTGAAAATTCTGGCCTGTGCCAAAACGGACAAGGTTCTTGGCGTGCATATCATTGGGCATGAAGCTGGCACAGTTATTCATGAATGCGCTACGGCTATGGCTTTTGGTGCGTCATCTGAAGATATCGCCCGCACCTGTCACGGTCATCCGACCTTGAATGAAGCTGTTAAAGAGGCGGCTCTGGCTGTCGATGGACGCGCCATTCATATGTAGCCTAATTGAGGGCGGACTATTTGGCGCGCGGGTGGGTTTCTTTATGCACCCGCACCAGATGCGCCTCGTCCACTTTGGTATAGCGCTGGGTCGTTGATAGGCTGGCATGGCCCAGCAATTCTTGGATCGCCCGCAAATCTCCACCATTGCCCAATAGATGGGTGGCGAATGCATGCCGCAATGCATGCGGGGTGACATGGCTCGGTAGGTCAAGCTGGGTACGCAAACCCTCTACCAAACGCTGGGCCGCACGGGCACCAAACGGACCGCCGCGACTGCTCACAAAAACCGGTGATTCTGGACCATTATCAAACGGGCATTGCCCCAGATAATCATCAATCGCCTCGGCAATAGCTGGCAATACCGGAACCTCGCGCATCTTGCCGCCCTTGCCAATTATCGATAGCCATTCACCAATCGGTGTGTCGGCACGGCGCAGGGATAGCGCCTCTGAAATACGTAATCCAGTGCCATAGAGCAACATCAGCAAGGCAAAATCCCGTTGCTTTGCCCAATCCGTGCCGCGCCGCTCAAAGATGGCGGCCAATAACGCTTTGGCGTCGGCTGATGATACGGCTTTGGGCACGGCTGGCTTTGGCCGCGGCGAGCGTAGCCAGCTCATATCGGCAACTTCAACAAGGCCGGTTCGCCCGCAATAGCGAAGATAGCTGCGTAATGACGACACCCGCCTTGCAATTGTCGAGCGGGCTAAATCGCGCTGGGCCATGCTGGCTAGCCAGCCCCGAAATAATGGTCTTGTAAGGGGGCCCGATGCGTTTTGGCTGCCCGATGGGTTTTGGCTGGCAGCGAAGGCCGAAAAATCATCAAGGTCATTTTCGTAGGCGGCAAGGGTGTTGTCGCCATAGCGTTTCTCGTTGCGAAGCCATGCAAGCCATGCTTGGCGGTGCGACGACTGGATCATCGCTGGCCCCTATGCATTATTATCACTTGGATTATCAACCGGATCATCACCCGGATCATCATCCACATCGTCATCATCACGGACACCGCGCGTGGCAATTTCAACGCGGGCGGCAAGGGTGACGCCGACCATTTCAGCCAACAGGATCAATAGATCGCCGCCAAGATCAGGTGTAAAGCTCGTCTTATCCTTGCCCGCCAATAGCAATAAACAATTAGACACAGGTGACAATAGCCGGTCCGGTAATCGGATCATGGCAATTGATGGCGCCGGCGCCTGCAACAAGGATAGCGCGGCCTCATTCGGTGGGCCTAAAATCATTGCTTTGCCATTAAGCGCGGCATTGATGCTGGCCTCGTCGGTTTTGGTAAAGCCGTCACTATCCAGCATGCTATGCGGTTGATAGGTCACCAGATGGCATTCTTTAACATCGAAAATAGCCGGAAAATCTTGCTCGACCACCTCACATAGGCTGGTGATGTCGGCGCTCGCCAGCAAGGCCAGTGTCGCAAGATGGAGTCGCCGCCAGCTCGCCATATTTTCTGCAGCCACATGCAGAATCGAGCGATTGGTGGCGCTCATCTCCTGCGCCTCTTTGCGCGCCCGCCGCGCGATGGCGGGGGTGAGATCAATAATATTCCCAAACGGCGCCGTCATGGAAACAAAGCCATTCTCAGCCAGAAATTCAGGATGGGCATTCAGATATGCCAGCACCGCTTTGGCGCTGGGCTCATCTCCCTCTGATTCTTTGCTCATGGCTTTGTTCCAGTGGTTGTTTTCGGGGCTATTGTTGGGGTTCGTGCCACTCCCTACAGGATCGACTGGCCGGTCTTTTTCCAATCAGCCAGAAACGCATCAAGGCCTTTGTCTGTCAGCGGATGTTTGTATAGGGCACCAAGAATTTTTGGCGGCAATGTCACGACGTCTGCGCCCATTAGCGCGGCGTCAACAACATGCTGGCTGCTGCGAACAGAGGCCACCAGAACTTCGGTGTCATAGCCGAAATTATTATAGATGGTGCAGATCTCTTCGATCAAACCCATGCCGTCCTGTCCCAAATCATCCAATCGTCCGACAAAGGGTGAAATGAATGTAGCACCGCATTTCGCCGCGAGCAGGGCTTGGCCCGGGGTAAAGCACAAGGTCACATTGACGTTTGTTCCAGCGTCGCTAAGGGCGCGGCATGTGCGCAATCCATCTTCGGTCAACGGCACTTTAACCGTTACATTCTTTGCCAGTGCGGCGAGCTTTTTGCCCTCTGCCATCATCGTATCAAAATCGGTCGCTGTGACTTCGGCGCTAACCGGCCCTTCAACAAGCTCACAAATTTCGCTAATGGCATCCAGAATATTCCGGCCAGATGCGGCGATAAGGGATGGGTTCGTGGTAATACCATCAACAAGACCGGTTGATGTGTATGCTTTGATTTCGTCGATATTGGCACTGTCGAGAAAAATTTTCATGTCTGCTGGCTCTCACTTCCGCAATAATGATGTTTGTGCTTTTATCGCACGGTTGCACTTTATCGCAAGAGCGATAGCAAATCCACCGGCATAGGA
>Ga0209654_1003173_pt1 | contig 10335 bp, 8 predicted proteins | sample SaaInl1SG_22_DNA_FD_184646 | JGI IMG/M metagenome (GOLD analysis project Ga0209654, IMG submission 184646) | Marine microbial communities from expanding oxygen minimum zones in the Saanich Inlet - ESP_161SG_22_DNA (SPAdes) (version 2) | ecosystem: Environmental > Aquatic > Marine > Intertidal... | reverse complement strand
ATGCGATCCCAGTGCCTCTCGCAGTCTAGTTTGCAGGAGGTCCCCCTGCTGCTTAACTTGATTCAGCAGCGGTGTTTCGGTGAGTACATCAAGCACAGCGAGACCCGCTGCACATGCTGTCGGGTGCCCAATGTAGGTGTGACCATGTTGAAAAAATCCTGAGCCACCGACGATGGCATCATAAATAAAACCTTGGCACAGCATGGCTCCAATCGGCTGAATTCCCGCACCGAGCCCTTTGGCAATACAAACAATATCGGGAGTGATTTCGTCATGCTGGCATGCAAACAAGTCGCCCGTGCGACCCATGCCGCACATCACTTCGTCGAGGATCAGTAAGACCTGGTATTGGTCACAAATCTCACGGATTCTTTGGAAGTAGCCGTCTACAGCCGGTACCGCACCCATTGTTGCTCCTACCACGGGCTCCGCAATAAATGCTGCAACACGATGCGCTCCAATCCGAAGGATCTCAGCTTCAAGCTCATTCGCAACGCGTTGGCCATAGTCAAATTCAGTCTCCCCAGGGGCTCCCCAGCGCCAAAAATGGCATGGGCTGATGTGTGTCATGTTGGGGGGTAGCAAAGGCTCAAATTGGCGTCTCCGCCATTGATTTCCTCCGCTGCCAAGTGCGCCGAGCGTATTGCCGTGATAGCTCTGCCTGCGTCCAATGATGTGGCTTTTGTCGGGCAAACCAATCTCGAGGAAGTACTGTTTGGCTAGCTTCAAAGCGGCCTCCACAGCCTCACTTCCGCCACTGACGAAGTACACCTTATCAATGCCAGTGGGCGCATGCGCAGCCAGCTTCGCCGCAAGTTTTTCTGCCGGTTGTGAGGTAAAAAAACCGGTATGCGCGAAGGCCATCGTTTCAAGTTGCGCAACTGTGGCGTCAATGATCGGCTGTGGGTGATGTCCCAAGCAACTGACGGCCGCTCCTCCGCATGCATCGAGATAGGTTTGCCCCTTTTCGTCTGTGATGTAGATGCCTTGAGCGCTGACAGCTGTTGGCAGTTCCAATTTGGGATTCCGGTGAAACACATGCGTTGTCATGATCCCTCCACTCGTTGGGTACGACGTCTGGTTTGAAGAACAGCAATCCACAACAACAGCGCGATCGCTGGAAGATAAATCCAGTAGTGCGAAATTGGATTAGGATTTTCGAAAGCAAGCTCTAAAACACGCACAGGTTGATCTGTGTAGAAATCAAAGCGTTGCATTGATTGAAAGTATTCCGTACCGGGGAAGGGTTCCTCTAGCGTGAATGTCGTGCCTGTTTGAGCAAGGTTCAACCCGTTGTCCGCGAGTGTGGCGGAGAGATTCTCCATTGCAGTGGTGTCGATCATCATAACCAATTGGGTTTCACGATCCGGATTATCAAAATCTGGACCGGCCACCGTCATTTTAATTGCATCGGCTGATACGGGCTGTTCCATCGTGGCGGAAACCACAGGGAGTTGTTGCCACGGATCTTGGATTTGATTGACCCAGAAACCGGGTCGGACCAAGGTGAAAGCAATCAAAAGTAGTGCGGCCGTTTCCCAGAGTCGGTTTTTGGTGAGCCAATAATTCTGCGTAGCTGCCGCAAATACGAGCATCGCGCAGGAGGCGATGATGAAAATTGAGACGCCTTCAAACCAAGAGACCTCGATCAAGAGAAGGTCTGTATTGAATATGAAGATGAAGGGCAAAATAGCGGTTCTAATATCGTATCCAAACCCCTGAATGCCGGTTCGAATCGGATCTCCACGACTGATTGCGGCCGCGGCGAATGCAGCGAGACCCACAGGTGGCGTGTCGTCAGCTAGAATTCCGAAATAAAAGACGAACAAGTGGACTGCAATCAAAGGCACTACGAGGCCCGATTGTGCGCCAACACTCACGATAACAGGGGCCATCAGCGAAGACACGACAATGTAGTTGGCAGTCGTGGGTAGTCCCATTCCCAAAACCAGACACATCAGCGCAACCAGAAGCAACATCAAGATCAGGCTGCCACCGGAAAGAATTTCGACCATTTCCCCAATGACCTGATGCGCTCCGGTCAGTGACACGGTTCCGATAATGACGCCTGCAGCAGCAGTTGCGACTCCGATACCAATCATATTCTGAGCGCCCGCGATCATACCCTCAGTCGCATGCTGGATACCCATGGTGAGTTTTGGCATTACGGCTTCTTGGCGAAAAAATGCCTTCAGTGGATGCTGGGTCAGAATCACAACCAGAATTGCCAAGGTACCCCAGAAGGCAGACAGTGTCGGCGAGAGGCGTTCGATCAGAACGCACCAGAGCAAGACAAGAATGGGCACCAAATAGTGCAATCCCTTAATAGCAATCTCTCGTGCTGGCTCGTCAAGGTCTCCCTCGTCCGCTGAAAGGTGGGTAATGTCATCTTGATTCGAAGCGACGAATAGTGTCCCAACATATAATCCAATGAACACCGTGATTGCCAATGGCAATGTCAAATTTGGTGAGACGTCCCGCGTCCAGCCAAAAAGCGTGTCTAAAAGCAGGCCCAGAGCACCCATGAGAACAAATCCAGCGATGACCCCACCTATTTTTTGCGCTAACGAAAGTGCTCTAGACGACCTTTGTTGGCCCTTGAGGCCCAGCTTAACGGCCTCCAAGTGCACGATATACATCAACCCAATGTAAGAGACGATGGCTGGAAGGATCGCATGCTTGATCAACTCGAGGTACGAGATCCCGGTGAACTCTGCAATCAAAAATGCGGCGGCTCCCATCACTGGAGGGGTTAGCTGACCATTGGTCGAGGCGGCCACTTCAATGGCGCCAGCCTTTTCAGCAGTCAGTCCCGTCTTCTTCATCAACGGGATCGTAAACGTACCCGTTGAAACGACGTTGGCAATCGATGATCCGGAGTAGATACCTGACAGGCCCGAAGCGACGACTGCAGCTTTAGCGGGGCCGCCACGCATGTGTCCGAGCATGCCGTATGCGAGTCGAATGAAGTAAATCCCTGCCCCGGCTTTTTCAAGGAGAGCGCCGAATAGAACAAATAAAAAGATCATGGAGGATGCGACACCGAGTGCGACGCCAAACACTCCCTCTGTCTGCATCCAAAAATGCCACAGTGCTTTATTTAACGACGCACCTTTCCATTGAATCGTCTCTGGCATGAACGACTGATCGCCGAAAAATACGTAAAAAAGGAAAATGCCACACACAATGAGTAGTGGCAGTCCAATGGATCGATAAAGTGCGAGCGCGAGCGATAACAAACCGACGGCAGAAATCCAAAGGTCTGCTGTGGTGGGTAGGCCGGCTCGGTCTGAAATGCTCGATTTGAAAACGAGAAGATAAAAACAACAACCAACAGCGATGGCCGCAAAAATACAGTCAAGCAGGGGAATGGTGCGGCTGCCTGTCCGACTTAATGGGTAGACCAGCATGGATAAACCCATCGCGAACGCCAGATGGATTTGTCTGACTTCTTGATTGTTGAAAACGAGTGACAGCCCAGTGAGTTCCGTTAAGAAAAATGGGATTGCACTGGCTACATACAGTTGGAAGAGTGACCACGTAAAACATAGGCTTAAAACCATGAGACGGGCACGTCCACTTCCGAGACGTAGGCGTTCCATTTCAGGGTTTAATTCTGTGGTCGCTTGAGTTTTCATGTCGACTACCAAAAGGAGGGCAGTACTGCCCCCCTTAATTTGGTCCGATTGGGATCTACTTTATTTCCAACCGCGCTCCGTGTAGTACTTCATTGCACCGGCGTGGATTGGTGCAGACAGACCGTCTTTGATCATCTGCGACTCTACTAAGCCGGAAAAAGCAGGATGTAACTTTTTGAAGTCAGCAAAGTTATCGAAGACTGCTTTTACAACGGTATACACCACATCATCGGACACTTTGGCCGATGTCACGAACGTCGCACCCACACCGAATGTTGTAATGTCTTTGTCATTGCCCTTGTAAGTCCCGGCTGGGATTGTCGCAACCCGATAAAACGAATTGTCAGCCACTAAGCCATCAATCGGTTTGCCGGTCACAGAAACAAGGTCGACGTCACAGGTGTTTGTTGCCTCAGTGATCGCGGCAGCAGGATGGCCAATGGTGTAGATCATTGCATCGATTTTGCCATCGCATAGCGCTTGGGCCATTTCTGATCCCTTCAGCTCAGCAGCAACTGCGAAATCAGTCATCTTCATCCCGAAGGCATCCATCACAACTTCCATCGTGGCGCGTTGTCCAGATCCTGGATTACCCACGTTGACCTTTTTTCCTTTCAAGTCTTCGAACTTGGAGATCCCAGTACCACTGCGGACGAGCAGGGTGAACGGTTCTGGATGTACCGAGAAGACTGCGCGGAGGTCTGAAAATGCGCCCTGATCTGCAAACTTCGAAGTCCCACGGTACGCGTGATATTGCCAGTCTGATTGTGCCACTCCGAATTCAAGCTCTCCGGCTCGAATCGTGTTGATGTTATATACTGAGCCGCCAGTTGATTCCGCTGAGCAACGAATACCATGCTCTTTGCGATCCTTATTAACCAGGCGACAAATCGCGCCGCCAGTAGGGTAGTAAACCCCGGTGACGCCACCTGTTCCAATTGAGATAAATTGTTGAGCTTGGACGCTTCCAGCAAGCAAACCAGCGGATGTTGCCGCGGCCAATGCGAAGTGTTTCCAGTTCATATGAGGACTCCTGTCTTATTGTGTTGCTCTGGTCATTTCACCGAGTGACGCCAATATCGCCAACCTCAAGCAAAAGCGCAATAATTTGAAACAGATGTGTTATTTTGAAATTCTTATCGTCATTTTATGTTTCATTTGTATCGTCTGAGTTCTGTATGAATCCCTTTATTCTGGCAAAAGAAATTGAAAAATTACCGCGTAAGCAAGTTGACGTTGGTCGTTTTATTCTCCGCCATGGTGCGGAAGTTCCATTCATGACAGTGCGTGCGTTAGCGCGCCAAGCAAACGTGACAGGGGCTACGGTGGTTCGTTGTTGTCGATCACTCGGGTTTAGTGGCTACGCTGGGTTACAAGATTGTTGTCGTGAGTTGTTTCTTTTCAGTGCTGATTCGGTTGATCAGAAATTGCCTGCGGTTTCTGAGATCAGCGCCGGTTTTCAGGTGGCATTAAACAGCGCATTGCGGCCGGAAATTGAATCTCAGGTAGAACGAATTACTGACACCATATTTCGGTCATCCTGTTACGTTGCCGGGTTCCGAAGTGCACACAGTTTGGCACATTATTTCGCGTACCTTCTTCGCATGGTTCGACAAGACATCCATCTGCTTCCAAACAGTGAAATTGCAGCATACGACGAACTGTCGTTGATGCGTGATGGGCAAGTGTTGGTTATTTTCTCGACTTATCCCTACGCGAGTCCTTCGATTCGGATTGCGCAAGAAGCTAAACAGTTGGGATTACAGATTATTGCGGTGACTGATGATCTGAATTCTCCCTTGGTGTCCGTTGCCAGTGAGGCGCTCATTGTGCAGCAGGTTGCATTGCAATTCGTGCCCAGTCGTTTGTCTTACTATGCATTGATCGAACGAATCGTTGAGTTGGGATGCGCTCGACAGGAGCGGAAATCGCGACGTCAGTTGAAATCTTTCATGGCAGATGTGCAAAAGCACTCGGGGTACTGGGGTTGAGGATGTTTGGGGTTTAAAAATGATATCAATCAGTTACTACTTTCTAGCCGGGGCCATTTTGTTCGAGGTTTGCGGCACACTGCTTCTTCCGCTCACTCAAAATTTCACCCGATTGTGGCCTACGGTTGGTTTGGCGTTTTGTTATTTGACGGCGTTTTACTGTCTGACTTTTGCTATTCGAGACATTCCAATTGCGATTGTGTATGCGATTTGGAGTGGTGTGGGAGTTTTGCTAATCGCTCTCTTCAGCGCATTGGTTTACAAGCAGATCCTCGAGTGGCAAGCGATTTTGGGTCTGGCCATGATCGTCAGTGGGGTCGTTTTGGTGAATTTATTCAGTCACACAACGCACAGTTAGCTGAGTTGCCTCAATGCGTGCTCCAAGTGTTCCACAGTTCGATCTGGGTGCATCAGTTTGTCGATACCGAATAAGCCGATTCGAAAGGTTTTGAAGTCTGTCGATTCATTGCATTGCAACGGAACACCTGCGGCGATTTGCAAGCCAAGCGCACTGAATGCTGATCCTGTTTTGATGTCATCTCGTGTGGTATGGGACACCACCACGGTCGGTGATTGGTACCCAGGTGCGGCAAGGCTTTTGAATCCAAAGTCTTCGATCAATCGACGCACGCGTTGGCCAAGATCAATCTGCCGCGCTTTCATCTCGGCAAAACCAACGGCAGCCATCTCCTGATAGGTTTGTTGGAACTGCGCTAAGCCATCGGTTGGTAATGTCGCATGGTATGCGTGACCGCCCTGGAGATACGCATCCATTATGCTGTGCCACTTTTTCAAGTCGAGTGCAAAGCTGTCTGATTCAGTAGCGCTCATCCGCTCTAGTCCACGATTTGACAACATCACCACACCGGCACAGGGCGTGGATGACCAGCCTTTTTGTGGGGCGGTAATGAGTACATCAACACCCAATGATTCCATGTCGATCCAGAGTGCGCCGGCAGCAACGCAGTCGAGCACCATAATCGCGCCCACCTCATGCGCCGCCTCTGCGACGGCTTGAATGTATGGATCAGGGAGTAAGAGTCCAGCTGAAGTTTCCACGTGCGGTGCAACCACCATGGCAGGTTTGCGGTGGCGAATCTGCTGGCAAAGATCAGCCACGGAAACTGGTGAGAATTGTTGGTCGGCAAATTCTGAGTCCGGTATCGCCCTCGCAACCTCGGCATGCGCGGGCGTCACTCCTTGGTCAAAAATCTGTGTCCAGCGGTAACTGAACCAACCGTTGCGAATCACCAGCACCGATTGATCGCGGGCGAATTGACGTGCGACTGACTCCATTGCAAACGTTCCGCCGCCGGGCACAAGAATGCAGGATTGCGCCTTATAAACTGATGTCAGCCCATCATGTAAATCGCGCATAATGCCTTGGAACTGCTGCGACATATGGTTGAGCGAGCGATCCGTAAAGACCACTGAATATTCCAGCAAGCCAGAGGGATCGATTGTTGGATGGATTTTTGACATGCTGTGGTTTCCTTTTTATGCCCCAAACCTAACCTCGGTGACTTGAAAACTCAACTCATGAATCAGACACCACGAGAGATCCGCAATGTCACATAACTCGCCGCCACTCACGGAAACAGATGATCTCGGTTGGATGCAAGAGGCCTTGGCCTTGGCGCGTCAAGCTGCCGCGTCGGGCGAAGTGCCGGTGGGCGCTGTTGTGGTGCGCGATGGCGTGTGCCTTGGGCGTGGCTACAATGCGCCGATTGCATCACAGGACCCAACGCATCATGCGGAGATTGCAGCCATTCGTGACGCCTGTGCACAGGCTGGCAACTATCGAATTCCTGGGGCGACACTATTTGTCACACTAGAGCCTTGCACCCAGTGCTTTGGTGCGCTGATCCATGCACGGATCGCACGAGTGGTGTTCGCCGCTTCTGAACCGCGAGCGGGTGTTCTGGGTTCGCAACTGTGTTTGCACCAAGCAGAATTCTACAACCACCAGATTGTGGTTGAGAGCGGACTGCTCGCGGAGGAGTCTGCTGGGCTGTTACGGCGATTCTTTCAGTTGCGTCGGGCTGGCGAGACTGGACTCGGATTGCCAGACTAAAAACTGGTAATACTGCTGGATGTTGTCGACGTAGGTGCGGGCTTGATTACCTCGGCCATAACCAAATTTCAGCGATCGGTAATAGTTTGGTTGCTCAAGCAAAGGCAGTCGTGCCTCAACATCTTCCCACCGATCTGGATTACCACCTTGGCGTTGCGTGAGGATGCGGGCATCCTCCAGATGTCCCAGTCCCATGTTGTAAGCAGCTAGCGTAAACCAGGTCAGATCTGGCTCAGAAATCCTATCAGGTAGCCGTTGCCGCAACTGTTCCAGATACCGAGCGCCTCCCTCAATACTCTGCTGCGGATCCAGACGAGAGTCGTAACCCAACTCGCGCATGGTGTTAAGCGTCAACATCATGATTCCTCGGACTCCAGTTGGAGAACGCGCGTTGGGGTTCAAGTGTGACTCTTGATACGCCACCGCAACCAACAAACGCCAGTCCCAGCCGGTCAGAAGTGCCGCTTCCTGAAAAAGAGGCGCAAGCGCAGGGAGGCGCTCTTTGACCTGGCGCGTAAAGGTTGTAACGTCGGCAATCTGCGCAGGTGGTGGGTTGATGTGTTGTTCGATCAGACGATCGATCAGCGCTTGTTCCGAGGTGATAAATGCATCAGCTGCTTCAAGCAAACGCAGATCGACACTTTCAGGGAACGCCCAGGCCATGGCCAGACTCTCGCCGAGGGTGCGCTCGACGGTGAGCTCTGGAAACAGTGCGCGAACGCGTCGGAAATCAGGACCTAAAACAACGGTATGGTCGATCAGTTTATCGGCAACCGCAGTTAAAATTTCGTCGCGACTGAGCTCGGTAGACTCGATCCATTTTAAGTTGGGGCGGTCCTTCGCCAGTGCATTGAGAGCTTGCGATTCCTGTGAGTTGCTGGCGACCACTAATTGAAAGCTGAGGTCTTCAGGGAACTCGGCCGGTTGTGTATCGCGGTGACGGATCAGTTGCAGTTGATAGTCGAGGATGGGGGTGCTCAGCGAAACCGGCACACCCACACCCAGAGGCGTACTCACCGCCATGTCTGCTTCACCTTGCCGCAGAGCACGAAGCATCGGTGGCCCGGGTTCGACTTCAACAAATTGCACTTCGACGCCCAGGTGTTCAGCAAAGGCCTGTGACAGCGCGCGATCAAATTCACGAAAATCGACAGTGGCACTGTGGAATGTTTCTGGTGCATTGGGGACGAGTACCCGCAGCGTGCCTGATGTTTCAATCGACTCAATGCGCTGTGGCCACGAGCTTTTCTCAAAGGGTGTCGATTGGAAATACAGCGCCAATCCCAGAACGACCAAGGCCATCCACCAAAATTTGGCGGTAATTGCACGAAAAATATGCCGAACGCGTGGGGGAAACATAGGGCTCTGGTAAACTCCTCATTTTTCCAATGGACCCAAGGATCAACATCGATGCTCATCCTGCAGGGAGGCAGCGCCCTCTCGCCATTCCGAATCCAAGCGTTGCTGGCGCAGCTGCAATCGCGACATGCAAGTGTAACCGCTTTAGATGTGTCCTTTGTCTATTTTGTCTTGGGGAGTGTGGTTTCGGAATCCGACGTGGCGCAGTTGATTGGAGCGGAACTGGGGCGACCTGATGATGGTTTGTTGGTCGTACCAAGATCCGGTACCACCTCGCCCTGGAGCTCGAAAGCCACGGAGATTGCGCACAACTGTGGCATGCGGGAAGTTACACGGATTGAGCGCGGCGTTCTGTACCAATTGTCGGGGACAGCGGTTGTGGAGTCATCGTCGATTCGAGATCTTTTGTCAGATCCAATGCTTGAGGATGTTTTGGATCATTGGCCCGATAGCAGCTTTTTTACCCCCGGTGACCCGGGTGAACTCGGTGTCGTTGCCTTGTCGGATGACGCACAGGGTGCCTTGGCAGCAGCCAATCAACGCTTTGGCTTGGCGTTATCTGACGATGAAATCACGTATTTAGCGGATGCCTACGCTCGACTCGGTCGAGATCCTACTGATGTGGAACTGATGATGTTCGCGCAGGCCAATTCTGAGCATTGTCGGCATAAGATTTTCAATGCATCGTGGACGGTGGACGGTGTTGATCAAGAACAGAGTCTATTCCAATGGATTCGTAACACACACCGGGTGTCGCCTGCGGGCGTGTTGTCAGCTTATGAAGACAATGCCGCAGTGGTCAAAGGTCCCTTGGTTGAGCGGTTTTTAATCGACCCCATGACCCATCAGTATCGAGCCGTGAGCGAACCTGTGCACCTTGTGATGAAGGTCGAAACGCACAACCATCCCACGGCGGTCTCGCCCAATCCGGGTGCCGCGACGGGCGCGGGTGGCGAGATTCGGGATGAGGGAGCCACCGGTCGTGGCGCCAAGCCGAAGGCAGGTTTGACCGGCTTTAGTGTGAATTACTTGCGCATCCCCGGACTGCCGATGCCATGGGAGCAACCTGTTTCGTTACCAACCCGTTTGGCACCCTCCTTACAAATCATGCTGGAGGGTCCCATTGGTGGTGCAGCGTTTAATAATGAGTTCGGTCGCCCCAATCTCACCGGCTATTTTCGTGCCTTCGAAGGCCATGAAGAAACTCCATTCGGGAAGCGCGCGCGAGGCTATGTCAAACCAATCATGATCGCTGGCGGCATTGGCTCCATCG